>Ga0080013_1003599_pt1 | contig 16091 bp, 39 predicted proteins | sample ETNvirenome_6_85_FD_69236 | JGI IMG/M metagenome (GOLD analysis project Ga0080013, IMG submission 69236) | Marine viral communities from the Pacific Ocean - ETNP_6_85 (SPADES assembly) (version 2) | ecosystem: Environmental > Aquatic > Marine > Oceanic | place: Pacific Ocean | collected 2013-06-19
AGGTCCTTTTTGTAAAGGTGATCCTTGCGTCGCTTTAGTAGGAACACCAGCAGGTGGAGTGTGGACAGGAACAGGAGTGGTATTAAATGGTGCTACATATGAATTTTGTCCATTAGCTTTGGCAGCAGGTACATATACCTTAACTTATACTATAGCGGGATGTTCCACAACAATGGATGTTATAATGAATACATCACCGGTAACAGGACCTATATTCCATAACTAATGAAATCGATTTTATTTGTAATAGTATGTTTATTATCGTCATTCTCATATTGCCAGCAAATAGATCAGACAGTTATAGTATGTCAAACATCACCTAATGAAATAAAACTATATTCTATAGGTTCAGGGCAATACATCTATAATTGGTATGTTGAAGGTGGTATGATAATTAGTGGTGATTACACTAATGAGATAGAAGTTGATTGGTCTTTTGTAGATACTGGCTTATACAAGGTTTATGCCTCGATCATGAATATATATGGTTGTAGTGACACATCGGAGATAGTCATACACATTACTGGATGCCCATTCAGCAATATGTTTCTACCAAACGTTTTTACTCCCGACGATGATCACTTAAATGATATTTTTATACCAATAGGACATTTCGATCATTTAACTGAATATAAAATGGCAATATGGAATAAATGGGGCCAACACATATATGAATCTGATAATGTTAATATAGGATGGGACGGCACAATCAACGGAGAACCTTGTCAAAATGATGCATATGTTTATTTTATAGAATTCAAGGTATATGATAAAAATATGTTTAGATTGGGCCAGGTGGTATTAATCAGATAAAACAAATAAGATATAATATTTATATGTATATGACATAACAGGTAAGATAGTTAAACATGACATAGTTTACAATCAGGAACTTATTTTATAACATTACAAAATAGAAATGAAATTTATTCAGAAAAATTTATAGTACGATGACCGCAAAAGAATTAGTAGAACATTTAGATAGAGATCCAAATATTAAACTTTACTTTTACAATCCCGAATGTAAACATTGTAAGGAATTAGCTCCTGTAGTTAAAGATATGACTGATCTAGTTAAAGTTAATACATATAATGAAGATGAAGAAGTGTCTGATATGTTTGAAGTAGAATTTGTTCCAACCATGGCCATTGTTAAAGAAACAGCAGAAGGTTTAGATTATGATTTATATGAAGGGCCTGATGAAATAAAAGAATTTTTATTGTAAAAAAGCTGCTAAAATATTTGGTACTATGAGATTTTTTTCTTATCTTTATATTATAAATAAAAAGATAGAAATTATGAAAGAAGATTATAGAATTGATCAAGGAGATCCAGATTTAAAAGTATTAGCAAAAGAATTAACCAAGCAAGGTATAAGATTCCGACCGGAAGAATATTATGAGGAAGGCAAAGGATTCATTAAAACCGATATCCCAGAACTTCGCGAAGCATCAGTTAGAAATTTAGAAAAATATGGTGATGTTTCTCGAGAAGGTAATTATATCAAGACACCTTTCACCTATGGGTGGACTAATGATGATGTAGTTAAGTTAGAAAAGGCATTGCTAAATGCCAGTAACAGATCCGAGAAAACATATTTTGAGTTACATGATGTGTCAGACCAAGAATGGGATGAAGACAGAACTTGGGATGCTAGTTTTACATTTTTTTCATTATCCAAAGCCGGATAAAAATTCCGAAAGTAATGTGGTATATGTATGTAGTTAAGTGTCGTGATGGCACACTTTATACTGGCGTAACAACCGATTTAGATCGTAGGGTCAATGAACATAATAGTTCTCCCAAAGGAGCAAAATATACAGCCACCCGCAGGCCAGTAAAATTAGTATATGCTATAGAAAAAGAAGACAGGTCATCAGCCTGCAAAGCCGAGTCTAAATTTAAAAAATTAAGCCGAAAAGAAAAGTTAAAAAAGCTTCCAAAATATTTGGTATAATGAGAATTTTTCATTATCTTTATATATAAGAAGAAAGATAAAAATTATGACAGTACTAGATGCAATATTAGAAGAAATGGAAAGATTAGGTCTCGAGAATGCAACCGGAATTAATGTATGTGAGTTGATCGATCGAAACGATATTGATGTATTACCTCAAGTAGCAGGATTAGTTAATTCATGGAAAGATAATCAAAATAAAGAAAACAATGAGCAAGACAACCAATAAAATTATAGAGCTCCTAAATGTAGGAGAAAAAGTTTCAAATTGCTGCGGAGCAGATTTAGTAGAAAATAGTTATACATATGAATTTAATATTGAATCCGGAAGATGTTCCAAATGTCAAGATGGATGTGGAGTAGAAACAATACCAGAACTTGATAGTGCTGGATTTGATATTGATGGTCATGACCATTATCATCCGAATAAATATTATAATGCATTCAATAAGATGTTTGAAGGAACTACTCCTAATGATATTAACTTTTGTAATGACCAAGAACTTAAAGGTGCGAAAGAATGGGCAAAGGAATATTTGTCTAGAAATAAAGTTGAAAAAAAGCTACCAAAAGATTAGGACTTACGAGAAAAAGTTCTTATCTTTATATATAAGAAGAAAGATAAAAATTAACCATTAAAAATTAAATCATGAAGAAAGAATTTGTTTATTTAAAACCAGAAATTAAAAAAGGAAAATTAGTAGCCGTTGACATTACAGATGGTACAACTTCAGATCAAGTTGTTAGAGACCATATGTTACAGTTGGCGTTAGACAATGGTCAGTACATTAAAGTTGATACTGTATCAGGTCGCGCATTCAGAACCAGTAATCTTCCTAAAGAAGTCAAAGCTAAAAAAGAGCCAGTAAAGGCTAAAGGACCTGTTGATCCAGTTGTAGCATTTATTAAGGATGCTCCTAAGCTTAAGCCTTCCAATTTCATTATTGATGACCTTAAATGGAAGTACTTAGTACGTAGTGTTGTTAGAGGCAAAAACATAATGATGACAGGACCAGCCGGATCAGGCAAAACGATGGCATCTAAGCATATTGTTACGGCGCTTGATCGTCCGCATTTTTATTTCAATTTAGGTGCAACTCAAGATCCTAGAGCGACCTTAATTGGAAATACGCATTTCAAAAAAGAAACCGGTACATTGTTTGCAGATTCAGTATTTGTTAAAGCAATCCAAACTAAAGATGCGGTCATATTGTTAGATGAAATAAGCAGAGCTCATCCAGAAGCCTGGAACATATTGATGACAGTGTTAGATGAGCAGCAAAGGTATTTGAGGTTAGATGAGCATGAGGATGCTCCAACCATTAAAGTAGCAGATGGTGTTACATTTATTGCGACAGCAAATATTGGTAATGAGTATACAGCCACCAGAACAATGGATAGAGCGTTGTTAGATAGGTTCATTATCATAGAGATGGCAGTACTGAATGGTGCTGAAACATTAAATTTGTTGAAACAGTTGCATGGTAATGTAGCCGAAAAAGATTTAGAGATAGTCACCAGCATTTACGAAATGCTCCAGGTTGAACAAAAGACGGATAATTCCAGAATATCATCAGCCATCAGTACAAGGTCAGTAATTGAGATTGCGTCCTTGTTAGAAGATGGATTTGATGTTGGAGAGGCAGCGGAAGTTGCAATTTATCCTTTCTTCGATCCAGATGGAGGAGTAGATAGCGAAAGGACATTCGTTAAGCAAGTGGTCCAAAAGTTCCTAGGTGAGACACCAGAGGATGAGGATTTGTTTAATGTTGATGACGAAGTAGAATAATTTCTTTCTTTCATGATGAGGAGGGCATTGGACCAGTCAATTACGTCCATATAAGTCCTTCCTTTTTCTAAAAGTAAGATCATTTAAAACATAGAGAGATGTACCCAGCAATATTAAATAAAAAAGTAGCAGATGCATTGTTAGATGAACGACGTCGGTTAGCAAAAAAACATAGGACATTAGAGAAGATGTTGTCATATATGGACGTGGAAGACGTTACAGTTGTGATAACGCGTCAGGCTGAAGTAGAGGAACAATTAACTGATCTTCAGGAAGTGTTGGCAATCCTAAACTAAATGGAAATGAAACAGTATATAGATAAAGGTTTTACGCCTTATTGTAAAATGTATACATCACAAAAGTATACCCAAGGCATCGATGTAGTGGCATGGAACCCATATGATGGCATTCCATGTACTATACAAGATGTAGGACCTGGCGTATATATCTTATCAAATGCTATCGGACATGTACTTAAGATAGGTCAGTCAGCAAATTTGAAATCCAGATTACATGGGCAATACAAATGTATAGTTAATTCTACTAATGTACGTATCCGTAACCATATTAAAGAGAAGGAAGATATTTATGTATACATATTGCCTTTACCATATGAACGGAAAACGGTGTTAGGTTATAACTTACGGACCTCATATGCAAAAGATTTGGAAGCCAAGCTTTTAATTGATTACAAAAAAAAGGAAGGAAAATTACCAATTTTAAATATCATGATACGGTAAACTTTTTTTAAAAAAGCTGCCAAAAGATTAGGACTTACGAGAAAAAAACCTTATCTTTATTATATAATAAAAAGATAGAAAATTATGAGTTATACAAATTATACAAATTATTCAAGTTATTGGTTGGATGAAGACTTTGGATCTTCATATGATTCAAGTTGGGATGATATCCTAGATAGAAAACCAAAAGGAAAAGATTTGATGGAGTTGGTTGGTTACAGAAATGCCATTGCTAACTTTGTTAGAATCGTTACAGGAAGAAATATACCAGTTGAATTTACAACTAGTGGTGATAGTTATACCGATGGTGATACAGTTACCATTTCATCTAAGTTAGATGATAAGGAATTTGATTCAGCTGTGGGATTAGCATTACATGAAGGTAGTCATATTTTATTGACAGATTTCAAATTTTTCAGAAATATGTTGACGGCTATTGAAACTGGTACAGCCAGTCATATCTCATTTTTTGAAGCTGCTCCTGCATTGGAACCAATCATGGATAAATTAGATGGTAGCTTTAATAATAACCTGAGTAGGGTATTTCCAATACTTAAGAATGTTTGGAACTATGTTGAAGATAGAAGAATTGATTTTCATATTTATAAAAATGCTCCTGGTTATCGTGGATATTATGATTCATTATATGAAAAGTATTTCCATAGCAAGAGCATAGATAAAGGTTTGCAAAGTGATGAGTATAAGGAAGTCAATTTAGAGAATTATTTATTCCATTTAATCAACCTTACAAATAAAAATAGAGACTTTAATGCACTTCCAGATTTAAAAAAGATATGGAAGATCTTAGATCTTAAAAAGATTGGAAGACTTACATCATCTCAAGATACATTCAAAGTTGCAGCCGAAATATTAGCTGTGATTTTAGAGAATGTTAAATTGGAGAGTGATAAAAAGCAAAAAAAGGGAAAAGGTGGCGAAGGTGGTTGCAACAATAAAGAGCAAAAAGGTTGCGAAAGCCAGAACCAGGAAAATAAAAAGTCAGCCGGAACTCCAAAGAACGGAAAAGGAAAAAGGAGTGGAGGTAAAGGACCTTTATCAGATCGTCAAAAAAAGATAATCGAAAAAGCTTTCCAAAAGCAAAAAGATTTTTTAGATGGTATCATCAAAAAGAAAAATGTTACCAAAGCCGAAAAGGCACAATTGGAGAATCTAAAAGAAGCTGATGTCGACCAAAAGAAGGTTAAGTTGCCAGAGAGCAGATGGGGTCGAGGAGGCCGTAGAAGTGATGGTACAACTAATGTAACCGTTATTAATAAAGTAACATTAGGTGCTATACAAAATAATGTATGGGACCATTTTAGAGATGATTATGATACTTGGGGCGCTGAAGAACTTAAGAAATCAATCGATGAAGGCGTGAGGTTAGGTAAGATGTTAGGTAACAAACTTAAGTTGAGAGACGAAAAGCGTGATACTAAATTTACCAGATTGCGTACCGGAAAAATTGATAGAAGGTTAGTTGCATCCTTAGGATTTGAAGCCGAATCAGTTTTTGAAAAAATAGAAACATTCCAATACGATCCAGCGATCATTTACATAAGTATTGATGGTAGTTCAAGTATGAATGGTGGCCTATTTGATCGTGCAATGAAAACGGCAGTTGCAATTGCAAAGGCAGCAGATAGCATAGAGCAATTAGATGTCGTAATTAATTTGAGACATTGCCATGGATATGCTAGGAATGGAAACATTTTTGTTTCTAAAATATATGATAGTAGAAGAGATGCGTTCAGAACATTTTTAGAGATTGCTAAACATTGCAAAGCATGTGGTACTACGCCTGAAGGCCTTTGTTATGATGCTATCATGAGCCAAATCATAAAAGATGCTTCTTCCAAGCATATGTATTTTATTAACTTTAGTGACGGGATGCCAGGATGTGAAGGTTATGGTGGCCAATCAGCGGTTCAACATACCAGGAAGCAAATTAAAAAGATGATAAGCTATAACATAAAAGTGTTGTCATATTTTATTGGAAATGGAGCATATGGAAATGATAAGTTCAGACAAATGTATGGTAAAGATAGTGAGTTCATTAATGTACAGCAATTATCAAAATTGGCTAGGACATTAAATAAGAAGTTCCTAGAAAAAACATAAGATGAAAGTTGATAAAAAGGTTATACAGGAGTTCATTTATAACGTGGCTAAGGATGATGCACATGATGTTGTGCATCAGGCCGCTGATATGATACTTATGATGGACCCAGAAACAATTAAGCTATTTGTATCATCACCGGAAATATATTTGATATGTCTTTTAGGATATTTTGAATACCATGAAAAGTATGAATTATGTATAGGCCTGAAACAAATGATAGAATATTATGAAAACAATCCAATACACCATGAAAAGAGTTCTTCTAACACTATTAATTAGTTGTACAGGTATCCTATATGGCCAGAAGTACACTTATAACTATGCTCAGTTAATGACCCCGGAAGGTAAAGTTATTGAACGATGGAAAACTGATAGTCATATACTTTTTAGTTGGGACTTATTGACAATTGGTTCTGAAGACGATAAAGTATTGAGTACCATAATCCCCGGAAGTATTTTTGATACTAGTCCATTCCGGAATTTTGTAAGGCAATCTGATACGGACACGACTTTGTCTACAGATTCTGTACAGCACCATATTTATATTACAAAATATATGAGTATGATTTATTACAATAAGGTGACTATAATGACAGGTGACGAAAAAGATTTTGTAGTATTCATACCAAATACTAGTGTAGGAATTGTATTATTTAATAACCCAATAGATACGAATGAAACAAAGTGATATTAAGATTACAGAGCAAATGAAGGAAGATATTAAGTCCAGTATGGCTACGTTACGATTAATGCGGTCAATGACCGGCAATAACATACATCCAGAGTTAATGGAAGAATTGGAAAAGAGTGAACATAAGATGGCATCAATGCTCAACAAAAAAAAGAAACAAGAAAAAAAAGCTCCTTTAGGCAAAGACAATACCGTCAACAAAAAATATTTATATATAGCAGCAGGCATTGCAATAGGACTTGTGGCTGTTTTAATATTGGTTGATAATTTATGGCTCTAGGTATTTTTGTAATGGTTATGGTATGTTTAGTAGGATGTATATATCGGTTAGCAAGTAATGTAGGTTACTACGAAGGTTATGGAGATGGATATAAAAAAGCATATAGACAATTTATAGATGATGAAGATAATGAAATTGATATTTAAGTTAGTTGTTATAACATTTATTGGAATAGCAATAGTGGCATGTTATGAGTTAATACGGTTTGCTACAGATGACCAATTTTGGAATTCTATTCCGGAAGTAGAAGAGACAGAGTATCATAGAGAATATGAGAGGCTCCATTGATGAAAGTAGTAGCAGTAATAATTGTTATAATGTGCATGTCATGTGCAAGAGATAATTGGAGACAACAGTATTCTGGCAATGAAAATGATTGTAGAGAAATAACGCCGGAGATGATAGAGATTTTAACAAATCCGGACAAGAAAATTAATAAGGACGAAGAAAAATAAGTTATGGAGAGTTTTTATATAATAGTAGCAGTACTTGGAATGGTAGTAGCAATTAGCGGAACTATCTATATTCATTACGATTTTAAGCAAAATGCTGATAGACATTTAAATAAAAAAAATAATAAAAAAGTATCTAATAATTAGGTTATTTGAAACTTTTTTCATATATTTATATATTAATAAAGAATAAAGAGTTCTTTGAAATAGTGGGAGGCATCGAGGTCCTGACGGGGATAGTAGATGTGAATACGTGGCTGAACAATCCTTCTTACAGAAGGGGATAAAGCATTCGATCAGGTCGATGGACCGCAATGAACCAAATGGGGAGTTGAATCAGATAACTACTGGGATCGGAGTATTCATTGTACAGAAACTAGATATAGATTCTGTAAATGGTGTGCAGGTAAATAAATAAGTCCTGCTTCGTGACGGAATAACGCCCCGATTGTGGCGTAACGTGTTCTTTCTTATTGTAGTGATTTAATCCAGATGTTATGGCCGCGAACCATAATAAGGATTAGTTGAGGCATTAATAGAAAGGAGTCATCATTCATCCAAAGCAATCCAATGTATTGAGGGTAATCTAAAATCCCTCCGTATTATACTTCCATTTTTAAAATCAAAGTTATGAAAATTATAGACAAAAAGGAAATACCAAAATTTAAAAATTCCTTTACGCCGCTGAGTAAAACATCAGCCGGCCTAAAGAAGCGGTTACGTTTATTACAATTAGCAAGACGATTAGGAAATGCATTTAAATGTAAAGTAAAAATTACATTTTGTGCTGCACATGACATGTATGAAGTAAATACTACGGTATGGCATGTTTCTGAAAACTATGTTAGTTTCAAAGGAGGCATTGTAATGCCTGTAGCTTGTATTGATCGTATAAAATTATTCGGATGAACCAAGATGAAAAACATAGAGTAGATAAGATTGTAAAGGTTATGTATTGGATATTAACAATATTTGCAGTATGGTTCCTATTATTAGCTAGCACTACCAAGTGTTCAGCTCAACAAATACAAGAACCTAATTATGGATTAGCTATTACAGGAGCCGGAATGTCAATTTGTGCAATCGGGACTACAATGAGGACATCGGTACACCGGCAGTACACTTCTGGATACGGTTACAATTATATTAGTTATGAAAATTACAGTACTACTACATTAAGATTATCAACATTAGCAGTAGGTATTGTTGTTACAGTAAGTGGAATATTATTACAAAATAGACGTAAAAAGAAAAACAGTTGAAAATAAAAGGTAAGACATATGGTACACGTAAACCAAATTTCCTGGTAGATGTTGAATATGAACTCAATCACCAGAGGAAATTAGGAGCCGTTAAAATGTACAGGGATGCAGTTGGTTGTGGACTTAAAGAAGCCAAAGATATGATTGATAAGTTCCAAGCCAATTGCAATTGGGCTCACTTACCTAATACGCATGTAATTTTTGCTGAACCTTATATTAATGATGTACTTAATACGGACCATAAAATTCTAAAAGAAAGATATGATCAGATTCCAGAGGGAGAAGCATATATCGTCGCTGCCATGAGAACAGAAGGTGAACACCAGTCAACTGAGACATTAGAAAAAATAGTTTGGAAATATGAAAAACAGTATGAATGGATTTCTGATCTATTTACACTTGAAGAAATGAAACATTTAATTAGTAACTATGATGTGGTATAGATTTAGTAAAGTTAAATGGATTTGGGATGTGGTAGATGGGATAGAATATTCATATGCATATGTTAAGGCAGATAGTGAGAAAGCTGCTATTACAAAATGTAATGAGTCACCAATTCCAAACAGGAGATATAGTAATAGGGGGCTAGACCAGATCGATGAAGTATATACAATTCCAATGGAAGAAATGAATAAAGTAGTATATTAATGAAGTTAGGAGATTTAATAGAAAAGATAACAACAGTAACTGGTATTAAAAAGCTAGTCGGAGATGATTGTAAAGCGTGCCAGAAGAGAAAAAAGAAGTTAAATAAAATTAATGCTATTAGTACCGCATGTTGGGTAGTATTATTAACTTGTTGTGTAATGGCATTAATTAGTAATTATAATGGATATTATCAAGGTATCTGTGATTGGGCAGTGATAGGCACATTGTCAGTAATAATAATGTTTTATAGCTTAGCAGGAAAGAAATGAAAAAATGTAAATTACATAAAACTGATATCAGGCTTCGATTAAATGCGTTACATAAACGAATGGAGAAGTGGTACGATAAGCAATTAATGACCGCAACTGATTTGCCGGTAATAAAAGATGAACAACTCAGAGCAGAATTTGTAGAGATAGCCGAACAAATCAATAAATGGTATGTGACCTTAAGTAAAGGAGGATCGTTTACCAAACCGGATATGGTTCATGCTAATGATATATGGAAATTTTTAGGACAGGAATATGTTTGGGAGACGTCAGAGGATATTGCCGGCACATTGTACCGCCGGCGTTTGGTAAAAAACATGAGGTTAAGTTTTGAATAAGCTCGAGCACATAACGCCATATGACTATAGGTTGTTAGACACTCCACCAGCCCGTACCGCTACGCGAGGTTGGATAAATGAACAGAAGGATAAGATAAAAGTGTTAGTCGATCGGATGGTAGAATTTGAAAAATATGAACGCCATTATTTAACTAATGATAAAGGAGCAAAATCATTATGGATCTTAGATAGGGATGCGATATATCAATACGTGTTAAAGGTAACAGATGAAAGGAAGTTAACAAGAACCGATAAGAAGAACGCAAATGATATGTGGAAAAGGTATATGATATGAGTAGTTTTATAGATATAAATTCATTATTATTCTATCAGGAGTTACAGGAAGCCGCCGATTCGAATGTTGAGGGTAAGTTTGTGCACCACGCCGGTCGCATATGGAAGCTTACCGGAATAGAGAATGGTATTGCTAAATTAGAAAGTCCGCAGAACGTTATTACATTCGATAAAAAATTGCAACGAAAAGAAGTACCAGCTATAGAGATAGCGTATATATGATTTGTAGATTAATTTTGATGATAATGTTACTAAGTATATTGATAGGCAGTTGTGGTTACTCAAAAGAATGTAACGGAAGCCCTTTACAAGAGTATAATAAACATAAGGAATAAAGAAACAAAGATGGATAAAGAAACACATATAAATAGATACGGTAATGAATTTACATTTACAGAAGACCCAGATGGAAATATCCTTTGGGAAGGTAATTTTGAATATATTAGAACATCGTTAAATGAAAATAAAGATATTATAATGATAGATCCGGGCGGAGGACCTTACCTATCAAAAGGTATGCCATCAAGCCTTGTACATCCAGAGATAGAAGATAAAGAAATTGTAAAATTTCAGGAAATAAAAACAGGATTTAAAATAATACTTAAATAAAAATGGGCATCAATGAAGAGCTATATCCAGGCCATGGGCCATCAATTAACGAGACCATCTATTGGACAAGTAAACGTAGTGGTGTAACAGTTAGGTTTAGAGCTTACCGGATCAGAGAAGAAAGAGAAGCATATAGTTTATTAGCTAAGAAACCTTTAGCAGAAGTGTATATATTTTTAGGTAAAGAGAATCACGGATCATGTATAGGAATGATTAAAGGTAATAGTATAAAGCATTATAAAAGTAAAGAAGATGCATTTAAAACAATAAGTAATGAACTTAATAAATGAACTAGGTCATGACCATAAATAGTAAATACTATAAAAAATTACCTAACGGTCAATGGAAAGTATATATCCAAAGATTTGCTGATAAACAGACCGGGAAATTCTTATATGTTAAACCAGGAATATCTAGATTTTGGGATGCGGATGCTCGTATGTATTTTAATAATTTATTCGAAGAAATTAGTTTTAAAGATAAGTTTAATACCAAATGTATTATTAGTAAGATATTCCCTTCTCGCGAAACGGCCGAAGTAATGGAAGAAAAATTACTTAAGCATTTTGGTAAAGAAATAAGTATAGAAGAGTTAGGATTTAAAACTCCCGGGTATACAGAAGTTAGAAAATATAATCAATTAAAAGTTAATAAAGCATTTAATATAATAAATGGAAAAGAAGAAGAAATATAATCCATTAGACTATGTAAATAGAGAAGAAGAGCTAGGACCTTATAAGCTAGTATTAAAGATACGCGAAGAGTTAATACAGCTATATAAAGGAAAGGTCCTTATACAAGCTTGGGATACTAAGATGCGACATTGTAATGAGCGCTTTGATAGGTTATATGCGCAATTAAAGAGGCGTCATTTAGGTATAAAGTAAATGATAATAGGCCTATAGTCGTACCAGGACCTGAAAGCTACATAGATCTTATGAAAGAATAAGGAAAAAGAATATATGTCTTATTTATATTCGTGTGCTATAGAGAGCATAGGGATGAGAGACTAATAGAAAGAGTAGAGAAATGATACAAATTTTTATCGAATCAACAAGTTTTTTATATGCTAAATGTTTTAAAGCCAATACACCCTAGCATATCTGATGCGCGAATAGCCTATAAGCGGCTGAAAGCTAATATGCATTTAGCGGGCTTATGCGACAAGCACTTAGAGATAGAGGGTGCGCCTTATAGGATAATAGGGCAAATGCGTTCCAGGTTGTTAGTGGAGAACGATAATGCTAGGTGGCTTGTGCCCATATACCTAGCTAGCGATATGATAGATAGGCGCTTCTAATATACGCGTGCCCAACCATACGTTATATATAATAGTATTCTGCTTAATCCTACGGCTGCCTACCGGATCGATTCTATAGGGCGGATCCCTTATTGTTTATATAATATAAGAAAAAATTGTTGTAATACCAAATATATCCATAGGAAACTTTATTTAAATAGCTGGTAAAGCTTGTGGAAATCCACAATTTTTTAAGATAAAAAGTTAAAATAGCTGGTAAAAGATTAGGACTTACGAGAAAAAACCTTTATCTTTATATTATAAATAAAAAGATACCAATTATGAATATAGAAGAATTAGAACATATAGAAAAGTTTAAATATCTTATAGGCAAGAAAATAAAAGAAATTAGATATATGACTAAAGAGGAAATGGAAGAGTGGGGATGGTATAAGAGACCTTTAATTATATTTTTTAGTGATAATAGTTTTATTATACCACAAAGTGATGATGAGGGAAATAATGGAGGGTCATTATATTATAGCGATAAAAAAAGAGAAGATATAATATATAACGTTTAATGGTGCCGGAAGAACGCGGTTAAATGATTAGGCACAAATAGGAAGCCAGCCAATAACGTTATATTATAAATAAAAAGATACCAATTATGAATTTAAAAGAATACATTGAAGAGCTTAACGCGCAACTTAAAGAGGTTAAAGATACTCCATGGTCCTTTAGTAAGAGTCTCCGGGATGAAAGGGCTATAAAAATTGAGACATTAGAGATATCGTTAAACATAGCTAAGGATTGGAACCCTCGTATATATGATGCGTTAGAGAAAGAGGCAATAAGATATATGAAAAGAATATAATTATGAATTTAAAAGAATACATTGAATTGCTTGAATTAGAGCTATCGATAACTAATCATATCGACGATCGTAGGATGGAGATCGATCACCCGCCTATAGGAGATCAGATCCTAGTTGGGTCCCATGTGCTCCATCAAGCCGATCTCTTAAAGATATCTTTATACGTAGCAAAGGCCTTTAGCACCAAAGGTCATATATGAAAAGAATATAATATATAAGGTGCCCGGTAAGGGTTAAATGCTCGGAGGATAGCTCCAGCCTTATATATTAATTAAGATAAACGTTATACATTATAATTAATTTATATATGTGTTGTGCATATTGCATAGATATAATGAAAAGGATATAGAGCACATATAAAGAAAAGATATAATATATAAGCGGCGCCAACGGTAGATATGCCTAGCTAACCGAGAGTTATCTATATAACAGGACTAGGAAGAACTAGTTACCGGGCCAACCGCTTATATTGTTTACGGAAGCTATAATTATAATAGCAATGCTAGATATAATATTATATAGTATACTAACAATAAGCGCATTAGCAATATGGATATACATATATAGAGATAAACCTTAAATAAATAATAAATGCATAATACAATATCAGAACCTACTATACAGGTAGAACCATTAGGATACTATAATATGGGTAGCGACCGCAGGGAGCGGGGAATTCAATGGATACCGTTCATAGCCACCCATATCGCTTCGAACAGCCCTATACCCGCCCTAAACCCCCCAAAAGCACCCAAAACCAGGGGATATAGGGGTTTTCCATGGCATATAGGGGAATACCGGTTTTTAGGGGGTGGTTATATAGATTTTCATCGTGAACAAAGATTTTCGCTATAGAGAACATTTATTGGGTATATGGAGTCATATACCCCCTCGCAGAGGTATAAAGTATTATAGCTAACATATTTATAAATGATGATAAGACTTAAAGATATATTAACCGAAGCCAAGGATTCAATCTACTATGACTTTCAAATAGTAATTACGCGTGGCGAATCCATGGGTACTACTTTTACCCACCGAGAAGGTAAAGCACAAAAATACACTACTAGTCGGGATGATAACCCTTTGGTGTTTAAGTATAGAAATCCGCTGGCCATGGCAAAAGCTGCGTTAAAGCAAAAAACCAGCAAATCAGAAATCGTTATATGGGACGAAACAGGTAAGGGTAAGACATATCCACTCACATCTCAATCCATAAAGAAAATTAAGAAATGATTCAATTAAAAGAAGCTGCTCTAGAGTCTTTAAAACAAATGAGATTAATATGAATGAACCTATTGAGCCACACCTAGATATAGCCATAAAAGAATTTATTGTTGAATTTGAAGAAGAAATTGAATTATATAAAACGTATGGAGGCAGTTAAATTAAGTTAATGACAGATCCAGGGTATTTCATATTAAGGCATGAGGATTATGATAGTACAGTATATTGGCTAAAGAATCATAGACACCAATTTCTATGTGATGTATATGATCGAGTTAAATACGCTATTGAACATAATCGCGAACGTGTTAAACTATATAAGTACACTCGCTGCGGACAAGTTCTTAAGCGATATAACATTCTTACTGATGATATATTAAACGGTAACTATATTAGAAATACAATCCTTAAATATTTTGAGCTACAAGAGCATTATGATAAATGTGCGCAAATAAAAAAATGGTTAGATGACCTCTCATACCGGAATGATTAAACTAAAAGACATACTAATGGAATCTAGTCCTCATATACAAGCTCTCTCACAAACCGAAATAGACGCTTTAAAGCTAGTTAACAAAAATTGGGATTCATTTACTGGCGAAGTATGTAATACGGGCTTCTGCGATATATACGCTGATAAGCTATCTAAGATATTACCTGGCTCTAAACATATGGGTACTGAAGAATACGGCCCTTCCGGAACATTCGGCCATGTATGGATAGAATTCAAAGGAAAATATTATGATGCCGAAACTCCGGATGGCGTTACCGATTGGAAGGACTTACCTTGGATGCGTCAATTCTATAAACAAAATAAAGCTTATCCTAAGGATATAGATTATATATAAATGAACATGATGATTTTTATCTGGAATAATGGTTTTGCGATGACCGGGAGAAGGGCGCAACTTAACCACAACCTTTTCGTAACCACACTAAAGGTTTTCCACAACAAAGCATATTTATAAATAAAAAACAAAGTACTGCATATGAACCGTAAAAAACCATTACTAGAAACCTTTGCACGTATCGGAGGCAAATTAAACGAATTTAGAACAGAGTCTGGATTAAATGAAACGATCTTATTGAAGATCGGAAATGATTATTCTGTATTTGATCCAGGTGATGGCGATTGGAGAGAAGATATGGAATATTTAGGATATGCTAAGAATATGCATGCCCACTTTTTTCGAGCATTTGGATCTCCAGGAAGTAAAGAAATTGTTATCATGGAAGTTCCTAAAAGTAGAGAAATGAAAGATATAATGTAATGCCTGCAAAATCAAAAGCACAACGTA
>Ga0080013_1003601_pt1 | contig 16079 bp, 29 predicted proteins | sample ETNvirenome_6_85_FD_69236 | JGI IMG/M metagenome (GOLD analysis project Ga0080013, IMG submission 69236) | Marine viral communities from the Pacific Ocean - ETNP_6_85 (SPADES assembly) (version 2) | ecosystem: Environmental > Aquatic > Marine > Oceanic | place: Pacific Ocean | collected 2013-06-19
GCCAAGAATGTCGTTGATGCTGATGAAGACCAGATGCCTGAGTCTTACGGAGGTACCAAGTGATGTATGATCCTCTCTCACCTGTATCTTGGGAGATCGAAGGGTATGGCACTGTACATGTAGATGACTCATTCTTTAATGATCATGAGCGAGTGCTTGCTTGGTACACTATTGACGAGATAACCCTAGAACCTAAGTCTGGCGACCCAATGGAGGCTGAACTTGAGCCTGTATTCTGGGTGTCTGACATGGACGGGCATGACCCAATGGAGTTAACCGAAAGCGAACTCGTAACGTACTTACCCACTAAACAGGAGAAGGCCGCCATTGATCATAATGATCGACAACAACAGGAGAAAACTGATGACTGACTTAAAGAAATTAGCAAAAGAGTTTTCCAAACTAGATGAAACCGAAGAACAGTTCGATCACATCCAAGAAAGGATTCAACTCTGGATAGATTCCTCACCTAACGAGGACACTGGAATTCCTTTATCTTGGCTAGAGCACTTGCTCTCATCTTCCCCAGCAATAGTAGCGCTGGTAGATGAAGAAGGAAAACCTGATAAATGAGTTACCGCATCATTGCTGAGATCGCTGCTGGCAAGATCAAAGCGGAGGTCAATCAGCGCAAGCGTGAGTCCAAAGCGAAGGCCGAACTGGTCGGTCTTCTGGACTCATTCAACCAACACCAGCGCGACTATGACCTAGAAGGGTCGAGTCGTGTCTGGCTTGAGGCAGTTGACGAAGTGTTCTATTCCGGTCTCCCCGTGAATCGGAAATTCCTGCGTAAGGTCTGCTTCCCGCATGACCGGGACACCGAGTCACCAACAGGGGAAAATCATGAAAAACACTGAGCATCCTCATGCTCCCATGGACTATGAAACCTTCAAAGAGTTGATAAACAGACTGCTGATCGTGGAGGAAACAATTGAACAGCGCCTCGACTTAGGCGAAGATGACTTGGTAGAACTGGCTCATGTTCACGCTATCCTAGAAAAAGAATACCCTGAGTACACTAAGCGTTACTGGGAGGAAAGGCCACCGCAGAACCACAAGGTCTGGAATTATCCCGCTTGAGGGTGTAACCCAATGGGGGTGCATGTATTGGCCCCCATTAAGATGCATCCTGCATCAATCTGGGGAATAATTCCCCAGTTCAGTAGTATTCATATAGGAGAATAAGTCATGAACGAAAAATTTGAACCAGTAGGGCTCATCGAAATAAGCAGGCAATTGCTGGGGAAGAGGCGGAAACTTGACCCAGCGAAAATCGAAGAAGCAATGAAGCGTAACGAAACTGTATGGAAAGCCGGTTACGATGTGGGTTACACCGAAGGCTTCAAGGCAGGGTCTATTACATCAACAGAGCCTACCAGTGAGCAACGTGATCGTGACCTGCTTGAGTCGCATGGCATAGACATTGAGCCACTGTTCGAGAACGTGCAAAAGATAATTGCCGACCATGAGACTGGTAGTACTACGAGTCTTGAGCAGGACTCTGATTGGGATAAAGAGAAGCGCCGGATATGGAATGAGGCCAAGACTAACCCAAGTTATAAAGACCATGATCAGGACGTTGATGAAGATGAACCCAATCAGTATCCCAAGAACTATGGAGGCACAAAATGACCAAGACAAAAACGATTGAGTTGTGTAACAAGATCACAGGTGGATTATCTAACGAGTCTAAGATGTGGTCTAAGTCTTTTGGTTTACCGGCCAAGCGTTGTCATGTTGGGCAGGTGTTAGCCCAAGTAGAAGGCACAGTTTGTGAGAAATGCTATGCTGATAATCGCGGTCACTATCAGTACCCTGTAGTCAGGGAGGCGCAAGAGCGTAGATATAAGTTGCTGTATAACCCACTGTGGGTGGTTGCAATGACCATGCTCCTCTGGTTACAGGTAAAAGATTTCTTTCGTTGGCAGGGGAGCGGTGACCTCGACAGTGTGAAGCATCTGCAGAACATTGTTGAGGTTTGCGTAAACACTCCGCACCTTAAACATTGGATGCCGACCAAAGAAAAGGGAATTCTAAAAGAGTTCCTGCGTAACGGTGGCGTGATACCCGATAACCTTGTAATCAGTATGTCCGGTTACTTTGTTGACGGGGGGAAAGTCAAAGGATTTGACGATCAACCCCAGATTGCCCATCATCTGACGTACAACAAACGGAACAAACACGGTGTAGAAACGGAAGCCTACATCTGCCCTGTCGAGGATGACTTAGGTTTTAAGTCATGCGATGAGGCAACCTGTTCTGCTTGTTGGAATCCTAGCGTCCGGGTTGTTGCCGGTGCGCTCCATTAAATCTCTGGAGAAAACATTATGCAAGATAAAGTACCATATGATATTTATGTAAACGACCCCGCTCCTTTCCGTATGAGTGAGAAACCGCACACTGAAGCACGGCCAAGTATCGACTGCCTAGATGATATTAAGGTCGGGCAACAGGTAATCATTATCTGCGGGGCTAGGGTCAAGCCTCACGACCCGTGGACTGGTACTGTCTACAGGAAGTACAAAAGCAAAAGCCTTGCAATCTATCAGAAAGATCGTAAGAACCAAGTCAAGGGGCGTAAGTTTCAAGCCGAGTGGCATACAGTTACGTCTGATTGCTATATCATGGGAGTAAAGAAACTCAGGAACAATCAACAACTTGTGATTCAGCGCATATCCTAGCCCCACCTCCTTAAGGGTTGAGCGATAGCATCCTAACCAAACGATAGATGTGTGCGACACCGGGGGCAGCCTGCGAATTATCCATGCGGGCATTAGAGCGGTTAATCTATCGAACTATCGCATACTTTCATTCTTAACGAAGTTCGACAACACATGGGGAAAAACATGAAACAGGGAAATGGTAACAAGTCCTTTGAGGACTTAAAGAATGTTGCTCGTGATCGAGCATCACGGAAGTTTGATGTAATCCAGAACGTGCAAGCGCTAGAGTTCTACTCTGTCGCGGGTAAACCTCAACACATGATACTTAAACTGCCTGACGGTGCGACCATCGACGCGGTTGCTGATAACCATGCAATGGATTTGATCTGTAATCATTTTCATATGCCGTCATCGTACCACAGGTATTGCATGAAAGAAGGCAAGCCGGACTTGGCTACTCACAATCTTAATGTATGGGCTGATAACCCAGACACAACCAAGCAAAGGCGTATGTTTAGGTTCTGGAAACCTGAGTACCAATACCCAGAAAACATCAGGTCGGGTCACTTACCGGGTGATTATCGGTTGCGCTCGTTTCATTCCGACAGGTACATGAGGTTCGATGATGAGGTTCTCATGGACGCTTGTATCCCGGAAATTGAGAAGTTCAAAGGCGGAGCGTTAAAGATTGCGTCGTGCAACCAGAGCGATCACTTCCTCAATCTTAAATGCACAATGCCCGGTATGAGAAAGGAAGTCAAGATTGGCGACCCTATCGAGGCCGGGTTCAGATTAAAGAACGGTGAAACCGGACTAAGCAAGATACTTGGTGGTGGTTTCATAGGCCGACTGGTATGCACAAATGGAATGGTACTCGATGACTGGGTTAGTGATCCGTTCAGCAGGAAACACCTTACCGGAGTACAACCGATAGGGATCATGCCTCAGTATTGGGATGATCCATCACGGTTTCCACAGGGCAACCCCGCTTATGGGGATTACGTCAATGTCGTGCGTAAACAACTCCAACAACTACTTGAGAAATGTTTCAGCGAGGAACAGTTCGAGAGAGTTGTAGAGCGTCTTGCCTCGACTGCCCATCTGTCCACCACCATTAAGAACCTCGACCCTCACCCTGAGTCAAAGAAGCGTACCATACCAACATTGCTTGTGGTTGGTAAGGAGTTTGGTATATCCCGTACCGCGCAACAGAATGTCTTTGATGCTCTGCATAAGGATGGGGACTTCACCCAGTGGGGGCTTGCCAATGCAATAACACGCACGGCAAATGACCACACCAACTACGATGAAGCCACTAAACTGGAGGAGATAGGCGGAAATGTTTTGTCTTTCCCACAGCAAACGTGGAGCCGTTACGCTCAGGCGGATTGGCCTGCATCTATGGCAGCCTGAGTCCTGTACCATGAAGTACGACTCAACCAACGTACCCAAGTTGTTCAAAAAGGTAAGGTGGCGATCCTATAGCGTGAACCTAGATGTCGGAGGTGGTTATCACGAGGACGCTACCCTGTACTTGGCTGAACGTAAAGTCCACAATGTAGTTTATGATCCTAACCACAAGAGTGCGGAACATAATGCCAAAGCAATATCATTTGTACTGGGTATTGGTGGATCGCATTCTGTGACTCTCTCTGATGTGCTGGACTTGTACCCGTCTTGGAAAGATCGAGACGCGATACTATACTACAGCAAATTCCTTGCCCGAAAGGGTGCGCCAATTTACATAAGCGTGTACGATGACGTTGACAAATATGCTGACGCAATCGCAAAGAAGTTCAGGATTATAAGCATATCCTCAGATATGATCACTGCTGTTAAAGCAGATTAACCTTCCTTATATTCGCCCCCCTTTTTGGGGGGCATTTTTTTTTGTGCCTAAATTCCCCTCGAATGTAACTCGTAGTACTACGAGTCTCCCCCCGATCTGGGGAATAATTCCCCAGTTTACCTTTCATACATCCTTTCCTGCCAATCCTCATCCTCTTGATCAACGGGGATCGAGTAATCCTTATCTGGATCACCCCCCCTTTGTAGGAGTAACCGTGCTTCTAAATCAAACTCGCGCATCTTCTTTCGGATCGCAAGCCCTTCATCTTCCCCGTAATAATTCTTTCTTGATCTTCCCATACTTCTATCCTCTAATTGCATTATACCATATTGGGGGGTAAAAGAGATGCCCCCCCATCATCGAATGATGACAGTATTTTACAAAAAGGGGCCGATTTACCAAACCAGTTCAAAGCCTTCGGCCCAGTTCCTTGCTGATCTCAAACTCGAACACATCAAAAATTCCCAGAACATGACGGCGGAACCTGTACTTCCATAGTCTATGCCATGTCGCCCTGTTAATCCCCATGAACTTTGCTCTATAATCTTCTGTTCTTCTTAGGATTCCTGACCCCTTGCAGCTAAAACAGTCCATGCTTTTGTATCCAGTGTGAATTGTACCTCTCCCATTACATCGTCTGCACCTATCAGACCCCACATTTTCCTGTAATGCTAATTCTGCCAGCCTAAATGCAAAGAGCTCATCAACGCCCACAGGCGGCTCATTTGATCGAGACCCTTTTGGCCTGTGTTTCCAACCCTGCTCCTTAGCTATCTTTACAACCTCCTTACAGACATAGTTGGATAGTTCTGCATAATGAGACGTTTCATTCGCGTATTTAAGTCGAGCGTATCGGGCTGTTATGCGGTCCAGCCCAGCCAATGCAAAGCACATATCTTCCCAAGAGCGGCGAGGATTGTGAAAGATGCTGGATGACTGGGCAGTCAGTGACTTAAAATTCTCCTTCGAGTTCTTCCTCAAAGTAAATCTCCATGAATATTTCTTTTGTTGGTGTTTTCGGTAAGACCAATTCTACTTCACCGGCCTCTACATAGTTTTGAAACCGTTCACATGCCAGTTCATGGTCTCGGCATGCGTCATGCTTCTCACATCCATCGCACGGACTTCCGGAAAGCGACATCATTCTGCTCCAGACTAGATTTACCATGAGCGTGGTAACTTAACGAAAATCTTGTGCATAAAATTAATAGCTGTTCCATCGTTCACCATCGTGGTCGGGAACCTATACACGCTCCAGCCATCTAGAGCGGCTAAATTATACTTCTCGCAGTCCTTGGCAAACCCGGCTCCAGTCACATGTCTGCCTTTATTCCAAGTTCCACCTTCTATCTCTACAGCTATCATGTGCTTAGGCCACGCAAAGTCGAACCTAAACCGCCTGTCTTTTAGAAAAACGTATTCCTCTTTCCATAGCCCAAGACCCAAGGTGCTGAACTTCTTCTCCTCAGTACCAAAGGTCGCATCCTTGAGTTGCTGCGAAAATATTAGTTCTCCCTTACTCCGGGGTATAACCACTCTCTAACTCCTTGCTTGTAGGCTCTATGAGTTGAGGAACTGGCGCTCTTCTGCCTTCCTTAAACGAGAAGGGCTTCCCACTAAACCACAACGGTAGCGTAGGGTGCTCAGGATCATAACGATTCTTTAAACAGTTCAGGTAACCGTCCGGTTTCCTCTGATACTCTTCATTGTCTGGGTTATCCCTCAACATCTTCTGCTTCTTTAAGTCTTTAAATATGGTAAAGGCATAGTCAGCTAAATCTGAAATCTCACCACACCCTTTTATATCCATCTTATCTGGCATCTTATACTCGTTCTCGCCTTTCCTCATATGAGCGACCAAGTGAATATGCAAACCAGTCGTCCTCGCTGCCTCTTTCAGCATACGAATAAAGTTCTTTTGGCCAAGGTTTAGGTTGGCCTGATCCGTCTGAAGGTCTACCATCATGAGGGAGTCTAGCACAAGATGCGTAAAGTTGTTTGCAGATGCCCATCTAGCCAAGGCTATTAGTTCATTTGCTCTAACGTGTTCCTCTTTCCCGTAGATATAAACCTTTCCTTCTAAGTAATCCATGACATAACTGGCTGCTTTGGCTGTAGGCTCACCAACACCTAGAGCCTGTTTCACCATTCGTTCAATCTGAACATGGACAGCCATCTCAGGTGACCAGAAGAGGACTTTCTCCTCCTTGTCAGTATACTTTCCATCTGCCCACCAAAGGCAGAACTGCTGAATCAGGGCTGACTTACCATGCCCGTTGATCCCAGCCCACACGGAAAGAGTGCCGGGAATAATTCTGAGATCAGTATCCGCAAGACATGGGATACGACAGCCAGATTTATTATTCCTATTCTCTATCCATTCTAGGGTTTCTGTCCTAAAGTTATTAGGAGAAAACACATGGCCTGATACATCCACAGGCTCCATAAAATCTTCAAGATCAGGCGTAATTAATTGCATCAGTCTTCCTCGAATTTAGCCATTGGATCATCAGTGTACTCGATCCATCTCTCTTGTTCAAGAAATTTCTGCGCCCCCGGAACCCACTTCCCCGAATCACTGGTCCAATCGGCTGATTCCTTATGGTCTTCCACACAGCGGATGATCTGGGGGGCGATCTTTTCCAATCCATTGAGTGTCCAGTACTGGTGCAGAATTCTTTTAACACCCAAGCGGTGACGAGGGTAGGTAAAACAGAATCTCTGATACCCCGGTTCCATCCCATTACTTTTGTTTTCTTTTAAGGATTCTTTTAGTTCCACTACAGTGGTGGAGTCTGAGTCCACTACAGTGGTGGAGTCCACTACAGTGGTAGGGTCTGAAACTAAGCGGTAGATATTGGTATCCCTGTACCGTTGCTCCCTTTCTAGAGTGCCAAAATTCACCATCTCAGATATCATCTTGCTGCAGTACTTGGGCGTATGCCCACTCCTCTCAGCTATTTCGTTAAGGCTGGGAAAATATGGCTGAGGACAACTCAGGATAGCCCCCATCACCCTCAGATGACCTGACTTATGCCTGTGGTCTTGAAGGATGTAGACAGGCAACGGACCCCAGAAGTTGCCTTTGCTCATAACATTCTCCACATGACAAAGTAGTATGTCTTCTTTGCATTGTGATAACGGGTGTCAAAAATCTTTTTAGCCTGAAGGCGTTTAAGCACTTCCCTAAGACCTCTGACGGTCAAAGATGATAAGGTGGCAATCTCTGCCATCCTTAAATCAACCACCCCATTATCGTTTATCTTGAATACCATCGCCACTGCTACCAACTTCTCTGTTGGGGACAGCGACCTCGAACGGAGCAGCACATTCAAAACATGCTCCTTTTTCTCTTTAAATGTCAGCATTATCAATCACTTAGGTGATGGTTGCTTAATTGGAACCTGTATGATAAACTGCCTACCATGGCGAGTCAAGAGAAATATATGGGCTGGATTCACCGGCAGCCTTGTTGGGGCTGCGGCACATATGGCGTTGAGGCGCACCATGTCCGGGTTTTGACCGGAATGGGGAAGAAGCCTATCGACCTGCATGTGATCCCCGTATGTAGGGGTTGCCATATGAAGTGCCATGCCTTAGAATACACCACGGAAGACCAATTGATATGGCTATACCAGACACAGACGAGAGCAACAGCAGAATCGCTTATAAAGTGGTGACGCTCATCACGTTGTGGGTTGACGAAGGCCCGGAGCATGACGCGATAGTTAATCTGTCCAAGCAAATTCTCGAGCATGAAGTTACAGAACTTCTGGATGGAGCAGGATTCCGCATAGGGGACACAGGATATGAATTCACCACAGCGGTTAACTCAATTGAGTTTGTTCAACGCACCGAACTTCACTAACCTGTAGCGATACAAGTCATGACTAAAAGACGATGGATACTCCGAAGCACTCGCGTTAGAGATTTGGCATGTTCTATTCTAGGTGAGTTACAATTTCAGGATGAGCCAAACGATGAGCCCGTTCTTGAACTCATCTTGCGCCCCTTTAAAGATAGCCGTTCATTGGAGCAAAACGCCATGTTCCATTCATGGTGCGGGTCCATAGCGGAAAAGACAGGGCATTCAAAAGCAGAGATCAAGGACATCCTTCTGGAAACAGTATTCGGAACTGAAGAATACTTGAACCTTAATGGAGAGAAACGAAACAGGTTAAGACAAACATCTGGCTTGAACAAAAACGAAATGTCAGAGTTGATAGAAAGATCAGTACAAATTGGTATAGAACTCGGGGCAGACATCCCAGAGGTGAAATATGAGTAACGGGCATTCAGAAGAAGGTATTGCAGCAACAGCCGCACCAGACTATAATGACGGGCAAGACTACCATGCTCAAGAGATTCAGGACCAAGAGCAACAACAGAGAGAGCAGCGCATGACGGACCCAAATAACGAAACCAGCCCAATGACTAGAAGCCAATTCTTAAACGGACTGGTTAAGCGCCACAACCTTATCGTTAATGAAGACATCTGGAAAGATGAGCGTCTTGGGTTTTCCATAATCAAACTTACAGGCATTGAGAAAATTCAAGCCAATCTAAATATAAGAGTGACGTTTGAGGATATTGTAATCGAGAGAGACTTTGCCGTTATTAAAGCAACCGCTACAGGCCAATACAACTCTGTTCAAAGTTACGGTAGCGTAGTCAGGGGTAAAAAACCTGATGGAAACCACGTTGGTACTTACGTTGTTGAGATGGCGGAGAAGAGAGCAAAAAATAGAGCCGTCCTTAAGTTGTGCGGTGCGTACAAATATGGACTGTATTCTGAGGATGAGTCTGACGACTTCAAGAAAAAATCATGACTGTTCGGGAATGGCCTCTTCAAGAGGAAGACATAAATGAAGACGTTTGCAAGAAGTGCGCTATATGTTGCGAGATAGAACTCAAGCCTAACTGGAAAAACCCTAGACAATTTGAATGGCTTGGCGCTATTGTTGATGGGCATGACAATATAACAAATACTAGAAAAGGAATACGAATTCGCTGCTCTCACCTAAGACAGACAAAATATGCAACTGGGCCGTACTGGGAATGCGGCATCTATGAAGATAGACCCCGGTTATGCAGGGATTTTAATTGCGTAAGTTGGGCTAAATACAGCGATGACCTTGCTCAATACAACAGAGTGTTAAAAAGGATGGGGATTATAGACCATGATTTCTCTACAGAACTACGAGGGCCAGACATATGAGTCATTGGTACGATAGAGAAGGTAACCCGCGCTATGAGGTTCAAGGTAAGAAGGGGCTAAAACCCACTACTCTGCGTGAGGCTAGGAAGGAGGGGTGGGTTCCGTCTGTCTCGACAGTCTGGGGCGATGTTGTTGCCAAGCCTATGCTCAACAAGTGGATGCAGAACGAACTGATGAGCGCCCTCTATACGGAGTTTCATTCCGCTGAAAACATGGGCGGAGAGCAGACCTACTCTATGTATGAGGAACTAGCTAGAACACGGTTCAGCAAGAAACAGCAACAGGTGATGAATCGAGGGACAGTTATCCATGATCACCTTGAACTCTACTTCAAAGGAATTAAAGTTTCCCCAGAGTATGAGGAGATATGTCACAACGTACACCAGAAATTGAACGAAGCGTGTGACAGTGGGGACTGGGTAGCGGAACATGCTTTTGCTCACCACTCAGGCTTTGGCGGGAAAATTGATTTACACAACGACGAGTGGGTGGTAGACTTCAAGACTAAGGAATTCCCAAACAACCCCAACGTGAAGAAAATGGTTTACGATGATTACGGAGCGCAACTAGCGGCTTATAATTTCGGCATGGGGGGCACACGCAGGATAATGAACTTATTCATAGACGTTGGTGAAGGCCATCGTGTACTTGAATGGGAGCATGAGGATACTCAGCGCTATGAGGGTATGTTCAACCACGCTCTCTCGTTGTGGAAACTTGTTAAAAAATATGACCCTTCATGGGTTGATAGCAGGGTAATGTGATATGAATGTAAATAAAGTAATTTTGGTTGGTCGTGCAGGGAAAGACCCGGAAGCACGAGAAACGGGCAAGGGGGAGTCGGTTGCAAACATCTCTCTCGCTACCAATAGCGGATACGGTGACAATGAAAAGACGGACTGGCATCGTGTGACGTTCTTTGGTAAACTTGCTAGCACTGTAATTGAGTATGTGAAAAAAGGTCAGGAACTTTATGTTGAAGGGAGGATATCCTACAGCAAGTACACTGGCAAAGATGGTATTGAGAAGTACAGTACCAGTATCATAGCTTACTCGATGCAGATGGGTAAGAAGGAGTCAGGTTCATCAGGTTCTTCAGTTTCATCAGTAACCGTGGATGATGACCCACTTCCATTCTAGAGAGGGCGGGGGTGGAAACACCCCCAGTCTCTACTGGCAAGACGACATAGACCAGACCTTCCGGGTCTATCACTTGGCTAGAGAGGTGTACCCAAAGAGGTGGGGCGTAAACTCAAAAGGTGAATTGTGGAACACATGGTTTCTCAAACACGCTGGGATGTCTCTTGATAACTTTGTAAAATGGGCGAACGAACACAAACTGAAAGACAAATGGAGTCAAAGCGTAAAAAAGTCAAGCTACAAAGCAAAACTACGAATGGAGAATAAACATGAAGACTAGAGAGAAGAACAAGGCTGAGAAGTTAGACGATAGCAATAGATTGTTACAGGCTGAGAAAGCATTTCAGTCCAGCGCTATTGAGTTTACCAATGAGTTTATAGATTCTGAAGGTAACGTGCTGTATGCTACATGGCAATCGGCTGTTGATAAGAAGTGGGAAATAGAACGTATTAAAGAGATTGCCGCCATGGCTAAGGTTGGAGATGAATGGGATTACAGTAATGGAATTACAGGAGCGTACCGATACCGTAATGCTTGAAGTGGTATATTCACTGCCAATGGAAAGAAATTAAATGATAACCGAATATCAAGGGATAATTCACAAGAGTAGGTACGCACGTTACCTAGACTCTGAGGAGCGCAGAGAGTCATGGGAAGAGACGGTTAACCGCTATACCAATTATATGGAATGGGTGTTAGCTGGATTCCAAGTAAGCACTTTCCCTAAAGAGGTTAAGCAAGCGATCCTTGATATGGAGGTGATGCCCTCCATGAGAGCCTTCATGACCGCTGACCCAGACCCCGGTACTGGCGCTCTTACTAGAGACAACATGGCGGGATACAATTGCGCCTACCTCGCGGTAGATCATATCAGAGCCTTTGATGAATCCCTTTACGTTCTTCTCTGCGGAACTGGCGTAGGCTTTAGTGTGGAGAGGCAATTTATTAACCGTCTCCCATATGTAGCTGATGAGTTTCACGAATCAGACACTACTATAGTTGTTTCTGACAGCAAGATAGGATGGGCAAAGGCTTTGAGAGAATTGGTGAGTTTACTCTATCAGGGGATGATACCCAAGGTAGACTACAGCAGGATTCGCAAGGCTGGCGCTCGCCTCAAAATTTTCGGGGGTCGAGCCTCTGGGCCTGACCCTCTGGAAAGATTGTTCGGTCACTACATCCATACGTTCCGTAAAGCTAAAAACAGACGACTCAATAGCCTAGAGTGTCATGACCTCATGTGCTGGAACGGGGAGAGTGTGGTAGTGGGGGGAGTTAGGAGAGCAGCAGAGATAAGCCTGAGCAACCTGACTGACGAAAGGATGAGACTCGCAAAGACAAGTCAGTGGTGGATAGAGAATCCGCAACGAGCGCTGGCTAACAACAGTGTGTGCTATACAGAGAAGCCTGATATGGGCATCTTCATGCGTGAGTGGATTTCCCTTTATGAATCGCATAGCGGAGAGAGGGGCATCTTTAACAGAGAGGCTGTTAAGAAGTTAATGCCAGAGAGGAGAGACAAAGATCATGAGTTTGGCTGTAATCCATGTTCAGAAATTTGTCTTAGAAGTGCGGAAACGTGCAACCTCTCAGAGGTAGTGTTGCGCCCTAGTGATACTATTGATGATGTCTCCCGCAAGATAGGGTTAGCTACCATCCTTGGTACTATCCAGTCTGCTCTCACCGACTTCAGATACGTCAGGCCGATCTGGAAAAAGAACGCGGAGGAAGAGAGGTTACTAGGTGTCAGTTTTACTGGAGTGTTTGATTGCCCTGCAGTCTTGAACGCTACACCCGATCAACTTGAGGCGTGGAAAGAGTCTGCTGTTTTTATGAACAATGTATGGGCCAAGAAACTGGGCATCAATCCATCCGCCGCCATCACTTGTATCAAGCCGTCAGGCACGGTGTCTCAACTCACAGGAGTTGCAGGGTCAGGCTTGCACCCCGCTTACGCAAAGTATTACATACGGCGCATCAGGCAGGACAAGAAAGACCCCCTGAATCAGGCTCTAATGGACGCAGGGATTGAATACGAGGATGACCCATACAACAGTGAGGCTATCGTGTTTTCCTTCCCTATGAAGGCTCCTGCTAAGTCCCGCACGAGGCATGAGTTTACAGCCATACAGCATCTTGAAATATGGAAGAGGTTTGCCCTGCACTGGTGTGAGCATAAGCCCAGCGTTACCATCTATGTAGGTGAGGACGAGTGGCTAGAGGTCGGCGCTTGGTGCTACAAGAACTTTGATATAGTCAGCGGCGTAAGTTTTCTCCCAAGAGCAGATGACAGCCACAGTTACGAGGTTGCTCCCTACGAGGAGATAACCAAGGAAGAGTACTCCATGTTCCCTAAGACAAAACCCATCAAGTGGGGGTCGGTGGCGGAATATGATGACAACACAACTGGCAGCCAAGAACTCGCTTGCACAGGAAACAAGTGTGAGATACTATGAACCTAATGATCATCCCTGATGCTCATGTGCATCCCGATTACAATAACGAAAGGTTCAGAGCGGTAGGTCGGTTACTCATGGAAGAGCAGCCTGAGTGCGTTGTTTGCTTAGGTGATCTGGCTGACCTACCGTCTCTATCCTCTTATGATCGAGGTACAAAAGGGTTCGAGGGTAGAAGGTACAAAAAGGACGTTCAATCGGTTATCGAGGCCCAAGAACTATTGTTCGAGGAGATGAACCGATTCAACGCCAGAAAAAGAAGGAACGGCAAGAAGCAATATAGGCCGCGCTTAGTGATGTGCTTAGGCAACCATGAGGATAGGATCACTAGAGCCATCAATTCACAAGCTGAGTTGGATGGGACAATAGGCGTCCAAGACCTGCAGTACGAAGGGTTCGGGTGGGAAGTCATCCCCTTCAAGAAATGCGTTACAATAGAGGGTATTGCATTCTCGCATTATTTCACTACTGGCGTCTCTGGAAGACCAATCTCTAGTACCCATATCGGGCATACACTCGTCTCTAAACTTCATTGCTCTGCCGTCCAAGGTCATTCACATTTATATAATCATGCAGAGCATACCAGACCGGACGGGCAAAAGATATTTGGTTTGTCTGCGGGTTGCTTCTCTCACCCTGATTACTCCGAAAACTGGTGTATGGATACTGAGCATCAATGGTGGAGAGGGGTTGTAATCTTAGAAGACTTAGATGGTGAAGGTTACTACGATGGAGTCAGGACCGTAACCCTACGGAAGATCATGAAGAAATATTCGTGATACTTATCACGCACCCTCTGGGGAAGGCTGTGATCCCAGACCAAGCACCCTTCTCATCTTTGGTATTGGCTACCTTAACCACATCTTTATCCTTCTGAATTAGATATCCTATCGTTGTTATCACTGGCGGATTAACTTCATCAGGCTTCTCCCATCCCGCTGTGCCTAGAATGTCTCGCCACTCTACTGTAACTAATCGAGGAGTTTTCATTTCTCAAAGATATCTTCATCTACCTTGTTGATTAGTTTAATTCTTAGCTCTGTCATCCGGTCCTCAAGGCTATTCACCCTGTCCTCTTTGACATCATCGCGTAGAACCTTGTTACTCAATATCTTGTTTCTCTGCTTCTGCAGTTTGGTGATCGTGCCTACTATTTTCTTTCGATAGTCAGCCATCTTGAACAGTTTGTAGTCATCACCCTCTTTGAAGTTGTCGTAGTCTTTACTTCCTGCTCCGTAAATCTCCAGTATACCTGTGTTCATACCCACGGCGGTGCGGATATCCTTCTCGTACTGTGAGTACTTGTCGTAGGTAAATCGTTTCTTGGATGCTGTCTCATCAAAGAAGAACCTTCTGGCAAAGGGAACCTTAGTCCACTTAACCTCGCCTGTCTCTCTATGGGTTAATCTTCCGGGTCCAATCATCCACACCAAGTCTGTACTTCTCTCAACGAATCTGGCCGCACCACCACCAATAGTCTCCCAGAAGTACTCAAATATATCCGGGGGAATACTCGTTGGAATCCCTAATAAACTACCCTCTACCGCTCTTGATCCACCCCCCAACCAATTAAGCGAACTGGATATGAATTTTGGTATCGGGCCTGTCGAGGACCAGTACCTCTCTGATGGCGGATCAGACGACCCCCACTGCGGGTCTTTGTAGATAGGTTGACCAAAATAGTTCTCGTTCAATGCTAGTTCAAGCATCGGATCAGCAAACGTAGGCACGGCGGTTTGGAGTGCAGCCTTGAACAAGTTATCGCTAGTGCCAAACGAGAACGGCATAAAGGACTCAGCAGCAGTAGACGCGAGATGCATGGTCGCTCTGCCGGGATTAGAATGACCCATCATAAGTGAGGCAACGGTATCTCCAATTGCGTGGAAGAAGTTGTAGCCATAGGGGAGAGGAATCTTAAAGAAGGTGTCAAAACCGGGCATGTAGATGTGCAACTGCCTACCTCTAGTACGCATGTCTATCTGACTCCACCTGTTAATCCCATCCTCATCATCACCCGCAAGCATAGAATTCAGGATGGACTGAGTAAAGCTATACAGCATGATACCACCAGCTACCTTCTGAACACGAGTCATTCCCTTCTTGCCAGTCGGCCTTCTGAACAGAGCTTGCATAAGACGCACAGTACCCTGAACAGATGCGTTAAAGAACAGGTAGAGAGAATTGAGCGCTGCACCCTTCTCACCCTTCTGGGAAAAGTTAACGGTTAGGTTTCTAGATATGTCAGCGGCCCTTCTCATGGCAGACGCTTCATCCATTCCATTCTGGATAAAAGCTTCCTTGGCATTCTTGTAGGTAGCCAAACGCATTGTGTTTTCCACAACGGCGTTGTACTCGCCCACAAATTCGAGCATCTTATCCTTCCAGCGTCTAGCCCCTGCAGCCGTGGTGTCCTTGATGTAATTGGTCAAGGTCTTTTCAAAGTCCCTCACATCCTTAAAGGCAAAGAAGTCTATTCGACCACCCTGCAACGAAAACTCTTCAGCTAGTCTGGCCCACTCAGTATCTGTTTTCTTATCTCTAATGAAATGCTTGAGGCCCACACCTGCCGACTTGATATCCTTGAATATTTTACGACTTAGCGCCTCAGTATCTTTGAACTCCCCAACAGTTTCTTTCAGACCCTGAAGGTGACCCATCGCTGTCGAGAAATCCCTGACAAAGTTTGTAAGAACGAACTCAGGGTTGACGGAAGTATGGACAGCGCTGAACCACCTGTTGACCTGAGAGGTAA
>Ga0080013_1003602_pt1 | contig 16077 bp, 26 predicted proteins | sample ETNvirenome_6_85_FD_69236 | JGI IMG/M metagenome (GOLD analysis project Ga0080013, IMG submission 69236) | Marine viral communities from the Pacific Ocean - ETNP_6_85 (SPADES assembly) (version 2) | ecosystem: Environmental > Aquatic > Marine > Oceanic | place: Pacific Ocean | collected 2013-06-19
GGTTCTAGAAGGATTGGGCGCCTCTGACCTCTGAATTACTAAATCTCCTAATTGAATTTTCATAATATTTGGTAGCGCGGGCGGGACTCGAACCCGCAAGGTCTAAGACCGGCAGATTTTAAGTCTGCTGTGTATACCGATTCCACCACCGCGCCTTATCTCATCGTGCCTACAGTATACCAGAGAGGCTGGATTTGTCAAGCACTGTTGCTTATTTTAATCTTTTGTCTAAGAAAAGTTGTATTGGATTGAGCCAATCATCAATAGCATTACCAATCAAGTCCATAAGATGATCAAAATCATCATCGTCTTTAATCAGGTCACAGATCCTAGGATCTTCTGCTAGTTTGTCGCGGATCTGATATTCAATATTTTCTGAAGTTGTTACCATTCGCTCTTCTTTTCCTCTCACTGTGCCTACAGTATATCAGAGAGGGTGGGGCCTGTCAAGCTACTTTTTATCTTGTGAAGATTCGATCTGCCTAATGGCCCAATATCCAAAGCCAAAGCACACTCCCAGGAACGCCAGGATCTCTATAACGTCTATTGCTTGATACATTAGTTCTCTTCCTTGTGAAAAGTTAGCACACTTTTAGCCGGTGTGCTCTTGGTATTATAGAGACTCTTGCCTTCTGCAAGAAATTGCAAGATATGATTCTTTTCTTCTTCCAATCTTGTCTCCTCATCAGCGTCAGCAGGCAATTCTTTTAAGATTGTATACTCAAAGGATTCTTTTCCGTGTTTATTATAATCATTTTGCATTTCGCCTCCTACGCCGCAACCATTTTTGTTGTTTTTGAATAAGTTCCTGTGCTGTCTCCATCGCCTTGGAGCATAAATGGTCTGCCCGATGTAATACCTTTGTTCGGGAACACAAAATAGTGCATAGATAACACAAGGTGAACTTTCCTTGTTTGCTTCACGGCGAGCCTTCTGTTGGGCAAGAACCCTTTCCTTGTTTGCTTCACGGTAAGCCTTCTTTTGGGCAAGAACCCTTTCCTTGTTTGCTTCGTAGTGAGCCTTCTTTTGGGCAAGAACCCTTTCCTTGTTTGCTTCGTAGTAAGCCTTCTTTCGGGCCTTATTGCAGAGTTTGCATATGTGTCGCAGACCATCCCTCTTGGAGGCGTCTTTGTGATATTCTGTGGCTGCCTTTGTCTCTCCGCAACCGGTGCAAGTTTTACTCATTTTTCTATCTTATAAAAAGTTAGCACACTTTTAGCCGGTGTGCCAGCGGAAAATGGTGAACCCCCAGGGACTCGAACCCTGAACCGAAAGATTAACATCACACTATAGCTTTCGCTACCACTCCTCAGGTGTTTTGTGCGCTGGACTATCCCATTACCCTCGTCTTATGCATTAGGGTAGCATGCCCGTCTAGTCTCTACACCTTCCCTCGAAAGGGCTTGGCTCGGGATTGCCATCAGCTTTACCTGTTAAGGGTTCCCCGAATTTGAGCTACTTCACTCTATATGTCTCCACATAGAGGCTCCTATATTTTCAAGTCTTTTGCTCTACCTGTTGAGCTAGGGGTCCACTTTCAACCCTTACTTTTTGTTTTCTCCGCTAGAGAGAAATGCATACGGAACCCAACCAAGCGACCAAATCAGCGTCGCAATCCGAAAGCCTGTCATTGTGCTAATATAAGTTCCAAGCATAAGCTCGTTCACCACATCAGTAATCAGGACTCCGTTCAGTAGAAGATATATCACCGCTAGCAACAATACGACGATTACCACTACTGCCGACAAGCACCGTTCTAAAAAGCTCTTCATTCTATCATACATCATTTTAATACTCCTCCTCGTGATCGTGTTCGTAGTCAACACCCTCGTAGGAGGGCGAGTGCTTTACCAACCAGAGGGCCAAGATCTCGGCCGAGAGTCGAGACGGCCGTGACCGGACGGAGCCGGAGAGTTCGCGGTGAATGGTGCGGATCGTATCGATCTGCGGAAGCGGAATTGCCATATCGAGACGGTGTGCATCATTGTGAACCGAGAAAATATCGTAGGACTCCCCCCTTCTTCGGGCATAAAGATCGCGATTGCTCCACTCCCACTTATAACCGGATTCCCACAGGCTAGCCCAACAATCTTCCCAATCTCGGATAGCTTCTTCTGTCCATCTAAAGTTGCAGAAAGCTCTCTTTGTCATCTTCGTTTCCTCTTCAATTTAATCTGGTTCTTTGTCATGCTTTGAGTGGGGCTGCGATTGAAATTCCAGGTGTCAACTATTCCGGGCCTTTCAAACCAGTGTACACTGAACCACGCCTGCTCTTTCTCAAGGTTACCCCATCCGGTTGCCTTCTTTTTATCCATTATTGGGCCGCTGACAATAATGCCAAAGCCCTTTCCATATTTACCGCTTCGGGCCTCTACCAATGCGCCCGGAATGTATCTAGCTCTTCCCACCGTATGCCTCCAATGTGACTATAGTATACCCCCCTAGGGCCATATTGTCAAGGTCTATTTCTCTTTCTCTCATTTCGTGTTCGATACGCAACTCTCGAATACGTCGAGTAGTGTAAGCCTCGACGATCGGATCAGCACCACTATAGGCGCTCGTGGCACCGTTCAACTCTCGAATACGCCGGCGCGTATACTCTGCAATATTAAAATCGCTCAAGATAATCTCCATGAAACATTATTGTTCTATTAAATCTCGTAAAATATACTTCGTATTTCAATTCGGACTCACTAAAAGTGCATCCAGAGGGATCCGGCTCGGGTACCCGGGTTATAATCCCCAACCCATATGAACCATACCCTTCATTCAGCCTATCACGAACCAGTTCGCCTTTCTTGAAGGTGTGCTTCATCTTTTAACCACGCACACATCAGCGACCAGGCGCGGCTTCTGCGGCCTTGCTGCCGCAGTCCTAGACTTCCCCCCACCAACAGACTTGGAACACCTCCCACAGGCTATGAACCCCTCTAGCTCGCCGCTATCTGTACGCCTGAACGCCGGACTGTAACTACATAACTCACATGTGAGTCTAGACTTCTCTTGTGCTGCCGAGATTGCATCGGCTACCGGCGGCGTAAGATTGCGAGCCTCAACATGTAACGTCCCGTCTTCGTTTTTAGATACTTGCGTGATTGCGGCCGCATACTCCCCTTCCGGGGACCTCTTCTTAATTCTCTTGGACATTTCATAAATGATCTTATACCATCCGTCGCCACATTGAAATCCCCAGCCCATTTTCGAACTCTCCAGTGGAGCATTCCGTTCTCTATATAGGTCTGGGAAACTCTCATATAGCTTATTACTTAACTGACTATCCATAGTATAGCCTCCTACTATCCTAGTGTAGCAGAGGGGGCTCCAAAAGTCAAGGACTGTTTAGCGATTTGCTGGGTAGTACCCGCTCCGCTCGGCGGCTTGGGCTGAGGAAAAGCACCACTCGGCTTTGACTTTGCCGTAGTAGGTGCTTGTGCGTAGGTGGTACAGATAGGAATCTGCATTACCCTTTACGGGATACTCCTCCGTGCAATCTCCGGCGCGGGTTGGTACACTAATGTGAGCACACCCACCAAGAGTTGTCATAAAACACAGAACAAAAACAATCTTTTTCATCTTTACTTCCAAAGTAGTTGCACCAACACCAAAACGATAGCCAGCACCACACTAACTGCCGTCTTGAGACCCAGACCCTCGCCCAGAAAAACATACGACAGGATTGCAAAGCTTACCATGCCCGTAGCGAACGCTATAAATCGACCGGGCCACAGAAGCCCATCAAAATGTTCTACCACAAACGCCGTCGCTCGAATGAACATGTACGAGATTGGTATACTAAACACGCTTGCCATTATGAGTGGATGTTCCTTTGCCCAGGGGTTGAAAAATTGTAGGTTGGTTTGGAACCATATTACCGTTTGCGCTATAGCGAATAGGAGGGTGCCGTAAATTAGATTGTTCACTGAACAGATCCTCGTTTGGCGCGTCTGATCAACTCAAGGTCGCTAGGGGCACAATCTACGCAGAGATCTCGGCCTCGGACGTTCAACGGAAGATCGGAAAGCGAAAAGAAGTGCACACTTATTCTCCAGTAGGAGTGTTCTCGGTACGACAAAAGCCTCACCTCTTTCACAAGGCCAACGGCGCCGGCGGATTTCTCGGCCCCAAAAGCTCGCACAACATCACCAACAAAAAACCTCTGCGGCTTCAGGTAGGTGTGGTCTTCAACTCCGGGAACCCGCATCATCACTTGCAGTGTAGCACGGCAAAGCCTCATTGTCAAGGTCTTAGTTGCTATTTCTTCTTAGCTAGTCTCATGAGACGCTGAAGCTGAGAGTGCTCTCTCGTTCCAGGGGTTGCGCTTCGACCGACGGGGACATTTCTGGCTTGGTAGTTCGGGTCTTTATCAATGGATGCTATATGTGCGCGAATTTCGGGCGCCCTTTTATCAAGAAGCTTCATCGGTGCTATATTCTCTACGTACTCTATAAAGTCCTCTATCTTTTCTGTATCTTCACGACCACCCTTTTCCAGCACGGGATCGTCATGAAACTCTATCCATTCTTCAGCGAATTCCAAATATTGTTCTCTTGCTCGGGCTCTCGTGACACCAGGATACATAAACCCAACGATGTTATTTAATATTTCTCCGGACGGGTTTCTCCCGCGTGCGGACTGCTCAATCTCAAAAGTTATCTCAGCGCTTCCGAGGTCAGGAAACAGCTTTTTTGCTATACCCTGGGCTCGGCGCTCCAGGGCTGTGTGCCTACGCGCGAAAGAGCGCGGCGAAGTCTGGTCCGGATGGCGGGTGCGCATGGGAGCAGTTGTTGCCGCTCTGCGTTGTTTTTTCATTTCTTCGCGCTCGCCAGGATAAAGTATTTTAGTTGGAGTCGTAGCCTCACCAAGTCTCTCAATCTCTTCCCTAATTATTTGTCTTAACCTCGCTTTGGATACTTTCATCTTCTGTTTTTTCCTCTTCTGTAAATAGTCCGAACTTCTCTTGTTCACCATCGTCATAAGTAATAATTGTCCTATTGCCGGGGTGAGGCTTGATGTGTACGGTGATGAAATCATTCATAGAATCAAAGATGGCGATAGAGCCTTTGGGTCGAGGATAAAGCCAATGGGCAATACACTGACCTGTAGCTAGGACTACGCCTTCGATGACAACACCTTCCCCCGAGATTCCCGTCTCGTCTGACTGGCGGGCTACTGTGAATGTTTGAATGCCTCTGGGGCAAAGACGGGAGGGCTTCTTTGGGATCAGCTCCTCGGCTTTAGGTTCTGCTGCTTCTTCCATATTGGTTTCTGCTTCGCTCATTATTATTTTCCAATCTTATGAGTCTATTGATCTAGGCTGTATGTCTTATCGTATGCTTGGGTATAGATGCTGAATAGCTGTTCTATATCCCCCGACCTACGTAGCATCTTAAAGGCTATGTTCTCCGGGGAGTAGATGCCGATGCCCTCTAGGCCGCTTCGGCGCATCCTCTTTAGCTTTTCCTTGAGACGTTCCGCGTAGTCATAGGCTCCTTCATGGTCACCATTATCATATATTGAAGAGAGTTTGTCAACCTCTCTTGCAAAAGATTTCATCTTTTTTGTTGCAGTACTCTGATCGATCTCTGGCTCAGTGTGCGCAGGCTTCACGAGCCACCGATCATTCTTTAGCGAGTATACTCCAGTTGAAACATGTGGCTCTTGTGAATCCTGCACATAAACCTCTACCTCGTGACCCTTAACCATTATCTTGTGCAGCTTGTTCCAATTGGATCGAACGGCATCAAAGAACTTCTTTACCATTTCTTCGTTGTCATTTATCTCTGCGAAATCTAAAACAATATGCAAATCTATATCTGAATATTTTGACCAGTTGTAGTTCGCGAGGGAGCCCGTCATAACTATGTCTTCTGGTTCTACTCCCAGGTCCAGGCCCTCTATAAATTCTTCTATGATGTCCAGAAGAGCGGCCTTGACCCCAGGATGAATCGAAGCATCCCCGGACCACACCTTCTGATTGAGTTCCGGCTGAGTATCAAACGTGCCTAAATCGTCCGAACCTATTGCAATTCGAATATCTTCTCTCAAGTGGTCAAAGCGACCAAGGTCCTTGTTGGTAAAACGTAGTTTAGGCTTTTGCTCTGTAACCTCTACATACTTGTTAAGCTCTTTCAGTGAAGTGGTGGCATCGCTTGTCCTCTTCTTGTATATCTTTGTAAGGTGACGCTTGTTCTTAACAAAATCTTTCATTGATTCCTCAGACTCGAGGCTAGCCACCGGGATAAAACCAGCCTCGGCCATATGCCGCGCAAGATTGTCCAAGTCTGTTACGCCAGCCGCGAAAGAATCATACCAATCATCGATGTGCGGGTCGGCCTCTTTCTTTTCCACATCGTCTCGGTGGTCATGATAGTGTTTCCAGACCGCTGCGGCATCGTCAGATACACTATTATCATCTGATTTTAATCCTCTGCCGTCCTGCGAGGCGATCTCTAGTGCCACATCATAAAGCAGGGGCCCAAATCCATCCGTAGCCTTTACAGTAGCAACTTTATATGAACCCTTAAATGGATCCCCGGAAGACCTGTGTGCCTCCAAGACACCGTAGATACCGATACCCGCCTCCATGCGATCTAGATCGCCAACCTTCAATGGGACGTTAGGGTTGTCTTTGATTGCATAGTAGACCTTATATTTCATCGGCATTTCCTGAAGGTCTACGGCAACTACAACATCTTCTGGTAAATCAGACGCTGTCTTCATTGCTTCGTCTAGTAGGGCTTCTTCCAAGCCGCCAACTGCACCGGGTGGGGCGCTTTCCCAGTCTGGATCATTCTTGCGATTAAAGGGCGCGCCGCCTTTCTTTTGGGGCCCGCCGGTTGTCAGCTCCTTAAAGTCTTTCTTGAGATCCGACTTATGCTTATTCGACTGCCACGGGTAAGAAGCCTCACTCATTCTCTTAACGTATGAGCCTGCGCCATGGAACGCTTTGCGGCGCTGCTTGGGTTTGCGCTCCTTGTATCGCAATACCGAAATACCCTTTAGTCGTGCCGTCATTTTGACGATACGCTTCATCATAATATCTTTAGAAACATCTCTAGGTCTACGAAGGTGAACCTTCAAGGTGGAAAGGTATTTATTACCTAAATCCTTCTGAACCCCTCCCTTTTCAGCCTCAACCAACGTAACCGTTAGCACCTCTGGAAGTGCACGGATATCATTCTTTGTTTCATCACGGGAGCCACCACGGTCCTTGTCCATGGAAATAAGCATCGTAAAATAGAATGTATCCTGATAATAGGACGGATCCTTGGCTTCGCGAAGGAAGGCCCTAAAGCTTTGAAGTTCTTGCTTCATCTATATAAATAGTTCGCCGTACTCGATTAAGGCTCTTGTTTCCTCATAGCATAGGACCTGGTACCAATGCGACCCTTCAATACCCTCTAGTCGTTCCGCTAGCGGCCAGTCATTCCCACCGGGAACATTCCGGTCCCCAACGAAAATCATCTCCACATCAGCGCCATGCTTCTCTCTCACAACATCAACAACTTGTGCCTTATTTTTGCCGGCCGGATATATATCCACCGATATCTGCCCACCAATAGACACTTCAAAATCCGGGTAGATTCCCTTGATGTAGGCCACTACGTCTTCACGTTCGTTATGAATCTGGTCCCACCGGTAATATGCTTCTCTGAGGTTTTGACTGGCGTTCCTCCCGACTGTGCTGAAGTTTACCATTCCCTTTCTGATCTCAATGTGGTTTCCTACCTTTTTTCTCCACGGTGAGCCAATATCAAGATAAAGCTGTAGATTGTCTATGAATCCGTCTGGCAGCTCTAGGTCGTTTTCATAAACCTTCTTGCCTTTTGAATAGAAGGCGTTCCCTGAACAAGTAAACAGACCTTCACACTGATCTATAAATGCAGCGAATAATTGCTTCTTTGTTTTGTCAATGTCAGATCCCGTAACAAGATATACTTTCTTGTTATTTTCGCGCTGCCAACTCAGGAAGATGTCTGCAAACACTTCGTCGATAGGAGTCAAAGGGTGGGTAAGTGTGCCATCTACATCAAACAAATAAACGCGTTCAGGCATCGCCGCGCGTCTTCATGTTTTTCAGCATAATGTCCGAGATTTCTTTTTCGAATTCTTCAGCCGAGCCCATGAAAACTCCGTTCATTTCTTTCTGTTCGTCAAGAAACTGCCAAAGGGATTCATTTTCGTCAGCCAATATTTCAAACCTTTCCAGTATTTTATCAATATTGGCTAATCGTGCTTCTATTTTTTGTATTCTATCAGAGGTGGCATCGAATGAACGTGCCGCTCGTAAGATTTTGTGGATTAAAGAGAACATTTATTAACTCCTGTCTAGTAATTATACCTGACTTTCGGTTATAGATTAACTCTAGTAATCTTTTTTGCGCTTCCATTCCCAATGGAAACGGTTGCTCCATATATCTATCTTCCGAAACCTCTACCATATCTAGGGAAACCGTGAGGGATCTTTCAAGGTCTCCGTCTATCCATTCATCATCCACAACTAATACCTCTTTTTAATACTCCGTAAGTAGTCACGGGGCGGCCGAATCGTCGTCGTCTCCAAGATCGTAGTCGATGACGTACCCAATTTCAACCAGTGTTCCTTCGGGCGGAATCACTATAAATTCCACATGGTTAGTTATCGAGTTGTATGTCCAATCTAGATCACTAATCTCCACAGAATCTACAAAAACAATCAACGTATCCTCAATAGGTGTGTATGTTAGTTCCCACTCAGTGTGGGGCTCTACTTGGTTAGTCGCAGCCTGAACTCCTGGGGCCCAGTCCTCCGAGCAGATATCGATTACGACGCCTCCGAAAGCATTCGTAGCGTCCATATATCGCTGCCCCATATCAAGGGGGCCTACATTTCCAACGCAGTCATTCTCGGTCTGGTGAACATTGACTATACTTGCCATGAAAACCGATGGGCGTAGGCCGCCGTACCAATTAATAAAATTCTGAAGGCCCGGGCTGTAAGGAAAATCTCTTGTGCTCTGCTCTTCTTCGTCGCTCACAAATACAACCAGCAATCCCGCGTTTGGCCTCAACCAGGATTGGTTGTATGTGTTGTCTACGATGTAAGAATATAACGCATCGAACCCGGCTTCTTGTGACTGCGAAGGGAGAGCGTTATAATAGTCCCATGCATTCTGAACTGTGTCTCCCGGAACTAGGGGGAAATCTTGGGTGCTTTGTGTTTGAAAATACGCGGTGGTCGCGATTCCTAATCGCCACCCAGTTGCGGGGAGGGCCAACATCATTGATTCAATCCCATCAATGACGGACTGGGCGTGCGAGTTCATCGATCCCGACTGATCGATCAACCAAACAATATCTATTCCTTCCATAACGTAAGGTTGGTTAAATGAGTCTATCCACACATCGCCGCCGTCGCCAGGAACCTCGACGGGAACTTCAACTTCGACAATGACTTCAACAGGAACCTCTACAGGAACTTCAACTTCGACAATGACTGTTTCAGGTGGGTGCATATCATAAATGGTATAATCTCCCTCGCACCCAAAAATTGAAAAACAAAAAAGAATGATTAAGGCGGCTGAACGTTTCATCTTTAGTCCCGAAGGCCTCCTCGGCGCGGCGCTGCGGCGCCCGGATGAGAATATGACTCTATTTGTACTGGCGACGACAAAATGCGCGCCTTAAGTGCTTCCTGATCTATCGTGCTCATGGGAGCTACCCAAACTAAGGATTCCAAGGGCAACCTAAAACCAAAGTTTCCCACATCAATCCCCGAGACAATCCCCACTAATCTCCCTTGTTGGTCAAAAACTCCAGATCCAGAGGAACCAAACCAGCCGAACATGTTTGTAACGACCATACCTCTCTCCAACGCGGCGACGTAGCCACGAATAGTAAGAAGATCATGGTGCGAGGGAAAGCCAGTATATGTCAGGTTGGTGCCAATCATTCGCTCGTTGTAAGACAACTGTGGGCGGTAGCGAATGGGTGTGCGTGTTTCCATTTCAGGAACTACGAGAAAGGCTATATCTCTGGCGGGGTCCGTAAAGACAACTTGTCCCACAACCGTTTCGCCGTCGCGACCGTCAATAGCCATGACACTTTCGCTCCGGACAACATGTGCTGCTGTCACCACAACGCGACGTCCGTGGGCGATCAGGTAAGCGCCAGATCCATGACCACCCTTCAATAAAGAGCGCACTTTAACGGCAGCAGAGCGGGCGCGCCGTTCGGTGATTGAAAGTTTAGAGACGTCAAAGACTTCCAGAACATCCCCGAAGGAGTTCATGACTTCGACTGTCTGTCTGGCTTTGTATATTTCAGCCTCTGTTTTGGAGGCTTCTGGTAAAGAGGGGCTAGTACAACTTACTAAAAGTAAAGAAGTTATTATTATAAAGTTTTTAATCCACCTAGACACGAGACACCCTCCGTGTTTTGGTTACTTCATCACTATCTTAGCGTATTAATACCTGCATACTCCTATGGGACGCATAATTTTGCATACAACCTCGAGTCCTTTCTAACCCTTTGTTTGTCTATAAGTAACTATAGAGCACCGTGCCTTAATCGGAAAAAAATATATTTTATTTAATGATCTTCGACCAAAGCTCTAGAGTGCGCGATTCTTGGAGGTGGGAATCTCTCTCTGCGCGCCCGAGGGGCTCCTCCTCGTCGTCGTCCCACCAGTCGTCGTCGTCGGGGGCGCGGGAATCTCTCTCTGCGCGCCAGCGGAGCTGCTCCGCGTCCAGCTCTCCCGCAATGTCTCGGTAGACCCCGTACTCCTCTAACTTCTTCTGGACTTGTTCCCAAAAGCCATTAATTCGGGTTGCTCCCGAATAATCAAAGTCTTCACCTGAGTGAATATTTACCAAACTTGCAGCGATTTCTTCCATCTCTGCCAAAAAGTCAGTGAGCTCTTTTAATTCGGCCTGAACAACATCAACATTTTCATCTTCAGACTCTTCGGGCTCAAAATGACCCTGCCAAAGCATCTCAACTCGAATCATTGCGGCTTGCGAATCTTGAATTCCACGCGCGAATATATTAACGCCATGAATCCTAGGACTGGTATAGGTGCCGGTGTCAAGAGTGTCGTTGGCAATTTCCTGTGCATCCTGGCGGATCTGCCAGCGTAATTGATTCGTCGATTCATCTACGATGTCATCCTTGACTGGCCAGTAGGCGAAGTGGCGCAAAGTAAACACCGCCGTCGGGGATCCCGTACTTGGCCATTCAATTTCATGAGTTGTTTGATGATCGGAATCAATGCTTGGTGCAAACTGCTCCAGTAAATCGGTGGCTTCAGTAACCCATGAGTCCCCAAACTTAACATCGGGATGCTTCTGTTTAAGATATCCAATCATCTCAGCAAAACCCAGACCGTCTGAGCTATGCGTCCCAACTTCCGTAACCCTCTCTACACCTGCGTTCTCGATAAACCAGTCAATATAGGGCCAGAGTTCTTTCTTTGGCGCCTCGTTGGCTTTCCCCTTGATTTGATATACAATACCTTGACGGTCCATCTCTAGGGTAATCTTGGGTTTGATGTTCCGTCGCGTAGTGCCGCCGGATCGAAGAGAATAGAGGGTCCCGTCTTGGCCGGACCCACAATGACCCATCTTTCTAGCTTCAAAATCACATTCTCTGCTTCTGATGTCATACCAGTAGTATCCATTGTCAAACTCATGGATCACTTGGTCTTCAGCGCGAGGAGGATTTCGTAGAGTGTCGTCGGAGAGAGCGGAGGCAGCCCTCAGCTGATCGGCCGGGGGACCGCGCAGGAAGTCCTTCTCGAGAAGTTCGTCATAGTACTCAAAATCTTCGGTAAGGATTTTAAGGATCGGCGTCACCCAGTTGGTCAGTTGAACAGCCGAATTTACTATTACATTGTGAGTGAAGAGATGCATAAGTGCCGCCGACAAATTTGGAGACACATTGGCTTTTTTCAGCATTCGCCTAAGCTTCTTTCCTGCGGTCTTCAACTCTCCCAGTGACGGACCTTCTAATTCGGCAGCTCTAGCTCTGGACTCCACGACCAGGCTCTTAAGAAAAGTCCTAATTCCCCAGTAATCCTCAAGAGCTTTCATCTGCGAATCTGAATAATCCGGTTCGTTTTGCGAAAATTCCTTAGCGAACTCACCGGGATCCGCCCTGGTCGCAGTCATGTTGTTAATGACGTTGTTTGTTGCTTTTAGGGCTTCGTCCCATGGCCATCCATGATCGTATTCGAGCAGGTCCAACATAGCGGCTATGTTTCCGTCAGTGAGGGGCACCGGATTATGGGAGTCTTTGACCAGGGTACCAATCCAAGTCAATGCCTTGTTTGGTACGGGGCCATATTGCCTGTTCAGCTGTCGGAGGAAGTGCGCTACTTCGGCGCCGAGACCAATGTCCTCAACCCCTTCCTGAAGTATATACTGTTTCCACTTATCTGTCTGACGTAAGTACATCAACTATAAATAGTTTTTACTTTTCTTAATCCGCGCTTATTTTCCGCTCGACGGGGGGGGCGTAGGAAAATCTGTTATACGTCGATAGTCATCTTCTAGGCGTACGACGTCATTGATCTCGCTAGTACTAACCTCCACCAAGCGTACATCAGTCTCTTCCGCACAGAACCGATGAATCGTTCCCGGGAAAACATGAAAGATTTCGCCCGGTTTCATGATGTGTGCAATAACCTGGGCGCCCTTATCGGAGGGGCCCTCCTCGCACGTTAGTACTCCGTCTAGGACCATTATCGTTTCTTCTTTGGTGTTGTGGTACTGTCGCGATAGGCGATGACCCTTTTTGATATAAAGGATCTTGCCGGCGTATCGCGGAGTCATTGCCCAAATCTCTTCGTGTCCCCAGGGCTTATCAATTATATTTGCTTTTTTTAGCATTATCAACCTTTCAGTAATTGTGATGTGTTTCTGTTCAGCCGAGTCGCAACAGTTTCCGGGGATCCAACTACGATATGTGTCTCGGAAATGGTGCCGTTGTTCACAGTTACAACAGTAAAACGATGGTTTGAATCCAGGTCACCAGGAAGAAGGCCTTCTTTTAATAACTTCTTATATCCATGAGCCTCTCTAATAGAGACCACATATTGTTGACTTATCCATACTTCCCCAACTGAAAATCTAGGGGTTGAGGTCCTCTCCATTTTAGGATTGAAGTTTGTCTCGTTAAGCAATTCTATGAACCGTATCATTTTTCTTCCCCTTCTATGGTATAGATTTCATCAGTCTTAACCGACCACTCGTCTCCATTGCACCAAATACGCGAATAGCCCCATGGCTCGTTAACTTCTGTTACCACGCCAATGGTTGGTTCAGTTGTTTCGCGTATACTCAAAGGAATAGTCATCTGCGCCTTAAATTCATGAGGGCCTCCATAGTCAGTATCTACCAAGATTACTGATTGTGGTATGTGGACTAGGGCGCCTCTTTTGACTTTACTTTTCACTAGGCGCCTCGTCGAGCCTCCTGGTCAAAGTTGCATCTTCAGCAGCGCGCTGCTTAAGCCTATAGTCTTCAAAGCCCTCTATAATATCTACCACTTCCATAACACGAGTATCAACCGCCAGCAGAGCCTTCCTAAGCTCGTCCAACATCTCCAAAGACTTTGCCGTATTTGGTGACTCGTTGGACGTTGCCAACTCAGACTGAATCGCCTGAAACAGATCGATTGCCTGCTTCATATCATCGCTCGATAAGCCCAGGATTTTAGCTGCCTCTGGCAGAATATCACTCTCCTCGACTGTGTAAGATAACTTAACTCTCATTTTTTAACTCCTAAAATAGTGCCGACCAAGCGGTTTTGACCAGAAGGCCAACCACAGAGGCGCCGACGAGCCACATGATTCTTGAATTAGTTCCCTTCCAACTCTCCAAGTGTTGAATACGAATATCCAACTCCTTCAAACGCGCATACAGCCCCGAATCAGGATTGTATACCGCTTCCTTGATCTTAGATATATTATCCGCTAATTCATCTTGTTTGTCAAGTAAAGTCTGCACTTTACTTGATAACTCGACCATCATAACGGTGAGTTTCTGCTGTTCCTCGTCATTCATCAAGGTTCACCTCCAAGCACAACTAAATAGAACTACGTTTCTATAATGGCGTGAGAAGTTGTGATCAGAGTGCCGGCGGCTGAGGCAGCATTCTGAAGAGCAACGCGCGTGACCTTAACTGGATCAATGATTCCAGCCTCAAACATATCAACAGTCGAAAAGTCTCTAAAATTGTAGCCCGAATTTTCGGGGCCCTCTTTTATTTCAGCGATGATTAGATCTGGGCTGACACCAGAATTCAACGCCATTTGTCGTATAGGTTCGTGTGTTGCCTTTCTGACGATCTCTACTCCAAACTGCTGGTCTTCGTTTTCTACCTCGACCTTGGACAGTTGTCTTGCCGCGCGGAACAAGGCAACACCGCCGCCGGGAACGACGCCCTCTTGCTGCGCCGACTTAACGGCTTCTAGAGCATCCTCGATACGGTGCTTCTTCTCGATCATTTCCACTTCAGTTGCGGCCCCAACCTTGATAACTGCCACTCCCGAAGCCAGCTTAGTGATGCGCTCCTGAATCTTGTCGCACTCTCTCATATCTTCTTCTTGAGTTAGAAGAGTCTTAAGTAATTCTATGCGTCTATCAATCTCCTCAAAGTCTCCCTTGCCTCCAATGACAGTAGTGTTCACCTTGGTAATGTCGACCGAACGACATTGACCAAAATGTTGCAACTTGATATCTCTCAGACGCACTGTGCTGTCCTTAGAGACAAACTGTGCACCGGTGGAGAGTGCTAGGTCGGACAGGATATTCCGGCGCCTGTCGCCGTAGAAGGGAGCCTTCACGGCCGCTATCTTCAGAGTTCCGCGGACCGTATTCATGATGAGAGCAGCCAATGCTTGGCCCTCAATCTCCTCGGCTACGATTAGCAGTGGGCGTCCATCGCGGGATACAATTTCCAGAGCAGGTAAGATCTGATCAACAGAGTCAATCCTTTCATCAGTTACTAGTACCAACGGAGTGTCATAGTGTACTGCCCCTCTTCTCTCATCAGTGACGAATGCTGCAGCTGCAAATCCAGACTCTACCCTGAACCCTTCGATTACGTCAAGGGAGGTTTCAGACGTCCGAGATTCCTCGATTGTAATCGAACCATCCTTACCTGCCTTGTCGACCGCCGTCGCGATGAGCTTCCCTATGGTCCTGTCATTGTTGGCAGAGATAGTTGCGATGTTCTCAACATCGTCTAGAGTCTCTATGTATTGCGCGGTATCTCGTAGCCTACTGACTAGGCGCTCGACGGCGGCATCAATCCCTCTCTTTAGCTCTATAGGGGATGCGCCAGAAGTAATATACCTCTGAGCTTCAACTAGGATCTTTCTAGCTAGCACGGTAGCAGTCGTTGTACCGTCTCCCGCCATGCTGTTAGTCTGGGACGTCGCCTGCTTGATGATCTGTGCTGCGGCATTTTCAAACTCGTCGTCTAAATGCACAAAAGCACTAACTGTCACCCCATCCTTCGTGATGATTGGCTCTTTTCCTTTTTGATGTAGGATAACATTGCGGCCCTTCGGGCCCAAGGTTGCGGCTACGTTGTCCGCAAGGGTGTTCACACCCTTTAATACTTTTGCGCTTAGTTCACTGCGCGACTCAAACTTACAGTCTGGCACACGTCACCTCTCTTTCTATTTTCTTATTATAACATACATGTCTGTAATGTCAAGCTATTTTTCGCCCTTAAGCTCGGTTGTCTTCTTTTCAATGTCTTGGGCGCTTGTGATAGCGGTTACTGCCTTACCATCGTCGCTAAGTCCGCCGGCAAAAAAGCCATTTAGACTCTCAGATAATGTTTTCAGCGAAGCGAACACCGCAAAGATCTCTTGGTTAAGCATCTCGGACACCTGGGTAAGCATTTGCTCAACATAGGCACCGCCAATCTGTAGCTCACCAAGATACTCCGCATTCACCGGATAACTCTCATCGGTTGCCTGGGCATAGTTAAGATCCCACTGGGTGATTCCTCCCGCGCCACCTACGACCATGCCGTAGGTATTCTTCAGAGCTTCAATCTTGCCTGCGTCGTCAAGACCATTATAGT
>Ga0080013_1003603_pt1 | contig 16072 bp, 20 predicted proteins | sample ETNvirenome_6_85_FD_69236 | JGI IMG/M metagenome (GOLD analysis project Ga0080013, IMG submission 69236) | Marine viral communities from the Pacific Ocean - ETNP_6_85 (SPADES assembly) (version 2) | ecosystem: Environmental > Aquatic > Marine > Oceanic | place: Pacific Ocean | collected 2013-06-19
TGAAACCCGGTTCGCAAACCTCCCAACAGGCACCACTGGGTCAATCGTAGAAAATAGAAAATAACCCCATACCTATAGATGACAACACAACTGGAGAGTTACAAAAATGAAAATAACAAAAAAGCAATTAGCACAAATTATCAAAGATGAGTTACTCAAGGAGGATTTCGAAGCCTTCAAAATCAGCGTTACGTAAGTCCTGAACTCAAGAGAGGTCACGGGAAAGGTTCACTTGAAAAGGCAGAACTTGGAGGAATCGAATCTTCGGAAAGAGGGAAGGCAGACCGTACCACAAGTTCGTTGTATGAAGGTCGCCGTAAGCGCAAGGTTATCAAGAGAAGAAAATAATATGGAACTAACGAAATCCAAATTGAAAAAAATTATCTCCGAGGAGTATGGTAAGATCCATGAAGTCGATTTGGATACGCAGGCAAATGCAGCAGCAATCGTAAGTAAGCATGGAACACCGAAACAAGCACTTGAGTATATTCAAGAAACAAAAGAAGAAGCAGAAAAACGATTAATCGAAATCGAAGAAATAAGAAAAGAAATTATGGGAATGATGGGTGAAGAGAAAAATGATCTTAAAATAGGAGACGATCCCAGTCCCGCCGTTAAAGAAGTGAAAATGACACACGAAGCTCTCGGAGAAGAAGAAAGCGAAGAGAAGATGATGGGCGACGTGATGAAAGCGATAAAGGTAATACAGCAAAAAGCTGGTTTTCTTTTGAAGCGAGTTGACACTAGACCAGAAAAGAAGCAATTCTTGCAAGCAATACTAAAGTCGCTCAATATGGTTCCTTCCGATTTAACAACGACTGCCAGAAGTTCTATCAAGCAACAAAAAGTTGATGCTACTCAGAAAGAAAAAGCAGCAACACCAGGTGCACAAAAAAGAGCACAGGCTGTCACGAGCATGCCGGCATCAACGCTGCAAGAAAGAAAAAATATTCGAATCAAACTAGGAAAGAAATAATGTCTTTCATTGGTTTTATTTTACTTAGTTTACTTAATGGTGCCGTTATTTTTGGAGCAACTTTTGCTTTTCTTCATCTCCGAGGGGAGATGCGCGATGCCAAGAGGAGAAATAAAAAATGAAAAAACTTACTACACTTATAATTGCCGCTATGGCATCACTAAACTTTGCTTGTATGGTTGATAGACCATATGATAATACCCCCGAGGAGGGAGTGTATGAAGTAAATTATTTATCGTTTTCTAATAATACCGACGATAATATTAATGTAGGAAGCGGTCTCCTTATGGGAGACATTGGTCCGATAAGAAATATCAACAATTCAGCAACTGTCGGAGGATTTCATGATGAAGAATTCACTTCTCTCGAAGTTGTCATGACAAACCGAAAAGGATCCGCGATGGTACTGCTTTCTATTCATGGGGGCATCACTCACGAAGATTTAGTCCCAGGATCGGTCCACCAATTTACTCCTACGTCTCCAGCAGAACAAGACGGATTATCTATTGATTCTATCGTATGTTCAGGTCCAGGTTCTGCCGGTAATTGGGATTACGATGATATATCTAATTTTGTTGAAGTTGAAGTAGAGCAGACAGAAGATCCAGAAACGAGACGACTAAATTTTACTACTTATACTGAAGATGATGTCGCAACTGGTCACGTAGATCTTTTAGAAGAGTAACCAAAATAATGTCACTAAATGATATTGCATCAATGGCGGAAAACTTATTGGTAATCACTGGCGTGAATGCTGTGATTGGCATTGGCATTGCGATTGTTTATATTGGCATTCGCGAAACGCTCGCGATACGCAAGGAAAAAAAGAGAAAGGAAAAGTGATGACAACTGCATCATTAGAAAACAAAATAGAACTTTTGTACCACAAAGGTCAAAAAAATATATGGAATGGCAAAGAGTATTTGCAAGAATGCTTAGATAAACATGGAGAGGTAAAAGTATCCGATGAGCATGCTAAGGTATTAAAAAATATATTTGGAATTATTTTATGGGGTGAATTGGCAGCATGGAAGATATCTGCTGCTCTATCCCATCAATTAGAAGACGATGAAGCGAGAATGGCCGCAACATCGCAAGCACATGATGAGGCGCGCCACTATTATGTCATGAGAGATTATCTTGAATTGCTAGGAGAAGTTCCTTCGGCAATTGATCCACACGCAGATGAGTTTTTAAATTCTATTCTTAATGCAGATAATACTGCTAAGATGCTTTTGGGAATGCAGTTGATGGTTGAACCATTGGCGCTCACGCTCTTTAAAATTGTAAGAGAAAAGAACATCGATCCCATCTTATCAGATCTATTGATCATGTATGAAAAGGATGAAGCACGTCACGTTGCTCTAGGTACTTTATATCTTCCTAAAGTATTGGCAACCATGAGTCCCGTTCAGAAAGTGGAGTTGCTCGTTTGGCAATTCTTTGGATACATGAAGCAGTTTGAGATGCTCAGATCTCTCAAAGATGATTTCATCGCTCTCGGAATTTCTCCAAGAGATGTGTTCGCTCTTGCACGAAAGAAGCAACTGAAAGCAATGGAGTTGCTTTCTGAAGAATTGGGTGAACGATATCCTCTCATGGATACAATGCTTCGAATCATTGACTTCAGAAATGAAATGAACTTTCCGGAAAAGGAATCTGGGTATTTAGATAGAGTAAAAAATGCAGTCAAAGTTGCTGCAAACTAAACTATTTATATTAGTATGAAACTTACAAAAAAGATTTACAACTTATTCACTCGCCACCCTCGATCTGTAGGAGAGTCTTATTTTGAACATATGCGAGAAGCACTGACAATTGCTTCTCGCATGTACTTCTCTTTCGTTGGTCAGACTGTCCATGCATTTTTTCCTTTCATTCATCCTCCCAATGGTACCGATATCGTTACCATGAAGACGTTTTGTCACAATCACACGCCTGAAGAGCGATTAAGAAGGAAAAGCAAAATCATAATCAAAGAGGTCGATACTAGTTATAAATAAGGAGACACCAAAATGAAGATAAGGAAACAGGATTTAAGAAATATTATTGTGGAATCAATTGCGGAACATATGAGCGATGAAGACTTAATGGATTTTAGCAAAGAGTGCCCACAAGGTTGGAAAGACGCCGACTGTATGGTGAATAAGATAAACAATCTGATTACCACTAATCTTAGGAGCATTCTGGCGGATGGCGCAAGTGTCTATGGTAATATTGGCGCCGAACACCAAGAGAAGATTGTGAATGATTTGGTTCTTGCCCTAGAGGAACCTTTCCTCGCGATGGCACTTGAACTCGGCGGAAATGACGACGACTACGTTGAAGACGTTCAGGGTCCCGGCGATGAACTTAATATGTCGGCGAGATTTGCCAAGAAAGGTTCGAGAAATTTCGGGAAACAAGAAAATGAAAATTAATAAAAAACTACTACAAAAGTTTATAAAAGAAGAGATCGAAGCGCTTGGAGAAGGTCCTTACGGCGGCGCCATTCCCGACCCCAGACCTGCGCCAACGCCTGAATACGGAGCGACGAAAGTCTATCTTATGAATCCTCAAAGTCTAGAAATTACAAAAAAAGAAATTGAACCTAAAATCATTGAAATATTTAAATCCGCCGGAATCGATAAGTCTAACGCTTACGAACTTCTGGGTCTCGTCCAAAAGGACTTGGAAAATCAACTTGGAGATTTTGATTATGAATACGGGGCGACTCCTCCCAATAATCCTTCTCTAGCGGAAAGCAGAAAACACCCCCTGAGGGTCCGTGTGCGCGCTTCTAAGCGTAGCGAAGACAAAAAGTGAGGTATGGTATGGGTACACCAAAAATATTAGTTGAAACGTGGAAACGCTTTCTCGCAGAAAGAGAATACACGGACCAAGAATGGGAAGAGGATATTCTCTGGAACGACAAGGACAAGATGGAAATTAATGGATTCTTCTGGGGTGCTGGCGACGGTAGTTTAGAACTATTCACGAATCTTATTGGCGACCTTGGGAGGAAAGTGGGCGTCAGTCTGCAAACAGAAACTCCCAGTGAGACAGAACTTGAAGCATGGCGCGAATTTCGCGATGAGGCGATGAAGCATAAAACTATCAGTATTGCTTACGATACAATGGCGCCGGATACAAGCAACATTACGGGAGACGAGACTACGAAAGCCGCTTCTCCACTTGGGCGAAAAAGGCAAGTTTCTCAACCAGAAAAGAATGCTGAAAACATGATTGATAATCTCATTGATGATGTAATCGCGTCGCTTAGTGATCGATATTCTCCTGAAGAAGTTTTAGATAAGATTCTAACGAAAGCACATAGGAGAAGGCGATGAATAAGAAATTTAGTAGTTATAAGAAACAACAAATGTTATTTGAGAATTGGCGCAAGTTTTCTAATCACCGACCAACTCAACTGGAAGAGGACATCAGCGAAATTTTGAATCAACTAGACGAAGAAGCGTTGAACGAGGGCGCGATGGAAGTGATGGGTCGAATCGCTAATAAAATGGGTCTCAATAAATTACTTTTAATTGCAGCAGTTACTGGCGTGATGTCATCCTCTGCCCCAGCTCATGCAGGAATTATGGATGATTTGAATGCTCTCGGAAACAATGTGAGGAATCAAATAACCCAAGTTGCTGACAGAGCTAAGGGCGAACTCGAAACTAAAGGGGTGGATCTGGAGAAAGAGATCGACAAATCCCAGGACACCAAAAAAGACACCAAAAAAGAAAAGAAGACGCTTGAAGATTTTGTGAAGGAACAACTCAATATGGGACCCGTAGGAAAAGTGAAAACAGTAAAAAAAGTATTTCAAGCGGAGACGGGCAATGGATTGGGTTTTGTCTACGAAACGAATGAAGGATTAGTAGCAATTGCGCCCATGGACATGGGAGTGTATGATATGTCACCCGAAACAGAGCAATCAAGTGCGAACATGGCCGCGCAATCACTTTTGGCGCAATATATTACGAAGGACAAAAGCACCGAAACAACTACATCTGGGGATACTACTACTACTACCACTACGTCAAAGTATGATGGCGATCTTCCCACAAGGAGGCATGGGCAATTTTTCACGGCCGGAGATAGTCAATTCTCTAACTGGACAAAGGGAGAGGCATACACGGTTATAAGCGTAAGATGACATACCTCATATCGGGGTGAAAAATTTTTAAAAACTTCATAAACTATAGATAGGCAGTTTTATGGCATACACACAAAATCACAGCGCACAGAATAAGTGGCAAGCATTCCTAACTGAAAACTCAAAAATGTTAGGATTTTCAATTCAAGATATATTAGAAAAAATTAATTCATACGATAACCATACTTGGATTTTCTTCGATACAGAAACGATGGGATTTAAGGCAAAGTCCGATCAACTGACTGAAATAGGGGCGCTAGCGGTTGATCCTCTTAGCGGCGAAGTATTAGGAGAGTTTGACGAGTTTATTAAACTCAATCCTCCGTCACTGGCGCGTCTCAAAGATCCAGAATCCCCCGAACGAAAAGAATGGGAGAAAGAACAGTCTAAAAGTTGGAAACCCCTTAAGCATCCTGGTGATGTATTGGCGATGACACGCTATGGGGGTAAAGATAGAAAGTATAGCGACGAGCAAGAAATTCTAAATAAATTTGAAGAGTTCGTAGAGCAATTTCCGAGTCCACTCCTAGTTGCTAAAAATGCCCGTTTCGATATGGAATTTGTGAATAGTAGAAAAGAACAAAAACTAAAAAGATATCCAGTACTGGATACGGACCCATTCATTAGGCATCATGCTATTCCTTTGTTGATTGAACTTTCACAAGGAAATTTCGAACCGTTCAGTAGAAGGGTCCAAATACGATCCCAAAGTATTTTAGATAAATTATATATCAAACCAGGAATGTATTCATCTTCTCTTGGTAAGATGGCGCCAGCATTTGATATTGATGTGGGTGACTGGCATAATGCTCTGGCGGACGTAAAAATGACAATTGAGATGTTTAGCTCTCTTAGGAAACTATTTAATTATGCTGCTGGAATCAACGTGGATACTTTTAGGGGGCATGCGAAAGCAGTAGCATATGACCGAAAGAGGGGGCGCTTATAAGATGGGAAATAAATTTTATGATAGTTGGCAAAAATTTCTTAGTGAGGGTGATGGATGGGTCGACCCCCTCGAAGGGAATCCAGATGCACAAAAGCGCTATTATCTCCAATTAGGTTCAGAAGGTCAACGTCAATTCAAAGAAGAATATCCGGACTATCCTTACGATGAGTGGGATGCCGAAGCGACGAATGATGATGAACTAGATTATGATCCCGATGACGCCCCGGCGGGCGTGCTAGGTAAAGAATATAGGGACTCAATTGCTCGCTTTCGGGCCAAGCAACACAAAGAAGATCCTACGCTCCGCGCTAGAGTTTGGGAAGAAGATAAAGAAGAAGAAGAAGAAGAGGAGGAGGAAATGCTCGGCGCCGAAGAAGCACCCGCTGCCGAAGAAGAAACGCCCGACGAAGAGGCAGAAGCACCCGCTGACGAAGAAGAAACGGTCGCTCCGCCGGCATTTCTTCAGTCTGCACAGGGAGAAGATACTGCGGCGCAAGGGGATGTTCTTAGGGCTGCCGAACAAAAATGGGGTCTGCCTTTTACCAATAGAGACATTAGAATTCTTTTGATGAAATATCTTGAGAAGTTTGACTCTCTAATCGCAGAGAAAAATTTTGACGATGCTGCTACGATAACGGGAAGAGCAGTCGATTATATAGATAACTTGAAAATAAAGGTACGAAGCGGTACTGCTGCATATCCCGCTCAATCAAACGAAATTGATAAAGGTCTTTCAATGTTTTACTATCAATCACCAGACTTTGGAAATGAGTTCAAGCAGTGGTGCATTTCCGTTTTAAAGAATTTTACTGGTTTTAAAGATGGTTTCGCATACCTCGCTAGCGTAAAACAATTGGCAAAGATGCTTGGGGCAAAAGACAGCCATGTGGATAAAGACAATATTATATCGACAATACAATCATCATTGGGATATGATCTAATTAAAAAAGCTTCGATAATTAATCTGCGCCATGCGGGCCGCCGGCGATGGGGTGGAAGCTTATTTGCTGCCTTTTTTAGTAGCATAGCAAAAACACAGCACGTCGAAGCAATGCTAAAAAGAATGCAAAATGCAGAAAGATCGCTTGCAGGTTTCAATGAGTTTATGGGGGTAGCGAGCGATGATGATCAGCAATTTTCAATGGACATGCTTCTTGATGCACTAGACGAAACGAAATCGTCACTTATGAAGTTGCACCATTCGAGGATTACTTTTGTGGACCCGATCACGAGGGTCGTCCTAAATCAGCGAGAGGAGAAAGAAGGTCTCATCTCTTCTCTTGAAACATCTATATCTGATATAGAAAATAATGATTTTAGAAGCGCTTCTAAAAAACTAAGAGCACTAAGTAGTAGGATTAGTACGCATGCAAGCGCTGGCGGGAGCGAGCACCATGAGAAAGATATACAATCCGCATTAAGGAAAATTTCTTCAATTCTTGCAATGGTGGATATGCAAAGATACGGTCGCGATCAAATAATTAAAAACAGAATCAGAATGGTGAGAAAATCTGTTGAAAGCTTTCTCACGCTCTTTGAGTCAAAAGAGAGAAATCGTACCTTAACAACCAAAGAAAATTTTAGCAAGTTTATGAAACAAGACAAACTTAAAGAAAGGTACATGATTGGAGACGAAATGTCGGAGTTGGCCATGAAATACAATATTGCGCCGATTGAACTTAAATATATAAGATTGGATATTGAAGAATCCGCTGCGGACGAGATCGGTGGATCCTTTAGTGTAGAAAGTGCAGTCAAAAATGCCCTATGGTGGTTATCCCTTTTGCGAAAGGGAGATCCATTGCCGAGGAATACTCCTAAAATGAGAGAGTTTCCCATTGGGAAAAAAGTTGCCGAAGAATGGTATGAAAAAGATCCGATTGGAGCACTCAACAGAACTGGAAAAGAGCCGACCAAAGATCTTGCAGGACACGAAAAGCAGGATATGGGCGATCTCATGGAAAATTGGAGACGGTTTAAAATCTCTTGACAAAGAGTAAAAAGTATAGTAAGATCTTTATATGCCGATATATGAATATAGGTGCACCGAGTGTTTCGCTATAACAGAAAAAATACAAAAGTTCTCAGACGAACCCTTGACAGAATGTGAAAAGTGTTTGAATAAATTTTCTTTAGAAAAGGTTATAAGTAACACCTCCTTCGTCCTCAAGGGCGATGGTTGGTACAAAGATGGATATGCGACCGTAAAAAAGAAAAAAGAATAAGACTATTTATATTTTTTGTGGAGAAATCAAAATGAAAAACAAAGTGAAAGAAAAGATGCAAAAGATAAGAAATTACGTAGTCACCAAAATGATCGAGAGAAGTCAAAAAGCTGGTCTCCACACAGATAAAAAGAAAGAGAAAGACAAGAATATATGCAGAAAAAAGATCACCATAAGTGATTCTGAGTAGGGAGATATTTCTAAAAATTGTTGGGATTCTTCCCAATCCCTGACCTTTCTTTGATTTATTACTTCTAAGACCCTATTTATATAAAAGAGGTTTTTTATGAAACAAAATCTGCTAGAGTTTATTGACAGAGAAGTTTCAAGTCAATTAAACATTAAAAAAGAAATACAAAATATTGATCCTCCTTCGATGGATCATCTGCTTGAATTTATTGATAAAGAAATTGCAAATCTTTCTTTATTGTCGGAAGACGCAAAAGAACTAACGATTGAATCGGCGTGGGAAAGTATCCCGATGCCAGAACTATCCGAACTGGGATGGGCAGATCCCTCCAAGAAAAAGGGAGAACTTACTGACAAATCTCGTTCAGAGATGACCTCATTTCTTAGTCAAGTTCAGGCGTCCACTTTAGAAGAACAGATCATAAAACTTCAAAATCTATTAGACACGGCGGGCGAAGAACAAAAGTCAATTCCCGAGATTCTAAGTTTTTTAATTTTCTATAAAACCCTCACATATATAATTGGGGATTTCAATCCATCCACGGCCGGATTTCTTTTTGAATCTCTCTTGGGAGTGCTGACAGGCGGTAAACAAATTGCTGCCAAGGGGGCAGGCGGAGGGGACACCATCGCCGACTTCGTTTACCAGCGCGGGGTCAAAAGTCAGGGTGGGGCGCAATATGTAAGTCTAAAACTCCTTACCGAAAAGGGAACTGGAATTGGGGGATCGTTCACTGATCTCATCGACGACCTGATAGACAAGAACGCCATGCAATATGTGGTGGTGTTGAAATCTTTATCAGGTTCTAAAGAGAGTCTGTCTGGTGCACTTTCTTTCTATGAGTTTACTTTCAATCGACAGGATTTTGTTAAGCAGTTAAGCAAATCCACCTTAGGACAAGAAGCCCTTACTCTGGCAGAGGGCGCATCTCGTGCCATGCTGGATGAACCACTAGGGGATTTTCAACACAAAGAGCGGTGGAATGAGTGGGTGAAAACCTTTCTTCCAAGTCTGATAGGTGCCGGCATGCCCAAACCCTCAAAAAGGGGAGAAGAAGAATATGCGCATCGACTCGCGAAAGGAAGGTCTCCTCTGCATAAGTGGGAAGATGTTTTGGCGCTAGAAGTGGATAAACTAACTAGCATGGGCGAACCTGTCGAAGAGATATTCAATCCTAAAAATTACATACACGCAATCAATCCCTCGACCGGGGAAGAGGAAGAGTGGTATGGCAATAAAGAGGATCCTTTCTATTTCACCTACCGGTGGTTGCGAAAGCAGTGGGATGAACATAATAGAGAAAGACAATCCGAAAAAGAAATAAAAGATGACCGAGTTTCACAGTTGGGAAATATTCCCCAAAAGAAAACAAAATCGAAAAAGAAAAAGAAAAAGAAACAACATAATTGGATGAGCAGCGAAGATTCTCTACTAGAACTATTGTTACTATCGAAAGATACAAATATAAAGGATAAAGATTTTTGGGAATTTATTAAGCGATATTCTTATGGTAGTCTTTCGAGTGGAAAGTTTGAGATTACGCAAGGTCATCTGAGGGATATCGCAAACCCATTCGCTACTTTAAAAGTTGGAAGGAAAGTGGTTGCTGGCGCTCTAAACAAAATGATTACCGAAGTCAATCAGAAAATGTTTGAAATATATTCCAACCTAAACAAACTGAAAATTCATTTACGAGGATTTTTTATGAACGAAATGAACGTAGATGAGGGCGAAAAGGCAACAGATGCGGCAGAAATGGTTCGTGATGGAACCGAGATACTAGTTAACAAACAAAAGGGAGGATCATAGAAAAATGAATCTTACGACAAAAAACTTAAGGATGTTAGTCAAAGAAGTCCTCGACGAAGAAGACAAATTGGAAGAGGATGGCGACGTTTTTCCCCCTCCTCCTGATGAAGAAACAGTAGAAGAAGCAGAAGAGTCTATCGATCATGATGTAGATATCATGCGCTTTTATGAAAAAATCAACAAAAATGATTTGAATTCTATAGTTCGAGAAGAGATTCTAAAAATCCTTAAACCATGAAAAAAATAAAAAAATAAAAATTGAAAGAGAGGGGGCGTAAGTCCTCTTTTTTTTTCTATTTATATTATGAAAAGTGGATCGGTCGTATCATACAGATATTTTCATAATATTAAAAAAACTAGAGATATTGGTATAATATTAGAAACACAATTTGATTTTCTTCTCATGAAAGAGGTTGTTGGGTTTACATATGAGGATTTAGTAAGAATATACTGGTTTACTATAGGAAGTGAAGATCGGGTGCCATTTTATAGAAGTGATTTTTTAAATAGGAAGTGGTATGTGAGAAATGAGATGTATATGATAAAAAGGGAGATGGATTATGGCAATTTTTAAAGTAGGTGATTGGGTTCAAATAATTCCGCAACCAGATTCACGATGGGAGTATTGGACTAAGAGTCATAGTGACATGGCAGGTAAGATTGGCGAGATTGCGAACATTGAAAGTCCAGACGATGACCCCAGTATAAAATTTTTTCATGTCATGGTATATGATGCATCGGGATCGGCATATCAACAAGAATGGTTTCTAGAGAAACACGTCATCCAAAGTACGCAATATGACCAAATAGTAAACAAGAAATTTCAACAGGCATGCGATGATTTGCAAAAGTGGGAGAAGAAACGAAAAGACATGCTGGACGATAGTCTAAGAAAGGTATTTGGTCTCTCGGCAGAAAAAAAATCCAAAAAGGACGATACGAGTTCAGCATCCCTTGAAACTTCCGAGGATGATCCAGGCATTTGGGAAGAAAAAACAGATGAGTTTGAAGAAGAGGATATAGACAAGATGCTAGAAATGCTCGACGGTTTTGATTATGACGAATTATGGAAATGCCCCCCCGACGGAGCAGACTAAGACCTTCTCTAGGGGAGAATTGATTTACTGCGACATCTTGCAGGTTGCTTCCGAAGATTGGGAGGTGGCAGCAGAAGGGGGAAACCTGTTGGTTCTTCAAGAGAAAGTGTCATCTTGGCCTAAGTTACTTAGTATTGTCTTGGACGACCGCCCCAACCTTAAAGTAGCGCGGATATACGCCATTTCCCTAAATAGATGCATTAGAAGTCCGCATTACTGCCTATTTAGTTTGGAGGAGGACAAAAAATGAGCATCATTCATAACGTTACAGCGAGATCGTTGTCGTTTCATATTCAAAAAGTGTTGAAAAAGAAAAAATATGTATTTTTTGATGGCAAAGTGCCGTGGAATATAAATATTATTGGAATTCGAAGCACAAGTCGTGCAGTTAATCGCTTTGATGACACGATTATGGTGATTTATCGCAATGATGCCAAAGAATGGGAAGTATTTTCCGCTCCTGCGACTACCGATCCCGGATTAGTTACGTTACTCAACCCCATTAACCGCAATGGAACGGCAATTTTAGTACCAGGTCAGTATCGAGGATCGCATAAAATAGATTTACATGCAGGAAAATACATGGCATTACGCCAAAGTGGGGCAAAAGTTAAGGTTTATCGTGATAATGACCGAAATAAAGTGCTAAAAATGAGGAAATGCACCATTCAGGAGGGGTTTTTTGGCATAAATATCCATAGAGCGGGGCGCACAGGAGACACAGAGTTGGTTCAATCTTACAGTGCGGGGTGTCAAGTCTTTAAAGGTGCTGATGACTTTCGTAAATTTATGGAAATTTGCGAAAATAGTGCATCTAGACTGGGAAATGGATTTACATACACTCTTTTAGAGGAAAAAGATTTAGATCATGGGTAAAATCAACACGAATCTTCTAAATCCTAAAAAAATTCTCCATGATCGACTCTTAGAAGAGTATAATGAAGCAAAAAAGGAGATGGAAGGAGTACCAACCGCAGAAAAGTTGAAAAAACTTATTTTAGCAACCCTCAGGTTGGCAAAAGCGCGCGAAGACTTGGAAAATGAGTTTCCAGAGGCGTAAAACTAATTATTATTATGGCAAGCAATGAACTTTTGGTAAAAAATTGGAAAAAACACTTATTTGAGAAAATAGATCCTGAATCTATTAGTTTAAGCACGTTTGAAGTGAAAGATTCATTGAATCTTGATGTGTGGGAAGACGAAGATTTCATTAAGGCGGATATTAAGCAGAATATAGAGCGAATTGCACGGGATTTCATTGAAAGTCTTGGAATCGAGGTCAATATCGACGATATAACCATCACAGGAAGCGTTGCTAACTACAATTGGTCCCGATTTTCGGATATTGACGTGCATATACTAGTTGATTTCGATGAAATAGACGAAAATCATGACTTAGTAAGGGAAATGTTCCAAAAAGCGCATGCTCAGTGGAATAGGACGCACGATATTAGGGTAAATGACCATGAAATAGAGATATATGTGCAAGATATCGACGAACCGCACCATTCTACGGGCATTTACTCCCTTTTAGGCGATAAATGGGTCGAAAAACCCGAGAAAACCACTTTTTCGCTCAACAAAGACGAGATTCAGGCAAAAGCAGCACATTTAATGGATGATATCGATGAGATTGAACGCCTAATGGACACCAATGATCCCGAACAAGCGTTTGATGATGCATCACGACTAAAGGAGAAAATACGCAATTTTCGGCGAGGGGGACTCGAAAAAGGAGGTGAATATTCATCTGAGAACCTCGCCTTCAAGGTTTTGCGTAGAAATGGGTATCTAGAGCGCTTATCGGACATGAAAAACGAAGCATATGATAAAATGCTGAGTTTAGAGGAAGAAACACTACATACCCTTCAAGAAGAACTCCTTCAGGAAGTCACATTCGAAGACGCCCAAAAAACTCTTAGAAATAGAGTTGTAAAACTTGTCAAGTCATACAACTATGAACAAGGACTCGATCCAGAAAAGAACTTGGGTAGTCTAAGCACTGGACTAGAAAATAGAATACTTTCTCTGATCCCCTCAGACATAGAAGATAATCAACAAGGAACTTCTCTTCTCTGGGTTCTTCGTCTTCTCAAGGATCCAAAACTTAAAGAAATTATTTTTAAAACGGTTGTTAGTCCAGGTCCACCCGGCCCGGTCCCCGGCGTGCAGATGGCGCGTGCGGACTACAACGTTGAATTTGGGAATATAAGAAACAACCTAGAAACGTTTTTTCAGTTTCAAAGGTTTATGGATCCAACAGATATCAACAAACTCAAGGATGCCGATTCGCTCACCAACGTCGTCGCTGGAGCAAGAGCAGCAATAGAAGCAGATAAAGATAAGAAACTTGGGGCAGACGCTTCAAAAGGAGCAGAATTCTTCCAAGGCAATTTCAAGTTCGATGAAAATGGAAATGTAGCAAGAGACGAAGAAGGTCTTCCACAGTTTGAAACAAAAGATGGGTGGGTTATTGCTGCTGCACACAATAAGGGCGCTGCATGCTTGCTTGGTAAAAAAACTAATTGGTGTACGGCGGCGCCGGGTTTGAACTATTTCGATCAATATTATAATGGCGAAGATGACCCCCTTTTCTTCTTGATGGATCCGGATGGAAACAGATATCAATTTGCATATGGCGCGAAAGAGTTTATGGACGCGGACGACGAGAGAGTAAGGGGAGATCGTTTCGAGGATCTCAATAATAAGCTCAAAGAAGCATTGGAAGCAAAATTCTTCGAAGATAGATTTAGTGTCGTTTTCGAATATGAAGAGGTTGACTATGAAGCAAGGGTAAGTGAAATATTAGAAGAGAACAGACACAGAATAGACGATAACAGAATCAATATCGATGCCAGCGTTGATGACTACTATGAAGAAGAAGTGCGCATTGAAGGAGGATTCGACGCAACCTATCTATTTTCTCTACCGCCAGACTACGACGGTGTGCAGGATTTGCAAGAAGACTCATATGATATGATCAGCGCAGCATTTGATAAGATAATGTCAACTATCTCTCTTGGGCACCAAGAGGATGCTTATGGGGAATCACATGAATACATTTATCTTGAATTTGGTGGAGGGGTGCTAAAAGTAACCATGTCAGGTAACTGGAGTGGCTACGGAGAAAACGGATTGGATGAACTCAATACTTTCTTGTATGACGCAGTGAATGATTTAGAGGGCAATTATGACAAAATAAGAAACATGCTTAGAGAAGTTTTGATAGTAGAAATGGTTCTTCCTAAAACAAAATACGATAAGATGTTTTTTGACATATATGAAGTAGACGAAGAAGGGGAAGAGCTAGAAACAGATAGAGAGGGTGCTAAGGAGCAATTTGAATTATCACTTGATAACATCACCATTGATATTGATGAAGGAGAGGGAACTATTGAGTTTTCATTTCGGTTTCCAACGCCAAAAGCATTACGATCTGGTTCGAACATAGGAAAGCGCCCGAAGAACAAAGAACTAATAATGCATGCAGCGAATAAAAGAACTTCTGACTTCTTAGCTAGGCAACCTGAACTTCCTGGCGTTGATGGTGGTGGTGGTGAGCAAGAAGCGCTCGATATGTTAACTCATACTATCAAAATGAACCCACAAATACAAATAAATATGATGGTTGGACACGAAAGCACCATTGTGGACTTCGTTGTCAATATCAACGATCTAGACGAGTCTGAAATAGATCAGATCGCAAAGAGTTTCGGAGTAATAGATAAAAATATTGAAGCATACAGAAAAGCGATGCACAATAGTTTTGTCAAGTATATAGAGAAGTTTCCAGCAGAATTCCCGACTCCTGCGTCTGGCGAAGAAGGTACCCTAACTGAGACGGCAGATGTTAGTAATGAACCATACCAGCGAAAAGCGAGAAAATGGTTCGGAAAGGCAATGCGACTTACAGTAAAGGGCGGCAATAAGTATAAAGTTAAGGGAATGAAGAATATCGACCCCAAAGTGGGCAAAAGTCCTCCACCAGGCATGGAGTGATGTCCTAAATGAAGAAAAACTTCGATCAAACAGTATCAAAAGCAATTTGGATAAATAATGATGCCACTGCCAGTAATGGTGTTGTATATATCTATAATGATGCCGCTGACAACCAAAAACTGAAAATTGGAAGGAGCGTTGCCCTGGGAAGCGCTGTGGCATTGTCTATAGATAGAAGTGGAGTTAGCAGTGGTTCTTTTATTGGCGATGGGAGTGGGTTAACGGGCGTAACCGGCGACTGGGATGGTCAACATACTGGCAATGCCGCCATTACAGGTTCTTTGGTCGTAACTCAAGACATTTCAGGTTCAAACCTCACAGGATCTTTCTTCACAGGTTCTTTTATTGGTGATGGCAGTGGACTGACAGGTGTTCCCGCTGCCGATCTATGGACAGCGACGGGCAGTGACATCTATTATAACACTGGGGATGTGGGGATTGGCACCACAAGCCCCGCGAATTATGGCGGATATACCGCCCTCACGCTCAATCACGCAACTAACGGAGGACTTATCGAATTCCAGCAATCTGGCGTTCAAAAGGCGTGGATATATAGTGAAAATGATGATCTAAAGATTAAGGCAGACGATGATATAGATTTTACCGTCAACACCGCCGTTTCCTCCCAGACCATATTAAGTCTTGACGGGGGCGGCAAATATGTTAGCATCAAGCCTGGGCAC
>Ga0080013_1003604_pt1 | contig 16071 bp, 18 predicted proteins | sample ETNvirenome_6_85_FD_69236 | JGI IMG/M metagenome (GOLD analysis project Ga0080013, IMG submission 69236) | Marine viral communities from the Pacific Ocean - ETNP_6_85 (SPADES assembly) (version 2) | ecosystem: Environmental > Aquatic > Marine > Oceanic | place: Pacific Ocean | collected 2013-06-19
TAATTTTTTAAAAATGATTATGGAAGTTAAAAGAAAAAATTTTTTTTATTTTTTGCCAGGACTAAGAACCTAGTGAAGCAAAGCATGGGCGCCAACCCCACTAGGCAATATTATTAATGATTCTTAGGTTATAGATTTTTTAAAATTTTATACAATAGAGGGCGTAATTTTCCGTAACTAATAATACATGGCTCATGGATCAAATCACAATCCTTTAAGTTTTCTTCCTTCGAGTGTTGCCATAAGATGTTTTATTCCATCTATTAGTACAATTATTGAAACAATAAGAAGTATTATTAACCAAGTGTAGTGGGCTGTTTCTCCCGAAATTTTTAGTCCACCAATAATTGCTGTTTCTGAAAAATCATAGTTTGATTGTGATATAGCGTAAAATGATCTAATTACATGATTACCAAATAGCCCGCCTCCAACTAGAAGAAATATTGTGTAAACTATTTGTGATCCTAGAGGTGCCTTTTTATCTTTCTTCTTCTTCTTCTTTTTTTTCATATTTCTCAATCAAGTTATCTTTGAACAGCTCATTTAAATCTTCTTTTGTTGAATAATAAAATGCACCTGCCAACATAATCATAAACGGCCATTTAATCCAAGGTGTATCGATATATTTGTAGGCAAGAAATAAAAACGTAATTCCCGCCACCGCTTGAAATACTATCCATTTTTTTGTCATTATTCTTTTCATATCTTCTTATACCACGCACCACGGCTCATGGAACATAGTTAACCCCCTCTCTTAACCCTCTTTCTATGAGATTATTTACCCATAAAACAGCCCTTGATACAGGCAAATGACTCAAGGTTATTATTGGTGTATCATGAACCAATGAAACGCTTACTAGCATATCTGTTCATATTTCTTGGTTTGGGATTGGTGGTTAATAATTTTGCATTTGCTATAAGCCCTCATGGATGTATCAAAGGTAATTGCCATGATGGTAAAGGAACTTACTTATTTAATAATCCAAATGGAGCTAAATACGTTGGAGAATGGAAATATGGTAAAGAACACGGCCAAGGAACTTACACATATCCAAGTGGAGATAAATATGTTGGAGAATTTAAAGATGGTAAACATCACGGACAAGGAACTCTCAAGTGGAGAGATGGAAGTAAATACGTTGGAGAATTTAAAGATGGTTTTTTACACGGACAAGGAACTTATAGATATATAAATGGAGATATATATGTTGGAGAATTTAAATATAGTGAAAGACACGGACAAGGGAGCATAACATACCTTGACGGAAAAATCGTTAAAGGTATTTGGAAAGACGATAAATTAGTTGAACGTAATACAAAACAAACCCAAATCGCCAAAGTAGAACCAAGCCAAACGCAGGAGGTGGCAAAGAAAATCGATAAAAAAACAGTAGGTATTATTTTTTGTAAATATGAGTACAAAAATTTATATGGAAGTGGATACAATAAATCAATTGTAAGTATTAGACCAAGTTGTAAAAAAAAAAATAGAATCTCTTATAAAGATGTTATGTTAAATGTAGATACGCAGCATAAATTCGTAAAAATTTGCTATAACGTGGATGAAAAAAGAATTAAATTTCAAAGAAGAAAATCGAAAGGATATCTTTCTGGTATTAATAGTATAAGTGATAATGCTTGCGATAATCTAACTTATCCTTGGACTGATTTAAAATATGTTTCATACAAGGATGGAGTAAGTAAATTTACCTACGATACAACAAAAACCCAAATCGCTAAAGCAGAACCAACTATAAAACCTAAGAAGAAAGTTAAAGTAGCAAAAACTACTCAAGAAGAATTTAAACCAGAGGATAAGGATATTGATAATGAAGCACCTGTAATAGAGATTGCAGAAGCGATAACGGTTAATGACTCCAACTATGAAATTGAAGGAAAGGTGTCAGATAAAGGTTCTGATAAAATTTATGTAAAAGTAGATGGACGAAATGTTGTGGTTAAAAAAGGCAAATTTAAAATTAAAAGATACAGTCCTGTTGATGAACAAATTGAAATTGTTGCAATTGACCAATGGGGAAATAAATCTAAACCTAAATTAGTTAATATTATAATTGATATTCAAGAAACAGTAGTAGTTAAAAAATTAGAACCTTTAAATCCATCAAAAATTAGATCTAAATCATCTAATAATAAAGTAGCATTAATCATTGGTATTGAAAATTATGTTGAGTCTCCAAAAGCAACTTATGCGAACTTGGATGCTAAATACTTCTTTGATTATGCAAGAAAAGGATTTGGCGTTAAAAAACAAAATATCAATTTATTAATTGATGATAAGGCGACGCTAGGAAGTATAAATAAGGTTTTGTTTAAATGGCTAGTGGGCAAGATTAAAGCCAACCAAACAGACTTGATTATTTTCTTTGCTGGACACGGTTTGGCATCCAACGATGGTAAAGAATTGTATTTTCTGCCACAAGACGGAGATCCTGATTTATTATCAATAATGGCCTTATCGAGAACGAAATTGTTTGAACAAATTATTAAATTGAATCCTAAATCAGTTACGATGTTTTTAGACACTTGCTACAGCGGGATATCAAGAGATGAACAGATGTTACTAGCTTCAGCAAGACCGATAAGAATAGTTGCAGATGAACATGAGGGTATCCCAGATAACTTTACAATCTTTAGCGCTACTGAACTCGATCAAATCTCATCAGGTCTTAAAGAAGCAAATCATGGAATATTTAGTTATTATTTGATGAAAGGTTTAGAAGGAAATTCCGATAAGAATAAAGATGGAAAAATAACTAATGGAGAATTACTTGCATATATGGATGAAAATGTTTCACAGAAAGCATCAGAGCTTGGCAGACAACAAAATCCATCCTTTGCAGGTGATCCCGATCAAGTTTTAATGAGTTATAGATAAAATGAAACGCTTACTAGCATATCTGTTCATAGTTCTTGGTTTGGGGTTAACGTTTAATGTTAATGCTAAGGCTGATGCTTACTATATTATATGTGATAATGATTATAGTTTTACTGGCAGAGTAATGGTTTTAAAATCTACAAGTTCCAAATCAAAGAACCGAATTGTAAGTAAATGTGAAAATCCAGTTGTGATTAGTAATATTGATTATATTACATTTGGAATAATAGGAGGAATGATTAGTTTTCCAAATAATCACTACCCGGAATCATATTGCCAAACTAAAGACGGCAGTATGTGGAATATTTATAAAAAACACAAATATTTTAAACTTAGAAGAATATGTTTTGTCGATAGAGAAAATATGTCAAAGATATTATTTTCTAAGGGTTATGATAATAAATTTTCCAAAATCGCCAAAGTAGAACCTAAGAAAAAAGAAAAGAAAGTAGTTAAAAAATCTACATCAGTTGCAGAAACTCAAATCGCCAAAGCAGAACCAAGCCAAACGCAGGGGGTGGCTAAACTTAAAAGTAGATATAATTTTTGTTTTATTAAACAAAAAAATATTAATACACTATTTTTTATTAATAAGAGACATGAATGTGCTAAATTTAAAGCAAACATAATAGAAGAACCTAATGAATTCATATATATTTGGTTAACTAAATTAACTCAAACAGATACTTGGGGACCGAATAAAAATAGATCTAAGCAAGAAAGGTTTGATGATCAAATACAAAGTCTTTTTTTAGATTTTTATACCTATAAAATAGATGAACAATTAATTTATGATACGATTAAAAATAATTCAGAACTTGCATCGTTGTTTGATAAAAGCAAAATTGTAGCTGAAACAGCAGATATTTCTTTCTGTGTTTATGGTTCCTCATCATATGTTTTAAAACGCTTTCAAAAATGTTGGGTTAAATATAAAACAGTATCATCTGGCGATAATAATTATGAATATTTTTTAAAACGGCATAATATAAAAGAACCAACACAAACCCAAATCGCTAAAGCAGAACCAAGCCAAACGCAGACCGCTTACAATGAAACAAACAATAATCAAAGAATTGACCTTATATTTTGTAAAGAATTTGAAACACAATTTATTTTTGAAGTATTTATAAAAAAATCGCATCAACAATGCCCAAATTCATATCCAATTGAAGTTGATTATAAAGAATATAAACAAAAAATTAATAATATAGTCCTTTGTTTTAATAATATTCGTGGACAACCAAATATATTAAAAACAATGAAGTGGAGAAGATGTGAGGGTGAATACAGCGGTGGACAATTTTCAGGGAAATATACAACTTTAAAAGCAAAGTTCGATGGAAAAAATATATTCATATTTAAAAAAGAATTGCCTGGAGAATTAGATATATCATTAAAAAAAACCCAAATCGCTAAAGCAGAAGAACCTAAACAAGAAATATTTAAACCAGAGGATAAGGATATCGATAATGATGCACCTGTAATAGAGATTGCAGAAGCGATAACGGTGGTAAACCAATCCTATACCATTAAAGGAACAGTTAAGGATAAAAGTAAACAAATTTATCTAGAAATTAACGGTAGACCTGTTGAAGTTAAGAAGGGTAAATTTGAACTAGATCGTTTTAATATAGATCCTGATGTGGTTGAAGAACTCAAGATAGTTGCCATTGACCAGTGGAACAATAGATCTGAAAAGATTGTTAAAGTTACCGTTGAGCTAAAAGATACTCAAATGGTTAAATCTTATGAAGAGTTAAAACCAAATAAAGTTAAGGTTAAAACAGATAAAGACAAAATTGCTATCATCATAGGAATTGAGAAATATGTAAATTTAGAAAATCTTGATGCTCCTTTTGCAAATAGAGATGCCAAAGCTTTTAGAACTTATGCAACGCGAGCTCTTGGAGTAAAATCAGCCAATATAAAATTATTGGTTGATGATAAGGCTGCTAGACCACAAATCCTTGAAGCTTTTAAACTTTGGTTACCAAGAATTGCAGCTGATGGCGGAAAAGATATCTACATCTTCTTTTCAGGGCACGGCTTAGCTTCCGATGATGGTGAAGATTTATATATTTTACCTCAAAATGGATATGCAAATTTATTAGATGATACAGCGATTACTCGTGTAGAATTAATTTCACTTATTCAAAAAGTTAATCCAAAATCAGTTACAATGTTCTTTGATACTTGCTACAGCGGTCAAACTCGAGAGGAACGTATGCTGGTTGCCAGTTTAAAACCCATTAGAATTGTTGCAGAAGAACAAGATACTCCAGATAATTTTACAGTTTTTAGTGCCTCAAACTTTGACCAAACTTCAGGAACTATTAAAGAAGCAAAACAAGGAATGTTTTCCTATTACCTGATGAAAGGATTGGAGTGGAAGGCTGATAACAACAAAGACAAAAAAATCACCAACGGTGAACTAATCGCTTATCTTAAAACCAATGTCAGCAAGGAAGCCTTTACACAAAACAGGGAACAGGATCCGATGCTATCTGGTGATCCTGATAAAATATTAATGAGTTATAGATAAACTATCCCTGCTTCTGCAATTAACCAAGCACTTTGAAACAAGAGGTTTGATACAGGAAAAATAATTTTTATAATTATTTCCTTTTACTGTGACTTGGTGAAATTTTATGCTTTTTTGTTAGATCTAATAACATGGACTCATAATCTTCTTCGGTCAAATCCAACTCAGCCTTTTTAGTGCCGTCAGGTAATTCAATTAGTTTAGTTGATGCAATAATTTGCTTGTCTATGTAAAACCCAGCCACCATCCCTCTTAATCTTTCAGCAGCTACAGCAGCATTTATATTTTTAGTTTCTTTAGCCATATCTCTAAGTTCCCCTAGTTCCTGAAAATGTTTGTTCTTATCTATTGAATACCTTTCCCTAATTTCACCTAATTTAAGTTCTATTTCATTTCTAATCTCGGGTTTTGCCATCAATTCACTAGCCCTGGTTCGTGCTCCACGGACACCGTACCCTGAATCCATGGCGCATTGGGTTGCTGTTTTTTTTCCGCAATACTGAACCATTTGTTCGATAAATTTGATCTCTTTTGATGTAAAATTCATTCTTAAAATATATTGTCTATATGGTCTATTTGTCTACGATTGCCTAAATTCATAGACAGAATAGACATGTTTTTAGAAAGGGCTGTTTTTGTATTGTCCATTTTTTTGACCCGCCATTAATTCGTTTTTGTCTAACATTCTTTTCATTCTCTTTTTAAGATTTCCAATTTCTGTCTTGTCCGTTAGTTTCAAGTGTTCAACAAGTTCCCTTGGATATACGCCCGGTCCTTGATCTAGTTCTTTGATTGTATTTGTAATTTGTTTTTGATCTTCCGATTCCTTGTTTTCACCTGGACGACCTTTATTCAACCATTGACAATTTACATCTAAACCAATTTGATATGCTTCTTGTTCAATATCTCTACCCGTAATTTCAAGAATAGGATCTTTTCCTTTTTTCCTATCAGATGAAATAACCCATAAAGTATCTGCAATAGCTTGAATACCAACTGAACCTGAAATTTCATTGAACGTGTCGTCTAGCTTTCCTTTTGTAGTGTGATGAATAATTAAAATTGCAATATTATAATCTAGCGCAATTCTTTGAAGACCACTTAAATTTTGACTATCAATTTCGTATCTTTCTTTAAAATTTCTTTTATTACTTTTTGGCAAAGTTTTTGCGTATGTATCTATAACAACTAATTGTGCGCCAGGTGTTGTCTTAATCCAATCTTCAATTTGATCTTCCAATCCTTCAGTAAGAGAACAAGATTTAAAAATAAAATCTGGTCTTTTATCTTCTGCCTTCACTCCCTTTGTTTTAAATCTTCTTTTAATTCTTTTTCTATTATCTTCGTATGCACAATATAAACTTCTTCCTTTTTTAACTTTAAATCCCAAAACTTCTAAAGCGTTTTCAACTGCTATTGCTATTTGTAAAGCCAACCAGGATTTCCCAATTTTTGGAAGTGCCGCAAGTATAGTCATGCCTTCAGGTAAAATATTTTCTATTACCCAATTAATCGGAACGTCTTCTGAAAAAAATATATTATCGCCCGTAATTATTTCTAGTTTAGGGAATTTGTTTTTGTTCCCTGATTCCTGGTCCGTTGCACCTGAACCATTGTTGAAAGCATAATTTTCATATTCATCTGTACCTTCAAAAAAATCTTGTGGCGGTTCTTCCTGGTTATCTTCTTGCTTATTATATTCTTTGTTTCTGTGAGATTTAAAAATGGTTCTTTCTAATTCTTCTGCTTCTAGCGGCGGTTCATTAAATAGTTGATTGTATTCTTTTGTTTTTTGTTCCCATTGATCTGGATATCGTTTTTTTAAAAATGCTGTTGCACACCACGTCCTATCGTTTCTATGTTGTGTCCTGGAACCTTGTTTTAGTAGAAAATATTTTAAATAGTTTTTTAATTTAACAATTCTTTTGATTGAATAGTCTAACCCTTCATCTATGTTGAGTTCTTCATTATCAAAATTTATACAAACTCTTGAATTGCCGTTGAAATAGGGAAGATTTATAAAGGATCCACTATCATTAGGTTTTAATATTGCTTGTTTTGGAAAAACTTCTAGTCCTTCATAACCAAGTGCATATTGGAAAACATTCATTATATCTTGCATTACTTTTGCATTTACCCAACTATCTAAAAATAGATGACAATGAGCGCCACCGCTTTTTGATTTAAAAACAGTTAATGGAAGTTTTAAGAATTTAATTTTATCTGTTAGTTTTTTATATTGTTCCTTTGTCCATGGTTCAGGTTCTTTTGTTTTATCTTTTTTGTGTTCGTCAATATCAAGCGAGCCAGATTTAGCTTTGTTATCTTCATTAATTGGTACAACTCCAAGAGCTACTTTACCTTCAATGTGGTCTATGTAGCGTTCAATGATTAATGGTTCTTGAACAAACTTATGTGAGTTGTCTGTTGGATTAAATTGACCGTGAGCTCTTGTTAGTCCAGGAAATAATCTCATCATCTTTTTGGCAGATAACATTATTTTTTCTTGCGCCTCTTACTTTTTATCTCTTTCTGTTTTTTGATATATTTTATTAAGACCTGAATATCTTCGATAACTTTTTTATAATTCCAATTCAATAATCTGTAGCTGTGGCTCCAACTAGCAATAACTTCGTTCTGGTCAATGTACTTATTAAAAATTCGTTTATTTAAAGATACTTCAGCAGCTATAGTTCGTTCTAAAATATTAATAATCTTTTCGTAATTCTGCTTTAACTTATCTTTCATTTAGCCAATCCTCGTAAGTAAGTTCTTCGATTCCTATTATCTGATTGATATAGAATTCATCATCATATTTCGGGTGGAATGTATGAGGAGGTTTATATTTTCTTAGAAATTTTTTTATTAGATTTATCATTAAAATAATATTTTTTTTTACACTAGGTTGTCTCTCCAATTAGAGCAGCTATACCTTGAGCTCTTTTTTTTTCTTTTACGAGTTCATCGATTTTTTTAGAAATTTTATTGTTCAACTGCTGTTGCATGAATTGTTGGAAGTTTAGAGTACCACCTTGAATTTGATATGTTTCAAACTGATCTCTCCAATACTCATCTGATAATTCGTATTCTAATATGCCGGCTCTCTTACCTTCTGTTTGCCAACCACCAGGATCAACAAGTTCTAGAAAATTGTCTGTGGCCGTGTTGGAAAGGGGGTTATTGAGTTGAATATTTGGTTTAGGATTAATTGGTTTACCTGCAACCTTTTTTCTGTCGTTAATGTTATTAAATTGTTTTTTAGGTTCAAGAGCTTTACGTAAAACAGGATTTTTAATAACGGGTTTAGAGCTTTCCTCAAGCCCAAATTTGGCTAGCCTTTTATAATATTCTTTTTCTGCTTTTTTATCGGCTTCAATATCGGCCTCAACAAATTCCCTCCATTTTCCATTTGATTCTTTGAAAGAGGGCCTCGTGGTTATGTTTTTTATTGCATCTTTGTAATCTCGTGGGTTCATTTCTTTTTCCTATTTTTAAAAAGTCTAACTTGCGCTTTTGCAACATGCTTATCACCGATACAATCGCTTAGCTTATGATAGGCCCTGATAATGTTGCGAGCTTTTTTTTGTGTTTGTTTTTTAGTCATATTTGTTTCTTCACTTAACTCTTTTTTTCTTTATCGAATTTTCTATATCCTCAATGTCATAAAGTATAATTCCGCCTTTTTTAGTCCCTTCTTTCCTTCCTTGAACTACATAGGGCAGGCCATAATCTCCCCAGCGCTGTCTTGCTAAAGTGTGCCTGTTAATTCCGTAAATTTCTGAAACTTCTTTTTCTCTAAGATATTTTCTGTTTTCTAAATTTTTTTGCATGAGCTTGCTTTTATTAGCTCAAGATAGCTATGCCAATATGACAGTCGGTAAATGTAATAGAATTTATTTTATTAAAATAAGATTTCTTTTCTAATATTTTTATCCCATTTAACGAAATCGGGGGTTCTATTTAGTGCGTGATTTGCATTTTCATATAATTTTTGATCTGTAAAATCTTTATATTTCCAATTAATTAATTCAAACCTTTTTCTTAAATTAATTATTCGTGATCGTTTAGATAGCTTGCTTTTCTTTTTTAAAGCGTCATAGACCAGGCAGCCGATCATCATTACTTCAACAGTAGTTTTGTTTGTTAATTTAGTCCTAACTGTATAATTGTATAATTCTTTAGCCGATACTCCTGAAGCTCTTGCAAAATCCGCAACTTCTTTCCAATTATCAGGATCAATTAAATCTCTATTTCCCGATTTCTTTTTTGCGCCCATTTCATAGTTATATATTAACTACTTCTTGAATTGAACTACTTTTGGAGCTTCCGTTACTTCTGAATCAATTAGATCTAGAGCTTCATCAACATCTTCACCCAATATCTTCGCATATCTTTGAGTTGTTTTAACTTGAGTATGTCCTGCCAATTTTCCAACCATTAAAATATTTTTAGTTTTAGATAGTGCATGAGTTAAATAAGTATGTCTGCAATTGTACATTGGAAGATATTTTATACCCAGGTTTTCAAGGATCGTGCGCCATTGACCTTTGACAGTATATAACCAAGGTCTAGTGTTCCGTTTCCCTTGATTATTTATCATTCCAAACCACCTTGAAGGAAATACATAATTGTTTCTTTCATCATTGTATTGGAACGGGGAATCTGGTTCAAACTTTTCAGCTTTGATTGCTTGTAATAGCTTTATTACTTTAGGCCCAAGTTTGTATTCCATTTGTCCAACCTTACTGTCTTCTAAATATAATTTCCTTTCTGGGAAAGATATTTGACTCCACTTAATTGCCCCACCTTCAGATCTATATCTTCTAGGCGTTAACAACGCATACGCAATCAGGGCACACGAAACAACGGACAATCTTTTTTCTTTATAATAATTCATGTTAAGTCTTGCTTCCCTTCTTTCATCATATTTAAGAACATAATTTAAAACCGCTTTCTTCTGTGCTTTAGTTAAAACTCTATTATCTTCCTTCTTATCGTACAGCTCATCTTCCTTAAATTGTGCGGGATTTTCTTTTTGATATTTTTGTTCTATTCCCCAATTAAAAATAACAGACAATATTTCAATCATAGCATTTGCCTGCGATTCCGACTTACTTCCAATCCATAGGTGCCACTCTTTCATGAAATCTTTTGTGCATTCAGATAGTTTTTTATTACAAATCTTTAGCTTTCTTTTTGCATACATCACTCTAATTATTGGATCTTTTGACTTTTGGAAGATCCACACTTTAGCATTTGTCCGCCATTTTGATTGTGTACTTGGTTTATATTTGGGCGCCCTCAATACCTTGTCAAAAAAAGTATTAACAAGCTCACCAACCGTCAATTCACTTGCTCTTGAAATTTTTATTTCAATAGGTGATCTTCCTTCCATTACTTCTTTTGCTATTTTCCGAGCAACATTTCGAGCTTCTTTAAGATTGACAGAACCGAATAAGCCCAACTTTTCCAGGCCATGTTCCTTGTTTTTAGCGGTGTAAGAATAGTAAAATGTCTTTTGTCCACCTGCAAAAACAAATATTCTAAGGCCTATAACTTCCGAATCACCTTTTGAATATCTTTTATCTTTTGGTTTAAGAGTTTGAATGTATCTATTCGATAACAACACTCTCCGATCTGTTAATTTAATTTTTTCTTTCATTTTATTTCCTTTCGTTGGTTAGTATATAAGTCAGCAAATAGAGATCTGCATTATGACAAAGAACAAATGTAATACTTTTTCTTTGGTTCAACGGTGGTTCAACGAGAATCCTCAATACCCTGCCTATGTTCTCAATCTACTTTCTTTAGTTAACGGGAAATTGTTGCTATAAATCTTTAATAAAAGGACAAAAATAAACATGTCGCTTTGTTGACATTAAAGAGATCGTTATCAATTAACCTTTAACACCAATCATTCTAACACGACACAAGATTCAGTTCAACCAATGTATAACGAGAGACTCAATTCAGACTCCATTTTACAGCATTAACAGTAATATTTAAGATGAAACAAAATAGATTTAAAAAACAAATAATCGAGTCTTTTCAATGTTTTTTAGGTTATACTTTGACCATGGATCACGGGCCTTTAGCTCAATAGTAGAGTGTTCCCTTGACATGGGAAAGGTAAATGGAGCATAACCATTAAGGCCCACCATGAACTCGCAATCGTTGTTACGATCGCTCGTTCAGCTTCCCATAGTGGGAACCATTTCAAATCTGAATCTACGTTGCTCTATGATGCCGGTATAGGCATGTTTTAAAGTAGGTTCGTTATAATTCTACCAATATGCTTTATCGTCAAAGTCAGAGTTAATTTTTTAAAAATGATTATGGAAGTTAAAAGAAAAAATTTTTTTTATTTTTTGCCAGGACTAAGAACCTAGTGAAGCAAAGCATGGGCGCCAACCCCACTAGGCAATATTATTAATGATGTTGTAGTTATAAATTTTTTAAAAAATTATACAATGGGCGGTGTGATAATCCGTAACTAATAATACATGGCTCATGGACCACGGCTCATGGACCAGGGATCAATTTAATTTACCTTTTTTATATTTTTTTAATACTTTTATTAAAATTCCGCCATCCACCATATCTAAATCAATATCAAGTTCTGGTTTTAATTTTTTAAGTATTTTTTTGACTATAATATCAACCTCCCACATTTGAATATGGGGTTCAATCGGGATAAAAATATTGTTTGATTTTTTTATATTCTCTCGAGCAAGCAGTGGTTGAAAATTTCTATAATGAAAAGCAAATTTTAAATTTGCATCTGTAGAAAGATCAATAGCTGACACGGGTATTATATGGTCCAAGTGCCAAACTATTCCGTGATTATCCCAAGTCATTCCTGATTTAAATCTATGTTCAAGATATTTTTTAAAATATTTAATTTTAACTCCAAGTAATTTTAAAGTTTTGTTATTTTTTGAGACATTTTCTTTTTTTAATATTTTATAAAGAGAAGTTCTTAAATGAGTGGCAATTTTATAATTTATATCTGACTTAAGTCTTTTTTTCCGCCATGCATTAAATTTAACTCTCTCTAATCTTTTTTTAGGGTCTGTGTATTCTTTTTTTGGTCGTCCCAGACTAACATACTTCTTATCAACTTTTTTTACCTCTTTTTTTTCTGCCCATATCTTTTGGTATTGAGATATTTTTTCTCTTTTATTCCTTGCATATTTTGCGCTATGAAATCTGTGTTTTTCAGGATTTCTCTCTCGCCAAATTTTACGATATTTTTTTACATATTCAGGATTTCTCTTTTTCCATCTCCTATTTCTAGCGGCTATCGCTTCTTTTCTTTCTTCTTCTGTTTTATATTTCTTTCTTCTAGGCATTTGTTTAATAAAACTACTATATGGATCACGGACCAGGGATCAATAATAAGTTTTTTAATATTTATTCTTCCTCTATTAGTTGGATTAAATTTTTCTCTATTAAGTTCGGATCTAGTCATCATACCACCATAATTTTTACTTCTTTCTATGAGACTTGTTTGATACAATTTTGTGTTTTTTTGCTAAGTTTGTCAGCATTAATTCATAATCTTCTTCGGTCAAATCCAACTCAGCTTTTTTAGTGCCGTCAGGTAATTCAATTAGTTTAGTTGATGCAATAATTTGCTTGTCTATATAAAACCCGGCCACCTTGCCCCGGAGTTCTTCGGCTCTTACTGCCGCATTAACATTCTTTGTATCTTTAGCCATATCCCTAAGTTCCCCGAGTTCCTGAAAATGTTTGTTCTTATCTATGGAATATCTCTCTCTAATCTCAGCTAATTTTAAATTTATTTCGTCTCTTATTTCTGGCTTTGCCATGAGCTCGCTAGCCCTGGTCCGTGCACCACGGACACCGAAACCCGAATCTATGGCGCATTGAGTGGCGGTTTTCTTACCGCAATATTGTACCATTTGCTCGATAAATCTAATTTCTTTAGATGTAAAATTGTTATTCATTTATTCATCCCTAGCACTAAATGAATGAATGAATATATTTGAATGTGATTGTGCCGTTCATTCATTCGATAAGGGCGGTGTATTTGAATATGAATATTAGAATACATTTTGACTTTTTTTCCATTCATCAAATTTTTTCATCAAACTATTCATCTTTCCAACGGAACAAAGAATCTGATCTGACACATATTGTTGAGTAGGACGCTTTTCCTTTTTATTCTTAATTTGCCAATCCTTAATAATCTTATCTATTTTAATAAATGTTTCTTCCTGGTTCAGCTCAACTTTTCCTTGGGCCACGGCCCACTCACCTTGAAAATTATATTCAGCAAAAAACTCATCTGTGTTTTCTGGTCTTAATCCTCTTGCTTTATCGAATACAACTTTAACCTTCATTACCTTTGATCCTTTTTCTCTTTTTTCAGGTGTGAGTATCAATACAAGATCCGCCCAATCCGTTTTTGATGATGATCCTCTTGGGCCAGGCGACATTTTCCCCATGTGATCTATTACTATTGATGAAAATCCAGATCCTCTCAATTTAAATAAAAATTTTCCTATCGGATACCAGGCGTCGCTATCATTTTCTTTATACGCCGAAAGAGATCTTAAATTATCTAAAACAAGTAAAGGTTTTTTGTTTGTTAATTTTTCAACTTTTATTAAATAATTTTTTATTAGTTGTTGTCCATGTTCTGAAACTAAATCAGGGAATTGTTGATTTTTTTGAAAAGAAAAATTTAACATGTGAAAATAATTATCAGGCGCATCACCCCATCTTTTTAAATAAGGTGCCTCACGATCTATTGGATCTGTCGGATACATTTCTGCATCTATATAAACAACGGGTGTACAACAAGAAATAGTTCGCCCTAAAAAATCATGTCCTCTTGAAATAGAAGTGCACATTCCAATAACAAATTCAGATTTTCCAGTTCCTTTAGGACCAACTATGAAATTAAATGATTTATCAAATAACAAATTTTTTATGATGAAACTTTTAGGCTCTATGTCTAATTTTCTATACTCCTTCATGTCATAACCGATTAATTCTTTTTGATCCGTTGTCCTTGGATCATGTTCCGTGGAGCCTGCGCTATTATTAAATTGAAAATCTTCAAATTCTTCTGCACCTTCAAAAAAATTCGGTGGTGGTTCTTGTATTGGTTCTTTTAATTTATAATCAAATCCTACAATATCTGAAATAGCTGCACTTAAACCTTTGTATCCAATGCCCATATATTTTTTGTGAAGACCTTCTACTTTTATTCTTCTTAAATATTTGTCATCAGTAAATTCATCACCAAAGTTTTCAATAACATTATCTAAATATTGAAACATATTTTTTTGTTCTAAAAGAGCTGCGATATTAAGCAGTGCTGCCGGTCTTCCACCTTCACCCGCTTTTAATCCCGTTGCTGCTGCTATTAATGGAAAATTTTGAAATCTGTATCGGTGAATAAATTGTTTAATAGTTAATTCATTTCCTCTCGGGTCATATGGCATTTGGTGGTCGTTAAAAGGAAAATTTATACCTGTCAAACTTCCATTTTCTTTTGGTAAAGAATGTCCAAAATCTATTTTATATTTTTTATTTTTAAATAATTTTTCAACTTTTTTTCTGTCTTCAACAATGTTTTTTGTAGGCGTATCTCTGTGCCAAAATTTCCAAATATGCCAACGTTTTGAGGGTGATTTAAAAGGATATGTCTTGGTATCAATTGACCAGGAGTCCTCACAAATTTGTTGTGTATCTATATATTCATCAATATCAATAACCCATGCTTTTGATATTCCTTCATAAGATAGATTGCCACCTTGCTTTAATTGTCCTGATAGATGAAGTTCCCAATCTATGTCTTGATTTTGCCAATACTGATTTTTTGTTCCATCAGGTTTAAATCCGTTCCAAATTAATCGTTTCCCTTTTTGTTGTGGACCAAATATTCCTGCAATTCTTTGCGCAACTTCCATTATTTTTTAGTTCCATTCTTTCCTTTTTTTATTTCTTTCTGTTTAATGTAGTGATCTAAAAATCTGATATCTTCTAGTGCTTTAGCGTATTTACTTTTTAATGCCTTGTAAAAAAATTTGTAATTTCCAGCCGCGTCCATTTCATCTAAATACTTTTCTTTCAAGAGATTACTGATTATTTTTTCCTTCTTAATTGTTCGTTCCTGAATTTTAATAATTTCTTCTAACAGCTCCTGGGTTTTCATTCGCTAACCCAATCTTCGTATGTAATTTCTTCGATGCCAATAATTTCATTGATGTAAAACTCATCATCATATTCAGGATGGAATGTATGGCCTGGTTTATATTTTCGGAATTTTTCTAATAGATTTATCATTATAATATATTTTTCTAGGTTCACCCATTAACGCTGCGACCCCTTCAGCTAATTTTTTTCTTTTAACTCTTTTTTTAATTTGAGAAATAACATCTGTATCAAAATCTTGCTGTAATTTTTCGAACATTTCAAAAGAAGTGTTGGGTGCTAATTCACCAGATTTGAGTAGTCGTAAATATTCGTCTAATAAATTTTCTTCTACTTGTACTTTTTTTTCATCAGCCCAACCACCAGGATCAACAAGTTCTAGAAAATTGTCTGTGGCTATGCTGCTCGTCAGGCCAACATCTTCGTTCGTACACAACTTGTT
>Ga0080013_1003605_pt1 | contig 16062 bp, 23 predicted proteins | sample ETNvirenome_6_85_FD_69236 | JGI IMG/M metagenome (GOLD analysis project Ga0080013, IMG submission 69236) | Marine viral communities from the Pacific Ocean - ETNP_6_85 (SPADES assembly) (version 2) | ecosystem: Environmental > Aquatic > Marine > Oceanic | place: Pacific Ocean | collected 2013-06-19
TCGCTACGACATGAATCGGCCAAACCAAGATCCGGTTTGGGGATCGTTTGAACAGTCAATGAAGTTTGACAGTCGCCAAATGGCATATCATTACAGCAAACAAATCGAAAGAAGCACGGGGTTCTATTCACGCATTGAAGATGCCAGCGCCTTTAGGAGATAGACAGTGAAAATCACGCGCAAACAACTCAGAAGAATCGTTGAGAGTTTTAGCGAGTATGATGGGCACCGTTCAATTTCCGGAATGGGAGCTGAAGTGGCCGACGGCGTCATGCGGAGATATCCACACTGGCTAAACCTTGATGAACATCCCCTTGAGAGAATTGTTGATAAAGAGATTGCAAATCTGCGCCCAGGTCCATTTGATGACGAGTGGGTTGATGTTTTGGAATCGGCGATGGCAGTTCTACTAGATCAGAAAGAGGGCGAAAGATACTAAATGAAGATCACTCGCAAACAAATTCGAAATCTAATCAAAGAAGTAATGTCGCCGCCTAGCGATTTCGATGCGCGTGTTGAATCATTTGCAGCAGAGCTTGTGAGGCTGGGATTCAAACAAACCGGAGCAAGTCACACCAGAGATGAGTGGAATGATGCTGATTTCTACCTCGAGCCAACCCGAGGGGCAGACGCTGGCGGCTTCGTGTTCATCCCGGCGGGCAAATCGTATAACAAGTTTCGGAAAGAGTCTCTTGCCCTTCATGTTACAGGTGCCGCCAGAGATCAAAAGATTCGGGTGAAAAAACTCGGAGGAGCACGATTCTTCCTGACCGACAAAAACGTGGCGTCGCCTGAGCTGGTGCTCAGAGGCAAGATAGCGAAAATCCGGAGGGAACTGAAAGCTGCAGGTTTTGTTCCTCGCAAAGAACGCTACGCCGATGATTTCCGAGGCAATGCGACAATAGATCGATCGACTGGCGACTATGATCTGAAACCTGAGTACGACAAGAAATCCTACACCTTCAATTCTAGAAGAAACAGAGAAGTAGAAGAGATCGTCACCCAGATGGTTGACAAGCTTGGGCTCGAGATGAAAAAGAACAGTCTCAATTTCAATATCTATCTGCCTGAATAGGACACAATAATGAAAATCACAAAACGACAGTTAAAGAGAATGATAGCAGAGGCGATGACTGCAGGCGGCGTGCCAGACGTTGTAGGTGCTACTACTGGCGTTCCAGGTGGTAATATTCAGAACTTGGTCGACGAGTACAAGGAGTGGGCCACAGATTACATGGGAACACCCTCTGGTGCCAACTCATCCTCTGTCTTGGCGACATTTCTTGTTGATCGAGGCCTGGATCAAGGCCCCGCGGCCGATGATATTATTGCAGACATGTCATCTGCGATGAAGTTCGATCAGTACGATGTTGACAATGATGTGACAAGAGCAAGAAGAGAACACGACGCAGGAAGAACACTCCCGGAGGGAAAAACGAGAATCTCAAAAAGACAGCTCAGGCGTCTTATCAAAGAGCAAATGGATGGCCCGGGAATGGATTCACCAGATCCCATGGCAACTATCAACCAGGTTTTGGCGGACTCACTTCCGGGTGTGAAGCTAGCCGGACAGGACAGCTACGCCAAACTTCGCAAAACGACGGATGCATATCAAGATTATGACTACAAACCGGGCTCGAAGTCGGATGTCATCGAATATCAATTCATGTCCGCCTACGGCGCTCATGATGACCATCTCTGGAACATGTCAACCACAAAAACACGACAGGTCGTTCTGGAGGCGCTTCTCAGCGCCGGTGCCTACATCCCAGGTCCTGTCCCAGTCATGGATGATTTTGGAACTCCGGGTGTCAACTTTGCGCTGGACGGTCAGAAATTCATTCTCTCCACAACCGGCTTCAGATACACTGTCAGAATTTATGCAGTTCGGGAAAAATAATGAAAATCACAAAAAGACAATTGAGAAAACTGATCAGGGAACAACTTGACTCTGAATTCATGGACTATAGTGATGAATCTCCGCATCAACGCATGATGTATGACATGGGATATCACGAGGGCAAGGATGGTCTCCAGCGCGACTTCGATTTCGAAGGTGATCCTGACTATGAAGAAGGTTACGTCGCCGGTGAAGCTGCCGGACGGCGTGCGAATTTGTGGAGATAATACATGAAAATCACACGTAGACAGCTGAAACGCATCATCCAGGAAGCCACCTGGAATACTAATTGGGCCACTAATGAAACGTGGGACGATGAAGTTGATCACAAGGAATATGACCGAGGCTATGAGGATGGTGTGGAAGGGTATCCTCGAAGTGGGCATAGTGATGATTATGACTCCGGCTACAATGATGGCGAGCGTGATGCCGATACACCGGCGTTTGATCCCGAGCGCAATGATATGATCGGGGGGCTTGCTGAGTGCTGCGAAGACGACGATGACACATGGGATAGTGACAATCAATGGAAAGAGAGGGAACATCAAGACGATCTTGACGCCAAAGACAGGGATTTCTGGGATGACATGCTTGGTCCGACTGACAACCCCAAGTTCCCGAGATACCGTGGGACCATCGACAACAGGTAACATGAAATGAAAATCACACGCAGACAACTAAGAAAAGCAATCCAAGAGGCAGTGAGGCTGTAAGGCTGTATCGAATATCGTTTAGAAAATCTCGTGTGTCCGATTGCACTAGTGCAGAACGTTCATCGTTCGTGTGTAAAGAATACTTAATCGTGGTATAATGATTCCATGGTGGCTTAGGGCTGCTTGGTTCTGTGAAAACACGAATGTTATGCCTCCGTAGCTCAGTGGATAGAGCAACGGCCTTCGGGAGTTTTGCCGAACTTTGTAGTTGCGCGCGCCAGTGCGAAGCTGGGAACTCCATCATTAAGCCGTAGGTCGCAGGTTCGAATCCTGCCGGGGGTACTAATCCCAGCCTGGGGGTAATCAGAAACCCGGGCGATTCATACTCGCCAGCTACCGGGACAGTTTCGGTGACTGGGACCAATCTCCCCATAGCTCAACTGGATAGAGCGTCGGTCTACGAAACCGGAGGTTGATGGTTCGAATCCACCTGGGGAGGCTAAAACATTCGTCAACACAACAGGGGAAACAATGATTGACGCAGTTGCACTTTTGGTTTCTCATCCCAGCGACCCAGGCCTTTATCTTGGCGTCACACATAAGGATGACCCAAATGCCTGGGGATTGCCTGGGGGCAAAATCAATCAACAAATAAAGCTTTTCGTGTAAATAATTCAAGAAAGTGTATAGTGATACTTAGGTGACATGGCTAAGCGCTTTGCACCGAACTTTGACAATTCAGGAATAGAAAAAAAGTGGGTGCACCTCATTAACGGGAGGTCTGCGCTTTAACTGCTGGGTTCGATCCCCAGACACTCACCTAACAAGAAATAATCGTTCCACATCCGGCCGGGGTGGGACATTCGGATTGATTGTCTAAGTAGGGCACGGGATAAGGTTTTCCCGGGTTAGGGTTCAAATCCCTTTCAATCCAGTCGTGATCGTCTAAAACGGGTAGGACACCAGCAACAATTATAGCTGGAAATGCAGGTTCAAATCCTGCTCACGACACCAGTTCATATCGTCTAACAAAACTAAGGACACCAGGCATGCGGCCTGGAAATGCGGGTGTAAGGCCTGCTATGAACTCCATGCTTTCTTAGCTCAGTCAGGCCAGAGCAGCGGGTACTTAGCTCAATTGTACCCAGAGCGCAGCCATTGAGGCTGAGATACCGACTCGATCCCGGTAGTGTCCACCACTTGTAAATCTAACCCGGATTTCCTACAGTAAATCAAGAGGTAACAAATGAAAAAGAAGTCATGGTCCGATGCGTCAATCCTGCAGTCGATCAAGAATCCAGAGCAGCAGGGATATGAGATCAAGCATCGATGTCCAGAGCTAACCTTCATGGGTGCAGGAAATCAGCCGGACTTTGCCGAGCTGTTCATCACTTTCTACCCCGACAAGAAGATCGTTGAGTTGAAGTCGCTGAAGCAATATCTGTTTCAGTTTCGAACCGGAACAATTCTCTCTTATGAACGAATCATCAACAGCGTTTACCGGGATATGATGGAAGTTTACGAACCTGCCCGCCTGAGGCTGGTAATGAAGACTCGGCCGCGCGGCGGAATCTCCAGCATGTTGACAGTGGATTCCGACTGGAAATGCCGGGGTGGGGATGAATCGTTTGAAGACTGGAAAGGACAGTCGGATGTTTGGGAATGAAGTCAATCTATGTGTAGCTCAGTCTGAACAGACACTTAGATGCAGCTTTCGGAGAAACTACATGAAAATCACCAAACAACAACTTCGCAGAATCATCAAAGAGCATCTCGGTGGAGGCCCAATTGGTGTTATTGTCCAAACATATCGCGACCCAAGAAGCACCTCTACGGATGAATACCAACAGGCATTGCGAGCGGTTGGCGAAAATGCATCAGACGGAATGGATGAATGGTAAACTGCTAGCATTGATTCTAACATTGGCGGTGTTACTGTTCGACTCCTGTGTTACCGAGAACCAAACCTACCTGATAGCCTGTCCCGCAGACAACATGAGCACCATGTACCCAGTTTGTACCGTGCGACAAGGATGGGTGCAGCATGTTGGTACATTGGAAATCCTCTTCGATGACCGACAACAACCGGCCATGCTACTCAATAGCTGTGAATGGATCTTCGTGGGCGACGAGATGTTGGATGCACCTCATCAGGTGGTGGAAGCTTACGGCGATAACATCTGGTGGTACGGACAAAAACTACGCCAATTGCGTTAAATAGTTTACAGTCTCCGTGTAAAGGTCAATTTTTCATGGTATAATAAGGGCATAAGGGGAAACAAACCCCTTGGAGCTGAGCGCTCCGATCGGACTTGACAATTTAGGCTTAGAGAATGAGTGGGGTCACAATCAACAGGTCGATGTGTTTCGACCGGCGTAGGGTTGTGGCAGCTTTAGGGAAGGAGGGAACCCTTAGGCACCAAACGCAAGAGAAGTGGAGTCCATCGATTTCCTTGATCGGGTAGGACATGCAACAGGTAGGCTGGGACCTGAGGCACCAAACAATGACGTGTGGGAATGCAATGTTGGTTACAGAACCAAGGGTTGCATTGTCTTAGGGGATGGTGGGAACCCTTTGACAGGACAGTTTCCTAAACTGGTAGGGTTTCCTGCTTTGGAAACTGATGGTATTTAGGAAACATCTATTCTCTTGTGGTGAAATGGTATCACGGGTGGCTGTGGATGATCGCGATATAGCGCGTGGGTCGAACCCAAAATCGTCAAGAGTAACCACTTGTTCCTGGTTCGAGTCCAGGCGAGAGAGCTTATTTTCATGAACCTCACGTGAGGTCACGATATTTAGTATCACGCAAGAGGAAAATGATGAAGATTACGAAAACGAAACTACGAAAACTGATTCGAGAAGTTGTTGACAATAGGGTCCCGCAAGGTCCCGCCTCGGAAAAACTGCACCAAATGGCTGTGGCTGCCGGCAGAGAAATTTCCCAACAACAGGACTACGTCAGCAGGGACATGTATGATGATCCGTCGAACAACCTGATCGATCAGTTTGTTGAAGAGGCTGAATGGATTCGAAGTGAGAATCCGGAACTGGTTGCCCAGGCGGAGGCTGAAGGGTACAACGTTTTCAACCTTGAGGCCGTAGTCGAGTACGAGGGTTTCGGCGGATAGTGATAAGCGAAATGCCGTGACGCCCCAAAACGCTCCTATAGTATAACAGACATTACACCTGTTTTGTAATCAGGGAATAGGCGTGCAATTCGTCTTAGGAGCTCCAGTCTAGGTAGAGCGCGTGTTTTGGGAACATGAGGTCGCAGGTTCGAATCCTGTTTCGCAGACCGTTTGTTTATGAGAGGTAGGCTTAGAAGTAGCCATCCTGTAATGAGTGATGTGCCACCACACCGTGGCACGCATTGGGTTAGAAGCCACCACCTGGGAAAAAGCTGGAGTGTGGATGTGGTTGGGAACAGCTTCCTTGCCGTCTTTGGTGTAACAACACATCATAAACAACAATGGAGTCGTAGCACAATTGGTAGTGCACTAGATTGTCGATCTAGCGGTTGGGGGTTCGAATCCCCCTGGCTTCGCCAACGGGGGACTGGTGTAAGGGCAGCATACGAGCCTTTGAAGCTTTTGGTCCTGGTTCGAATCCAGGGTCCCCTTCTTCGCAGGATTGAAGCTCCTGGCGTCGGCGGTTCGAATCCGACCCCAAGCACCTCGCCTATCTCGACGGAGACTGGCAACCTTAGTGAGGCTGGTTTCGCCTCATCCTGTCCAGGCAGGTTATACTGGGGCACCACAGCTTGCCACAAAGTTGTAGAGTTTCATCAGCTCTTGAAAGCGTGATGTGGCCCATTGTCCAGGCCGCAACCCCGACGGGGGAGGACTTAAGGGGCCATTGATGTAATGGGAGCATAAAAGTGTTGCATACTTTTTGTATCGGTTCAAGTCCGATATGGTCCACCACAAATTAGGGTTCGATTTACATTTTCTCCACGATCACTATACTTATGATTATGAAGAACTATAAATGTGAAATCTGCGAAATCGATTTCGAAACATTCCAGGCAAAGGCGAATCATGTTCGCTGGAACCATAAAGACAATACGTCGTTTATCGAGTCGCTTAAGGGCCCACGTCTTCGGCGTATTAAAGAAACAATCAGCTGCAAAAAATGTGACAAATCCTTTGACGTGACATACAACGAGGGCAACAAAAAGCACAAAGTTTTTTGCTCACGTGAGTGCTCAAATTCTCGCGGACCACGAACAGAAGAATTTAAGAAAAGAGTTTCAAAAGCGTTGAGAGGGAGAGAGTACAAATCACCCAGTATCATTCTGCGTTGTGTTTGTGAAGAATGCAGTATAGAATTTCAAACGACAGAAAACCGACAAAGAAGATGTTGTTCAAGATCATGTACTGGCAAGATGGTAAATCGAGAAAAGAGAAAGAAGAACCTCTTGTCTTCTTCGTTTAAGAAGATCTACAAGTACTTCACGAAATTCCAGTTCTCCTTGCGTGACTACCCAGACGATTTCAACTTCGGATTGATCGAAGAGTATGGGTGGTATAAGGCAAAGAACAGAGGCAACAATCTGAGTGGTGTGTCTCGTGACCACATACTATCTGTCACAGACGGAATGAATCAAATGATCAATCCATTGTTCTTGGCACACCCAGCAAACTGTCGACTTATGCGCCAATGTGACAACGCATCGAAAGGATCGGAATCTCGACTAACAATTGAAGAGCTTTGTGCAAGAATCAAGGAGTGGAATGTAGATCACGAAGAAGAGTTCTCAGCTGAGAACCCCTATATTGAAAAGAAAGATGTCATCGCAATGATTGCTGAATGACACCAACTACAGTGCTATGCTAGAGCGGACGATTAGGCCGGTTTGCTAAACCGGTGAGGGCCGAAAGGCCCTCCCTGGGTTCGATGCCCATATACTCCACCAGAAAACTAGGGTTCGAATCCCGCACCTTCTGCCAGATGAATGTTCCCTGACCGAGCCCACATACGGTATGACTTGCTGGATCCAGCGGTCTCGATAGAGTGGGTGAGGTGACCACAAAAGTCCTGTGCACAAGGATGGTCGTAATGTCTCGGTAAGGCTCCTCGTAAACCGAGGGAACATTCACCTTCTTTGCCCTTGTATCTCCTCTGCCTCCTAAGCTGTTGAAAGAGTAACTGGATACATGTTGGTTCGAATCCAATCAAGGGCTCCAAGATAAGTAGACATAGTAGGTTGCCAGAGTGGATTATTGGGAAAGTCTTGAAAACTTTTGGCGGCGCAAGCCGTCCGTGGGTTCGAATCCCACACCTACTGCCAGACGAAGATATTTAGTATCATGAAAGTTACGAAATCAAAGTTGCGGAATCTAATTCGTGAACAGATGAACCGATCGCAAGTGAAATTGTATCACACCAGTCGGACACGAATCTCACATCTGAGGTCAAGCCCATTGTGGTTTGCAACAGAGCTTGAGCATGCAACAGAGGGTTGGGCAGTTTCCGACAGAGGACAGGAATCGTTTGTTTACGAAGCAACGTTCACTGGCGTGATGGCACATGAAAATGATCCAGCCATTGAAAGCCTGTTTGAAATGGCAGGCGTCGACCCGGATGAATACATTGATGAACTCACATCAAACCCAGAATCAGATACAGTCATGAACGATCCAGCGACCCAAATCCTGGTCCAAAACGGATATGATGGATTTCAACACACCGACTACGACCCACGAGACTGGGACAAGAATCTCCCGTCAGTTGTGGTTTTCAACCCAGCAGAATCTATATCAAGCTTCACCCAGGTATGAACACGCCGCGGGCGTAGCATAAGGAGTAAATGCTCTGATCTTATACGTCAGCGATAGGAGGTGCAATTCCTCTCGCCCGTACCAGATTCCAGAACATAGAATGAGGTCATGATGTCAGTAAGAAAAATAGCAGTACAGATTGTGATTGGTTTTGCCATTGGCTATGCAGGTTGGTGGGGAATCAATGCAGTGTATTTTGGGATAGTGAATTGATGAGTGGCGATTAGCGTTCTTTGGATCGCGCGTCGAACAGGTGATAGGGTAACCGGCCATTCCGGCAAGTGCAATTCATTGGGCACTGTCACCGCCATGGGTCATTGTTGAGCAGGTTGTTCAATGTGATTGCTGTGGCTCGGCGTTAGACGGAGCGCTTAAAACCCCTTCCAAGTCGTACCGCCAACGACAAGGGTGCAGACGGAGACGATAATGCCAGGTGAATGGAGGGGTCTGCACATCCCTTCTAGTAACCACATAATGGTGGATGTAGCTCAATTAGAAGAACGCTCGTCTGTGACTCAGAAGATCGAGGGTCGAGCTCGATACAACTACCGGCGCTGTTGTCATTTACATAATATTTTGCGATTCAATTTCATCAGTAGCCTGCATAAACCCATCCATATAATCCGGGTCGTCAAGGAGTCGGGGTTCTTTGCCATCGAATGCATCGTCTTCCCCAGCGCGAAACATATCCTCTTCTACTGAAATTTCGCCTTGGATTCGTTCTTGAATCAATTTTCGTAGTTGTCGTGTTGTAATTTTCATTGTTATGTTTCTCCTGCAACACTAAATATCTAATAGAACCGAAACTAGGACTCGAACCTAGAGGAGGAAGCTCAGAACATCCCATGGTTGCCATTACATCATTCCTGCGAAGAAGGGGACCCTCCATTTACCCCCATGACGACGTGACAGAGGGGATATGTGGCGGTCTGCAACACCGTTTACGCTGGTCCGATTCCCGCAGCCGCTGCCAAAACCGATTGGGTGGGTTCGATTCCCACCGCCCTTGCCATATTTAGATGTAGGAGTTTACATGAAAAGACCATATTTAGATGTATAACCCCGAGGTGTGAAATGAAGCTTACCAAGAGACAACTACAGAAACTGATTAGTGAACATTTTGAAAACGACGACGATGAGTTCGACGACCCAGAGCTGGCAAGGTTTACTGTCGTCGTCTACCAGGACGGGCCAGGTGGTGAATTCTGGGTTAATTTTGAAGATGAACTTGGAGGTGGCTCAGGAAACGACCCGTTAGACGGTTTTGAAAACACACTCAGGTCTGCTGCCGAAAGAACATTACAGGATTTGCAAAGGTCATAGAACCATGAAGCAGACATTTCTTCGATTTGGCGACCCGCGGAAAGTAAAGAGCTCAGGCTCAATGATTCACGATCCGTCAGTTGATCTAGAGTATTTGGTACCGGATGCCGATGGACCGCCATTGCAACGCTATGAGTCCGGCATCTCCGCTTACCCAGTGATTGAAGCATCCTCCAGTCGCGTCATTTTTCGTGCCCCGATTGGGGCGGACATGTTCTTTAGTCAGCTCGGCGGGTTCTTACTATCGAGATTGGTGGAGAGTGAGATCTATATCTTCAATGCTGTTCCTACAGGAAAGTTAGGGACTGACGATGAACCGCTGATTGATAAGAAAAGCATTACCAATGTTCGTCGCATCAATCATCGAAATATATTGGTGACCGAGCGAGATTTGATGTGGAACATATTTGATAAAACCAAGCCAGATAATCTTCGCTGGCATCATGATATGGGATACGATGAATACTTTGGGTCACAGGTTTCAATGGATGAAATGAATGCCCATTTTGAGGAACTGGAAGAGAAGTTTACAAATCCTGAGCAACTTCGTGTGCTTGAGGCATTTCGACGAATTTGGGCGCAACAAATTGAGGAAGACATGGCTGAGACACAGACCATAAACAAAGAGAGAGTACGAGAGATTGTGGAGTCCGTCCTGTCCGAAGCGGCCGAACTGGTTGATGTTGGGATGACACCCCTTGAATATCACGGGTATGCCGGAACCAAACATCGACTGGCTTTGATTGACAAGACAGCACCAGAATCAAAACCAAATCACATGTTCTACACTGATTACACTCGGATGCGAAAGTTTTCGAGGCGCGGAAAGCGTCTGAAGAAACCTGTGGTCGATGAATTCGTCAAGGGAGGACCACCACACATGGTTGCTTTTCAAGATTGGGAATACTATGGGGGCGAAGGTGCAATCTATCTAAACTACGTCCACGTCAGGCATGACATGCGAGGTCGAGGATATGCACGTAAGCTGATTCAAGGACTGATCGACATGCATCCAGATCTGGAGCTCTTACACTTCGGTAAGATGATGCAACCTGAGATTGGTCATATCATGCGTGCCTTGAAGAAGAAGTACAAAGGCCAGATCGAGATCATCGGCGCAGTCAACTATTAACATCACTAACATCAGAATGTAGCTCAGCCTGGTAGAGCGCAAGTTCGGGGAACTTGAGGCCGTGGGATTGTAGCCCACCATTCTGACCGGGTCTTTACGCGCAATGCAGCCCGAATCTCCGGGGCAGAACGAGGAATAAGACAGTTGAAAGGAATCGCTTCGGCGACACTGTATGCTTAGTAAACATGGACACATTGCGTGTAAAGATCCAAAATTCGTGGTATAATAAGGATGTTCGGCGGGGAAATCATCCGCATATCTCGAACCCAAGAGGACACCATGTCACCCAAGATTCGAACTTCAAAGCTGTTCAACGATGCGCTTCGGGAAACCTTGAAGGAGTACGGAAAGGCGTCGGCAGAGATTGATACAAAGTACGAAGGGGTCATTGAAAGGCTGGTTGAATCTGCAGAAATCGCGCTCCAGGAGGAGAACACTCCGCCCGTGGCAGTTGGAACTCGTGTCTGGGTTTCAGGACTCAATCGAATGGGAACGGTGACAAAGACAAAGCTAAACGTCTTCGTACAGAACGATGACTATTACGCACCACGGGATGGTCCCGGCCGATACAACCGACCGGATTCTGACTACAATGATGATAAGTGGGGAAACTATCCCGGGATTGGTTGGTCATACACGATCCAGCCCGATCCAAGTCCGAAACTACGTCGGGTGTCACCGCCAATGATTCAGTGGTCAGTCCAACTTGAAAAGGGCGGGCCATCAGTTGGTGGTCGGTATGATGATGACGAAGACTTGGTATAATTAGAGAGACAGGAGGTTATCGTGGATCAGAAGTCTGGTTTCACTTAGCTGAAGGGTCCCAGGTGGGGCGACCAAAGATTAGCCAGCTCAGGCCACCTCTTGAGCAAGTCACGGCGGCAACAATTTTAATTCCAGGTGAAAGGCGTTCGGCCGTGAACGTCGCCTTGTAACTGCTTCATTGCTTCAGCAGTGAACAACCAACCACGCGGGTGAAGTCTATTTGGTATGACACCAGCCTTCCAAGCTGGCACGCGAAAGCAATGCGGGTATAGTATAACAGTTATTATTCCTGGCTTCCAACCAGGGGACCCGGGGGCAGCACCCGGTATCCGCTCCAAATTTTTTGTGGTGTATGAGACTTGAACCACTGTTGATAGATACTTATCAGCATGACAAAGAGAAAAATATACTACACAGTCTATCAAATTACGAATAAGCTCAACGGAAAAATCTATGTAGGTTGTCACAAGACAAGAGATCTGGATGACGGCTATATGGGATCCGGAAAGCGTATCATCCGTGCAATCAAGAGATACGGTGAAGAAAACTTCTCCAAAGAGATTCTTTACTTGCTCGAGTCGACGAAGGCCATGTATGCAGCTGAGAAGAGTATCGTAAATGCAGCTTTTTTGAAACGAAAGGATGTTTACAATCTGACCGAAGGTGGCCATGGCAGTTGGGCAGCAATGAATAATCGTGTGAAGGCTCGAAAGGCCAAGAACAAGAAAGCTGCAATTGCAATGAACAAGACAACGTGGTCAGATCCGAAGTTCGCTGCTCGCAAGAAGAAGGAGGCATCGGAAAGATTCCGGAAATTACATGCGGAAGGAAAGATAAAACCGTATGATTGGACAGGCAAAAAACACAAAAAAGCGACAAAGAAAAAGATAGGAAAAGCAAATGCAAAGCATCAGAAAGGCAAGGGCAACTCCCAGTATGGGAAGGTTTGGATCTATTCTGAAGTAGAGAAAAAGTCAATACGCATTGACAAAGACGAGATCTTATCTTGGCTAAAAAAGGGATGGATCAAGGGCCGGAAAATGAAATTCAACTAAAGAATCAGGAGGGCCGATGAGTTTCACATCAGGTTTCACTTGAATTGACAAGGGGCATATCGAGTGGGAGCCCCAATTGTAGCCAGCATGAGCCACTCTAACATGCAACGCCGCAGCGGGCAATGTGTTTCCAGGTGAAAGGATCAGGGGCTGCGGACCCCTTAGTAACCACCTCATCACTTCGATGGTGAGTAACCAACGATGCGCCCGTGGTGGAATTTGGCAGTCACACCGGCTTTAGGTGCCGGCGCCTTCGGGCATGGGAGTTCGAGTCTCCCCGGGCGCACTAACTATTTGTGGCAGAGGTAGCAAGCTTCAAAGTTCACCATACTTATAGGCATGAAGAAATGCAAACATGGGTGTGGGCAAAGAGCAAAATACAAACGAAAAGACGGAAGCGGGTGCTGTTCAAAGTTTTCTGCATCTTGTCCGGCTCTTCGAAAGAAGAACTCTGACAAAATCAAGAAGGCTCATAAGGATGGACGATGTTCTGGCTGGAGTCAGCTCGAGAATCCTAATCGCGGATGGTCCAAGGGACTAACGAAAAAGAAAGATGGCCGCATCAGAAAGCGCGCAGAAATTAGACGAAAAAACATCCAGTCTGGAAAGACAAAACTTCCTAAGCGGGTGACATCTAAGGCCACACGAGAAAAACTCTCGAAAGCCCGAACGAAGTATCTTGAGAAAACGGGTGGCCATACAGCATGGTTTAATTTCAATCTCTGCGGTAAGAAAGTGAAACTCCAGGGAACCTGGGAGCTCGAGGTTGCCAAAGTCCTGGTTGAATCCTATGAAAAGATTGACAGAACTACATTGATATTTGGTCATCGTCGATACACACCAGATTTTTTCATTGAAGATTTGGGTGTCTATCTTGAGGTCAAGGGGTTCTACAGAGATCGAGACAAGAAAAAGTACACAGAATTCTTCTCATTCAATCCGGGGGTCGATGTTCGGATGTTACACGGAAAGCCCACGCTGGATCGATTTCTAGCAGGGGAGATAGGTGTTCTCGACCTACCAAAACTAATCGACACACTAGATATGTGATAAATGCCCGAGTACTTCGCCTCCATAGAAGAACGGTATATTCAGCAGGTTCAGACCCTGTGCCCACATGGGTGTCCCGGTTCGAATCCAGGTGGAGGTACCCACGCTGTCGTGGTGAAACGGTAGACACGCAGTCGAGAGATTGTTCTGTGATAGGAGTGGGGGTTCGAATCCCCCCTCGAGTACCGTGCCCATGGGCACATCACCAAAATAAATGGTGAACACTTTGAGCAGGATATATATAATGATTCTCTCAACACAAAAGGAGTGAGGAATATGAAGAAGTTTTTGATGATTATGGTGATTGTTTTGTCTTTTCTGGTGATGGGTTGCGAAACCAAGGATGCTAACGACGAAGATGTCAAGTCCGAGGATGCAACGGCCCAGGTAGATGCGGATGCACTGGAAGATGTTGACGCAACAAATGACGCGACGGCGGGTCCGGATGCCCCAGAGGTTCCTGATGCGCCAACAGTTCCGGATGCAACCGATTTGCCGGATGCAGTCACCTTGGCGTCAGACGTCACCGGAGCGTAAAGAAAAGAGCCCCCGTAGCTCAATGGATTAGAGCACTGGTCTTCGAAGCCGGGTGTTGCAGGTTCGAGTCCTGCCGGGGGTACCTCCCACTTACTTTTAAGGAGATCTTTAATGGCAGAAGAACCGGGCCCAACGGATAGCGATTTCTCCATCGTAGATGAGCAGTGTATCTGCCCGTCCTGTAAGAGTCCCGTACGGTGGGCCCGCATCTTTCGGCATATCAATGAGCTGGTTTACGTAGATACCTTTGGGAACGTAGAGTCCAACGTAGGCCTGTCTGTGGACAGCAGCGAGAAGTTCCTGTGCTCGTCTGCTCTCTGCGGCGAGCAGTGGTGGGACGCCAGAAGCTACCTAGCCGCATGGAAAGAAGCGTTCGAAAAACCACAGGCCAGCTAGCTGCAAAAACCCTCGTCTTTATTGGGATAAGGATAGTGAAGGGATCCTCCCTTCATTCCCAACCCATAGGGAGACGAAGATATGAGCAACAATGATGATTTTTGGGGCACCGCGGCTACGGTCGCTGGCTGCCTCGGCTTGGGCGCATTGGTCGTCGGAGCCGCCGTCCTCGAGGCGGAAATGGAAGATGAGCTTACCACCAAGGAGCGGCGTCAGCGGCTCGAGGCTGAGCAGGCTGTGCGTGAGATGGAGCTTCGCCACCAGGAGGCAGCCATCAAGTTCCAATCCCGATTGGAGCAACAGGATACGCAGGCCGTCCTCGGCGAATCGGTCTTCCGCCCTCGGGCTCCATACTTAGCGATATGCTCAAAGATAAACTAAGACAATTCATAACAGAAACGTTGGCGGACTATGCTGATGAGCAGACCATGGCTGATGTGGATGCAGATGACATGTTCACCAGTATTGATTATGAGTCAGAAAATCTGGTTCGGACAAAGAAGCGTAGAGAAATCAAACAACTCTGGAACAAATACGCAGATCATGCGTTTTTCGATGATTCAAAACAACTCTCGGTGTTTCATGTGGTGGGTAAATACGGCATGGAAACAGACTTGAAATATTACTTTGACATAACGAAAGAGGGTAGAATTCCAGGCATTGACATTCCTGCAAAGGATGAACTGAGTTGTGCTGCTTATTTGGCTACCTCACCGGGATCTGCATATTATTCATTGGGTCGGTCGATCCAGAAGCCCCACTTTACATTCAAGCGAAAACGGGTGACGTTTGCATCATTCTACGATGTGGCATCTGAATGGCTTTCGCTGGCAACAGACGAGGATAAGGAGTTCTACAAAAGTTCCGGCCTTCCAAAACGCCCGGAGTCGACCACACCGCTTAGCAGCCTCCCACTAGGGAAAGACGACATACAACGGGGGCACAACCCACCCAGGGTGTTGCAAGAGGTCATCATCGATAATTGGATCATTGATACGTTTTTCGGCCACGAGAAACATCGTGAAGAAGCAGAGAAGTTTGGCCTGAAGTTTGAGCTGCTTTGAACATCCGGTGAACGTTTAATACAATGTTCTTGTTCGGGGAAACTTGGACGCTAAAGAAGAAAGCTAAGAAGAAGAAGAAAAAGAAACAAGAATCGGTCACACCCGATAAAGAAAACTGCCAGGTGAAGCCGGAGGTGTGAAGCCGGTTGTAACCAAACCGTCCCTATAGTTTAGTGGTAGAACGCTGGCTTCTCAAGTCGGTAGCCTCGGTTCGATTCCGGGTGGGACTACCAAAGGTCGCAGGTTCGAGTCTTGCCGGGCGTGCCATCTTACAAAAATACGTTGTAAAAAACATACGAAAGAGTTAGAATATTATCATGATGACGGTCGCAGGTTTGAATTCTTACCTGGATCGACACGGCATTTCTAAACACACAGGAGGTAATGTAATGCCCAGGTTCGA
>Ga0080013_1003606_pt1 | contig 16061 bp, 20 predicted proteins | sample ETNvirenome_6_85_FD_69236 | JGI IMG/M metagenome (GOLD analysis project Ga0080013, IMG submission 69236) | Marine viral communities from the Pacific Ocean - ETNP_6_85 (SPADES assembly) (version 2) | ecosystem: Environmental > Aquatic > Marine > Oceanic | place: Pacific Ocean | collected 2013-06-19
TACCCATCGCGTGACTGTCGGGAAAGTTACTTCCAATGCAGAACTACCTCTAGAATTTAATTCTGCTTTAGCAAAAGGTTTTCCTGAAACTTGATAAGAACCAACATTACCAAGCCCTGCTTTATAATTGTGAATTGCCATAGTCTATATTTCTCTCCAACAATAAATAGTTGCTAATCATCTCTTTCCTGCGCCTCTTTTCTTTTTATTTTTTCAAGAACTTTTAGACGACGAAAATATGCTTCACGTTTTTGTACAGAAGGCTTCTTATAATATTGTTTTTTCAAAACCTCTTCCGTGATTTTTTCGTTTTTCGTTTTTCTCATAAATCTCTTAATAAGATTATCAACTGTTTCATTTTTTCTGAGTTTAACTTGCATTTTTATTCTTTCTTATTTTAAATGATCCCAGCCACCAGTCATTTTAATAAGCCCATCAATATTTACACCTGAATCTGAGGGATCTTTATCCCTCAAGGCACCATATTGAGAACTTTCTCCTTTTGATCTGTGACGTATTGGAGTTGTTCCTTCAAAAATTCCTTGTAGCCCTGTTGCCTTTTGAAGTTGGGATTTAACTTCATTTAGTTGTTTTTTTGCTTCTAAAACAGTTTCGTTTTTAGAAGCCTGTTGTGATTGTGTAGAACGCATAGGTGGTGCGGCAATAGGTTGAACATTTCCTAATCCTTGCGCGACTTCTGTTATAAGCCCAGATAGAACGCCATCTTCGAAGATTACTTCTTTGATGCACTCTTTTATTAGAGGCTTAAGAACCTCTTTAAGTTCGGATTTTTTCATCCACCACTCCTTCTATTTTTTTCCTCTTCTAATTCTTTGGCTTTTATCAATTTTTCTTGAAGGTGTCGCCTATCTCCTTCTTTTAATTCTGCATCTGTCAATGAATTCATTTCAGTATCTAATTGAGCCATTTCAGCGTCAACATCAAAAGTGGATAATGTTGTTAATTTTTCAGCCTCAACTTGCGCTTGCTTTGCAGCACTTTTTGCTCTTCGTTCATTTCGCTGTTCGTTGATTAATCTTTGTAATCTTTCTGCACATGTTTCAGCCATTATTTTTCTCCCTTTTTCTGTTTGCTAACTCTTCTTTAATGATTTGTTTCAGTCTGCCTTTTGAAATTGACATAAGATTTTTTGATTCTTTAATATCGCCCGGTACTGGATTAAGATAATTAACTGCACCATCGCCAGCCCCTTTCGGCGTTGTCGCAAAGCCATCATCGGACCCTGCATCTCCAGGTTGGGGCATCACAAGTCTTGGAAATTCACCCGGTCCACTAAGATTTGCTAAATTTTTAGCAAAATGATTTGCGGCTGCTTCGGGCGTCGGAGTTTCAATCAGTCCAGCTTTGAAAAGTTTTTCTGGGACGTTGTTGCCACGTTTAGTCTGTTTTATCTGTGTGAGTGCTTGGTCTTTGATAGAAGCAGCATCCAATGTATAAATATTCGCTCCTTTGAAATCTTTAGTGGGAGACTTGCCAAAGAGAGCAAAGTTCATAAAATGAAGAAGTGCCAACGCGCCCTTTTCATCTTTAATACCAGGGGCAACCACCTCTACTACATCCACTGTGGCTCCGGGGTTTGTTGTAATAAATTGACTCCACCGATGATGACCATCAAGCACCCAGTTTTTATAAACTAAAATAGGGAACTCTCCACCTTCCGATGCAAGTTTGCCACCCTTAATAGCACGGTCAAGATTGGTAGGCTCACCGCCACCAAAATCCTCGTCCGCCGCCTGATCATTCAAGCTTTGACCCGCACCAATTTGGCTTTGAGTGGGCTGAAGATCTCGTGCCGTTCTGGTGCCGGGTTTGATTTCGATTTTCTCGTCGTCGGGTCCAGCGGCATCAGTAAGTCCAGACCGTACAATTTGTTTAAGCTTGGGGTCTTTAAGAAGTTCAGGAACTTTATTCAAAACTTCTTCAGGGCCAGCGTTGATGTCTATTAATCCACCACTACCCCTCTCTTGTTCACGCATCATTACGCTAGCTTCCTCCTCAATCATTTGTTCAAGTTGTGTTTTTGAAAATTTCATTATTTATCCCCTACAATATCGTTGAGCAAACGATTGAGTCGATCTGCTTTCGAAAATGGTTGTTTGATTTTTGATTCGCTTAGTTGCATATACGCACCAGCGGTTGATGGTTCTGAAACAATATCAAAACAAATAAGTTGTAAGTCGTCTTCTACAATAGTTTTGCCTGCTTGCTCGTGGACTGAACCAAGAGCGCGAGAAGAAATACCTAATGTAACACCGTCATCAACAAGAGCCTTTAAAGTAAGCCCAGACGGAGTTGAAAGAACTTTTATTTTTCCTTTAAGGTCTTTTCCATCCCACCACAGATCAGTAACCATATGAGAGGCATTTTTTAGATTTACAACTGAATCTTCTGGATGATCGAGTTCTCCACAAGCGCGATTTTCTTTTACAGTTTTCATATAGTTTTTGACTTCGCGCATCAAAACCTTATGAGGATAAACTCTTCCGTTGCCATTTTGCTCATCACACCGCTGCATAACACCAGAGAGATAAACTGCTCCATTCTTTACCTGAATCTTTTCATCTTCTGTCAACAGATCTTGACAAACTCCACCTTGGCAAAGTTCGTAATATTCTCTGAGCAAATACTTGGTCATTTTATTATCTCCCGTCCAATCCATTAACTGATAAAATAGCAACCAGCCCTGGTAAATTCTCCTTCACATACACACCTGAAAATAATGTTTCACATCTTCCACCAACATAAGAGATGGCAGCATCCAAGTGTTTACTAATTTCTGGATCTGTAGCCATTTCTGGTGAAATAACTAGAAGCATCGTTCCCGTAACCGCCTTTCCTTTTGCCCCAGGACAAGGTGATCGTTTGATACAATTTTGAAAAATTGCTGCCCCCAACTTTGGATCAGCCGGATTCGCAATCATAGTTGAGCCAATAAACATTCGCCCTTTGGTTTCAAGACATCGCTCCAAATCTTTTGAATCAAATGTCTGAACATAAGATTTTTCAGAAGCCAACTTTAAAACCTGATGAAGTAGTTTAGCAAATGTTGAGTTCGCAACAGGATACATATTCATTATTCCTACTTTACCACGCAACAACTGAACTTGTCTTTCGTTGTCGATCAAAATGTGTGGATGTGATGCTACATCATTTGCAAGCGATAAAGCATTCTTTGCGATGGTTGGATTAAGTGCTTCTTGTGCTGTGGGCCAAGAAACAATATAGACAACTTTGCCACCGCCCTGAACAGAATTAAGATACCGTTCAAATACTTCGTGAAGTTCTACACAAGCACTGCCTGTCCCTCCACCTCCACCAGCCAAAACAAAAATCCAATCAACTTTTCCAAGTTTTGTTCTGATTGCGTCCTCAACAACAGCACTGCTTTCGTTAAGAACTTGTTTACCAAACTCTATATTTTTAGCGACGCCATCAGCGTCAGGAATTAGAATCAAATGCTTCGGGTCAACCCCATCTGGTTGATCCTTTTCGGTTGTGTTGATTAGCAAAGTTTTTGTAAAGCCAAGATCCAAAAATGCTTTGGCTAGTTTGCCACCACCACCACCGACGCCTACAAAAGCACAATTCAGTGCGGAAACTGCTTCGTTTTCTGGTAGTTGTTCATCGTGGGAAATAGATACTTCATCTCCGTAATGCTCGATAAATCCAAAATCTTCGGCATCAAAGCTATCAAAAGAAGTATCCATAACTGCGTCTCCATCCGGCAGTTGGAATTCGTTTTTTGATTCGGGCTCAGATTTTATTTCTTCTTCGCTCGGATCGTTTGTTGTTTCTTCAGTCACTATGTTTTCCTTTCAATCAAAACGCGGGCTCACCCCGCACGATACAGCAGCCGCTTTTACAACGACGAACTGGTTGTAGTTTGTATCTCTTAAACACTATCTTCACCCCAAATCTTAAAATTTATTCCTTCATCTCCAAAAATCATACTCAACACATATGATGTCCCAGAACTAACACAAGATAAAACAAAAGCGTTAGTTAAAGAATAATCAAATGTAAATAGTTCTGTAAAGCCATTTATTGCCCACAAAAACCAGCCGACATGAAAGCCGATACACATAGGACACCGAAAGAAATGATGCTTCGGACGAATGGGTTCAAGAATTCTCGAATAAGATAAAATTTGGGTTAAACCGAATGCGCAGAGAACAAAATATATAAGACCCATTACTGAGGACCGTGATTTCTCATATAACGGTTGCGTGGATTGATAGTTCCCTTTTTTGGCTCTTCAGGAACTTGTCCAAGCGGTGTAGAATCTTCGGGCGTCGGATAAGTGTAATAATCATCTAATTGATTATCAATGAATTCCTCTGTTTCAAATCGTGGTTTTTCTTCTTGAATAAACTTATAAGTTGATAATAAGACAGTTTGTGCTGGGCTCACACTTTCGTTAAATGATTCTGGATAAGTTGCCTGAATGCTAGCAAAAACATCTCCTCCTTGAACAGAACTTCTTTCCACAATTCCCTTCTTGGCTAAATAATCAAAATATTTATTTTGTGTTTGGTAAACTTCATCACTCATTTCGGTTTTTGGGAAAGTAATAATTTGTTTCTTTGCTGTGTCAATTACAATATCCATGTCCCGATGGTCCATGATCATAATTTTACCATCGAGAGTTTTGCGTGCCTCTAGAGAGATTTGAGGATGCTTAGGTTCCTCTTTCGTCGCTAATTCTTCCGCGCTCTCTGCGTCGGGAGTTACTTTGACTTTAATTGGTGGCATTCTCTTTAATCTCGTGTGTTAAACTTTGTATCTGCATTACTTGTCGTATCATATCTTTATCGGGTTTCAATTCTTTGTAAGATTCTAGAACAGATAAAACTTCTTTCGCTCTATCACCCATCTCGCTGTCCTCTACAAACTCTTTAATCAATAATGATTTTTTGAGTTCTTTCTTAAGTCTTGCAATTTCTTCGTTTAGGTACAATTTTAACCCAAGACCGTTATCGGCAAACGAAGAAGAGAATTTAGAAAGCAATTGTTTCTGTTCGTGTAGAAGAGCACCACTTGAATATTTTTCATTAAACTTCTTTGCAAATGTCTTGAAAATCAAATTATCAACAGGAACCATCTTTTGTTTTTCTGCGTCCGTTTTAACAACCATTTGTCCAATAACTTCATTTTCCAAAAGAACTCTTGTATTGATTGGAACCCTTTGATTAAAAATTTGAGAAATTGTGGCGAATAACTTATAATTTGGAACAAAGTTAGACATCACATTATCTCCCAAAGTTTTCTTTACTCGCCTAGTCAATTTGTTTTGTTCCGATAAAAGTTTTTTCTTATCAAGAGTTTTTCGCACCTGTTTGACTTCGGAAAGAATTTTCTCGGCTGTTATAGGGTCCACATTTTTGGTCTGTGTTATAGAATGATAAAATTTGAGGTCACGATGTAAATATGTTCCGTACCTGAATGACTCTTTGACGAGTTGCATGATTTCTTTTTTAGCATCTTCATCGTTTCGCAAGACTGCTCGTGTCAACTCTAAAATAAGAGTTTCATATAGAAAACCAGTGTTTCGCTTCTTATTATGCTTAAATTTTGCCATTTTTTCCGTCTCGTTTCTTATCTAAACTTTCAATAATTTTTTGAATTTCAAGATTATTTTCTAAAACTTCTAATTCCTCTTTCTGCTCTTCTTTATAATTAGTTTCCATCTCCTCATTCATACCTTTCCATATGTGTTTGAGGTCATGTAATCCCGGCAAAACATTTCGCTGGGTATTGCTTGCTTTCTCCATATTAACTTGTCCAAGCATATTTTTGCGACGTGGTTCTTGTCGCCTATCATGTTTGACGTTTGTATATGCCTTATCTTTTGCGCCATCAGTAAGATGTGGCTTTGGATTTTGAGTGCGCCACTTCATATCGTTTCTTTTACCGGGCTCTGCCAATAAAGTTTCTTCTTCACCACCCTCTTCTTCACCACCAAGTTCTTCCTCACCACCAAGTTCCTCGCCACCAAATTCTTCACCACCAAATTCGCCCCCTGCTTCGCCCGCTTCCGCAACACCCTCCAGCGCAGTTTCAAGTTTCTTATCAAAAAACATTTCACGTTGATTGCGGATGATTTCTTCATCGGAAAGATTGAGAAGATTTTTAGCAACCCATCGTTTACTAAAATAACCTTCGGTAGCTGCACCTGCAATTTCAAATTTTGTGCGCCAATGCTCAAGTTCTTGAAGCTCAGCAATCTTCGATGGACTGTTCAGATGAAGCTTAAAAGAGAGCAAATCTTTTCCTTTATATCCTAAAGTATAAAGATGAATAACTGCGATCTTTTCTAATTCTGCTACCACACTACGCTGAAGACGTTGAATGGTTCTGGCAAAACGAACATCTTTCTGCGCCAATGTCGTTTTTTCTTCGCCACCTTCTTCTGCTTGAGTAAGATAAGACGGAGGAACTTTTAATGCTGAAAATAGTTTATCTCTCAAATATTTCACATCATCCACATCTCCAGTATATGTTCCACCCGGAAGCGATTCAATTTTCGTGTTGGAAGCCCCACCACGCACAGGGATGAAATAATCTTCGTCAGTGCTCATTGGGTTATAGCGCAAATCAACTCTACCAGTTGCCGAATCAATAATTTGATTCTTTTTCATCTGTGTTACAATTCTTTGCATATGTTGTTCGATCTCTTTTTCAGGAATTCCGCCAACATCAATATAAAAAACTCGTCGCTCAGGAGAACGAACAACTCGATAAGCCATCATAGCATCTTCAAGTAATGTAAGTTGTCGCCAGATCCTTCGTGAAGCTTCTAAAACTGAACTTCCATAAGGCGTATATTTATCATTTCCAAGAATTCTAAATTGAGCTATTTGCCAATTTTCAAATGTCAAACCACCACTATTCCATTGATATTGAACATAATGTGGATTTGTTGGATCTTCTCCCTCCAATCGTTCAATTTCCGCAGATGGTAAACCAATAACACTTTTAATTCCCATATCCTCATCAATGTCCAAATACAAAAACAAATCACCATATTTACACATTGATCGACACCAACCAAAAATGTTAAACTCAATATTCAAAACGTTATAAAATAGTTGATGTAAGATATCTTTGATTTCTTCATTAGGACAATTTATTGTAAGGAGTTTTTGTATAGGAGAAGAAACGGTCATCTCATCCGCATAGATGTCTAATGCTGAATGAATTTCTGGCATGTATTCCATTTGATCAAAATCATTATATCGTTCAGCTCGGTTTATATTTTGAAAATATGAGGATGCTAAATTGTCAAAAGGATTAAAAGATTCTTTTTTGAAACTCAAACCGCCTGGTGAAGTAAACTTAAATTTGTTGAGTTGCTTCCTTTTCAATTGTCGTGGATTTTGTTTACGTCGATCCACAATTGGACCAGACAATAATCTCGTTAGCGCCCTAAACAGAGGGCTCTCAACATTTTTTGGGTTCTTTCTTATGTCTGCCATTTTTATCCTTTAATTATCCAGCCAAATTCCTTATACATTTCTTCAGCCTCGTTTATTTTATCATGAACTTCGGTTCTTTTATAGCCTTGCATACCAGGAATTGTTGTATTTAATTTCGTGTTTGAAACTACCATAGAATTCAAAAATGCTCTTTTGTATTGTAAATCCCTTGTACTCTCCTGAAGAACAGTATCTCTCACCCAACACGAAATCGCAAGCGACATAACTAAATCGTCATTGTATCCTCGTTGTGATTCTGGTCTTCCATTTTTCCAAATAAAAGTCTTCAATTCCTGAAAAGTTCTTGCTGAATTTACAGTAATTAGATTGTTTCTAATGAACTCTTCCATCTTCGCTACAATCAATGGACGTGTTTTTTGCGAGGTTGTAAAGCCCGGTACAGAGTTAGAAACACTTTCGGCTTCATATTGCTCAATATATTGATGAGTTCCTTTAGTAGAGTAATATAAATTTGGATAACCGGCTTCAATGAGTTTTTCCAAAACAGAGAAGCCGATGTTATTGTTTTCGACCACGACCATCGCTTCTCCGTATTCTTTCCCGGCATCGAATAAGATCCTTGAAAACAAGTCTGTTGTTGGTTTTCCTTTGTATTCCGCAACTTGTTCCATCGTGTCTGTATTGAATATGTGGAAAACTGAATAATCATTTCCATCTCCCCGAGAAACATCACCAACAAGTAAGTATTTGTTCTCTGGTTTATATTCCTCCCAAATCCAAAAATTTCTATCAAAACCTGTTTGGTGTTTTGGATCACAGCAGATCTTAGAAATTTTGCTCAAATCATCAGGATGAATAACTGTTTCACCAGAAGCATTAAAATTACATTCATATTCTTGGGCTACTTTTCTTCTGGAAAGATTTTTGGTTGTTTCTTCAAACCACAACTCATCTCGATCTGGGTGGACCGACCAATGAAGAATGGTTGGATGAAAATTGTTTTCTCCATTTTCCGCGCCAACATAACTTTTGTGAAACCAATTACCAACCCCATTAGGTGAAGAAAGTGCAATACATCTCCCGCCAACAGCCATTGTTGGTTGGAGTGCAGCCCACAACTCTTCCAGGTTTTCTACGTGCGCAGCCTCATCAATTACCAATAATGATAGTGCTTCTGAACGACCAGCATCCACCGATGTTGCTGATGCTTTGATTTCTGATCCATTTGATAGGACAAATGAAGAACGATTATCTACTGCGATTGTTGCTATCTGATCAAACCAAGGTGGCAAAAGCTTAATCATCGCTTTCACTTTCTTAACCAAGTTTGCTGCTGTGCTAAACTTTGTTGCGACAACAAGAATGTTTTTGTCGCGGTGAAACAACATTAGCCAAATAATATATCCAGCACTGATTGTAGAAATACCAAGTTGCCTGGATTTCAAAATGATGTTGTTTCTATAATCGTTGAACTTCTGTAAGAGTTCTTTTTGAAAGTCCCAAGTTTTGAAAGGAATTTGTCCTTTGGTTGGGTGAGAAATCTTAACATATGTATCAAGAAAGTATGCGGGATCTTTGCCACATCTAACAATTTCTTTAACGAGGTCTTTTTTGGAAAGATACTGAGACATACATGGTAATTAGTCTCGGGGCTCAAGATCCCGTTTGCCTTTTACATTTTCCGGCTTTGAAGTTTTGGGGAATTTATCTTTCCCCATTCCAAGCCACTTCTTGATTGAGTCGTCCAGTCGTTCTTCAACAGTTGTTCCCATTTCTGGTTCATCGGGAATTCCGCCAATCTTATAATCCTGTTGCGCCTCAACCCACGAGCGAACGTGACTTGTTGATTGAACCAGAATTTGAGGTTCGCTGTCTTTTACTTTGGTTAGTGTCAAGCCATTGCCTGTAACCTTTTTGTATTCTTTTTTGAGGAAAGAAGAAATATCTTGAAGGCGTTGAGCGATGTCTCCCTCAAAATCTCCCTTGTGAAATTCTTTGAGAGTTATTTCGCCTTGATATTTTATTCGAAGTGTATTCCCCTTGAAGCAAACGCCAAAGCCATCCATTACCCGACTGTCCAAAATTGGATTACCTTCCTCGCGCATTAATCCAACCTTCAATGGTTCACCCTTTTCATCTAGCGCACCATCATATGCGTTTGCTGCGGCTTGTGAAATTCCTTGTACGATCTCTAAGACGTTTGATTTTTTTTCAGCCATTTTTCTTCTCTTCCCTCAACGAATTGAATATAACATTTAAAGCAGCATTTGTATTTCGCCATATACAGATCATCTTTCATTTCAAAAGAATAGATTTTGCATTCTGGACAAGTGCGCTTTGATTCTTTTCTAAATAGTTTCTTGGGCATTAAAACGCCGTCGACTTCTATCTTCTCTTTTGGCTTGTGGGATCTTGAAACTTTTTTTATTTGTTCAAGATATTCTTTTTCTTGGGCGTCATCCCAAGACGCTTTGGGATTTTGTATGGTTTCATCGCCATACTTTTCTGCTATTGCTTTTTCAACTCTAATAAGGTGATCTGGATCTTTCATCTCATAAACTAATTAGCGACATGAACGGCACCAAGCGTTAATAAAACTCCAGCAGTAGCACCAGCTATTGCCCAAAGCCACTTGTATTTATCATCACCCATTAGTTCTGAAAGATTTTCAAGTTCTTTATTCTTTTGATTGAGCGATGCCGTGTGTTTTGCCTGCTCGTTAAAAAGCATCGTCTCGATCAAATCAAGTTCTGCTTTACATTCGTTATAAACCTTTTCTGTTTCGTGATCGATCTTGAACCTACAAATCAAATCAGTTTTCTTAACTTCTCCAAGAATTTTTGCTGCTGCGCCAGGCGACAATAATGTTCCTGCGAATGGAGCAACGGCGTTTCTTTCCAAGAAAGTATAAATTGGAGGCGTTCCTGAACTTGTTGTGGAAATTGATTTCTGTTCTATATCAGACATAAACATAGGCCTGAAAACATGGTCATCGTCTTGACCAAGAAGAAAAATTTGTGGTTCCCAGATGTCTACGTCTGTTCTAAGCAACTTTTCCTTTGCAACTGCCGGAACAGTCGCCATAATAAAAAATAAGATTGTTGCTAGTGCTGTAAGTTGTTTAATCAAGTGCGCTCCTTTTACATCTTTGCGATCTCTGCTGCCGCGAAGAATATTGCTACTGAAGTAATAATGCCAACTGCTACTCCACCAGCAAACCATAGTGTATCATAGTTTCCAGAATTTGTTGAAATTTTTTGTAATCTTAATATCTCTTCGTCTTGTGCTGAAACGATAATATCGTATTTCTTTTTTTCAATTTGAAGTTCGCTTGAAAGCAAATTACTATCGCGCGAACATTTTGCTTGTAACTTGTCGGTTTCATATTTTGTTTTGAGTTTACATTCTTGCTCTGACTTCTCTTTATCTGCGAGGAGTTTAGCAGTTGCCTCTATGGAAAATAATGCTCCATCAAAAGGCGCATCATCGCCTTTCTTAAGAAGCGTAAACTTCGCACCCGTGCTCGTTGAAGTTTGAGCGTGAGCCAGCGTTGTTGAAAATACAAATAAGAAACTAATCAGTATCGCTATCGTTTGTTTTAGGGACATAGTTAAAACCAAATCTCATTCGAATCCTTTCTGCCATTTGCCCTGGATCATCTGCCCAGGAGTCAACCAAATACTTAACATATTTCTTTTCTCGTTTATCAAGAATTTTGTTTTCTTTGGAATAGTTTTTATCAAGTTCTTTGATTACGTTTTCGTATTCGTCTTCGATCTCTTTCTTGCGTTTTTGTTTTTCTACTTCAGCATCTTCAATCGCCTTTATTTGTTTCTTGTGAGACTCTTGTGACGCTTCTAGAATTTCTGAAAATTGTTTGCCCTTGCTTCTAAAAATCAAAGCAGCAATTATTATGACTGGAATATACCAGTGTGTTTTAAGAAATGACCAAAACTTTTTGAGGGCGACCACTAGTTGCTTGAACCTTTCTTTCTTCCACCCTCACCCGCCATACCACGATTTTGACTTTGGGACATTACTTGTGTGGGCGAGCTATCTGAATAACCTTCGGGGTGATGAACGTCGTTATTGTCGCCAACCTTTTTTCGTCCAGCTTTTACCGCTGCCCTATTAGCTCGATTTCGCGCAGCATGTTTTCTTTTATTTTCTGGTTTGTGTGCGAATTTATAATCATATGAACCTGGTCCATATTCTCTTTCTTCATATACTGGGGTTCGTTCAAAATTATCTAATTCAGCATCAATCGCATCATTAATTACTTTTTTTAATTTCTGTTCCAAAGCAACCTGCTCTTTATAATCTAAACTCGCGTACCTATGTCCTAAAACAGAACCTATGAAAGCATCTTCCGCTCGCTCGACTGAAGGTGTTGGTTTATGTTTTTTTTGTCCTCTGCCGGTCACACCTCCCCAACCGCCCTGCATCGGATCAAGATCTCCCATTACTTCATCAACAAATTCTACAAGAACTTCTTTTGTTAAATGCTCGCGACTCTCTTTATACCCACTCGCATAAGCCCCGCCCTGAACTGCGAGAGCTTTCTTTTTTGTTTTGAATGGTCCCTTTGAGCCCCAATACCAACCCTTATCTGTCTGTCGTATTGGCATTATTTTTTTTCTTCGGCTACTGTTCTGCCTTTTTTGCTGCCCGGTTGTCTCGCAGATTTCCAAGCAACCGCATAAGGATTGTCAGCGCTGTCACTGTCTGCCTCAATTGCTTTAGCATAATCGTCAACTTCTGAAGGTGTCGCACACCCACGACCTTTACACTTTTCTTGGAGTGTGTTAAGTTCATCTTGTATCATTTCTTTGAGATAAGAACTTGTAAGTCTCAAGCTTTCGTTTTGTTCGCGTTTGCCGCGTTCTTCTTTTTCTTGTTCGCGAGTAGCTTTCTTACCTTGTGCGCGAGATTTATCATCTTCTTTGCGCGCTTTGCCCCACTCACTTGTAGATTTCTTTTGCCCCTTATCTGGCTTGCCTTCATCCAGCGCCTCTTGAACCATTTTCTTTAAATGAGTTAGTGTAATATTCATTTAGTTTCCTCCGTGCTTCCATCTAACAGCCGCGTCAATAAATCCTTGTGTGCCAACATACGCAAGAGCAAGGGTGACCCATTGGTCACCACTTATTGCTCCCACGCACAAAAAGCCGGTGGCTAATGCCACAATCATCAATTTACGAGAAATAAATTTCCCCAAATATCTGTCGGCTACTGCCTTCATGCTTTACCGTTGCTCCCGCGATACAAACTAGCAAGAACTAGAAGTGCTACCAATCCAGTAAAACCACTTGTCCCAAGAGAATTAATAATGTTAACAACATTACCAATAATCCCCATGCCAAAAATGCCCGCACCATATACCACTTCAACAAGAATTCCAAGTGCAACCAAGTTCATTACGAGCCCAGTTAACCCTGAAATAAATGCTGATACTTTTGCCATTGCGTCCTTCATAATAAGGCCCTCCCTGCATATAAATAGTCAATCACGCGCAAACATTCGCAAAACCATCCTTGTTTTCTATGTCAATAATAGAATCCACGGAGTCTTTTAAACTATCAAGATGGGAGATAAGTATCACAGTTTTGAAGACTGATTTGGTAATATCAAGTATTCTAATGAACCCCTGCATCCGTTCTTCATCTAATGCTGTGCCGGGTTCATCAAGAATGAAAATCTGTGATTTTGGAAGAGTTGAGATATTTGTGAAGGCTAAACGAATAGCCATCGCCGCTACTGTTTTTTCTGCTCCGCTCGCCATCTCCAACGGGCTCGGGTCGCGATTGGGGTGTTGAATGTAGATATCCAGTCTATTGTTATCTGTTTCAAAAAATACCTGAAACTCCACTACGTTTGCAAGGATTTTAGTAATCTCACTGTTTATGGATGGCAAACTCTTCTTAATAATATCGTAAGCAATTCCATTTGGATGCATACACCTCAAATATAAGTCGTGCGCTTCAAAATCGTTTTGTAGATTTTCAAACCTTTCTTTTTCTTTTTCAAGATTTTCAATCTTCTGCTCGTAATACCCGTGCGTCTTATAAAGGTCTAATAAGATCACTTCACACTTTTGGAGATCTGAGTTGAGATTTTCGATCTGAGACTTCTTTATGTTTTTCTCTTTGATGATCCCTTCCAGATCTTCAATCACTTCTTTATTTTCTTCATAGAGTTTTTCTTTTGCGCACAACTCTTTAAGTTCGTGTTTTGCGAGAGATTGTTTAGAAAGCAAATTCTCAATCAATAATTCCTCTGTTGGAATTTTGTTTTCTAATTCTTTCTTTGTGCTCACAAGGTCGTCAAACTTTTCAACTTCCTTATCAACTCTACCAATACCAATAGAGTTTATATGTTCTTCAACAGCGTCTTTGACTTGTTTGGTATTCGTGATCGAGAGTTGAACCAACCTAACTTCTTCTTTGGCTTCGTATGCGCCACGAATAAATTTACAATGTGAAAACTCTGAACCGCAAGGAACTTCTTGTAAAAGTTTGACTTGCTTCTTTGCTTGCTCTAATTTATTTTCACGAATACCCAACTCTGAAACAAGTTCATCAAGTTCTGTTGTGTGACTATCAAAAGTCTTTTGTTTTATTCGCAGTTCATCAATATCAAATTTCTTTATGAAGTCGTTTGCTTTACGAACTTTTCTTTTGTTCTTTTTATTTGCACTTTTCTTGTCTGCGATCTCTTTTTTGTAATTTGAAATCTTTCGCTTGCTTTCAAATATAGAATTGCGGACATTAACGATGTTGATGATCTCTGCCGGTGCTGATTTTATTTTATCTTCTTGTTCCCTGATTTCTTTCTGGGCGAGTTTGATGTCGCCTTTTATACTCTCACATTCGTTTTTCTTTTTGAGCGCAGACATTTCGTTCTCAAGGAGTTTTTTATTATATTCTTTGAGTTCTACCTCATAATCAACTGCTTCCAGAAGTTTTAAGATTGCTTTTAGATCAGCCGCATCATCTTTAGCGACCTTGAACTTTTTATCAAAGATTTCCAGATCCATAAACTTCGCTAACAATTCTTTTCGCTTTGTTGACCCTTCGTTAATGAAAACGAGTGCCCCAAGTTGAGAACTCATAGATGTGATCAAGAAATCCTCAATCGTTCCAAAATATTTAACGATATTCCTATCTGTGTCGGCACGGGTCAAACCATTCAAAGATGTTTCTTCTCCGGTTGCGATGTCCTTATAACTGAAGTCAACAATAGTTTTTGCTTCGATCGTTTCTTGTCCTTTTAGTCGTTTTAGATATTTTTCTGATTGCCGTTTTATTGTAAAGATTTTGGTTCCACGACGGATCTTGACTTGCCCTGAACCATCAGTTCGATCGTTGTTGATGAGATTGAGGTTCTTGCGAGAATTCTTGGAAATTGAGTTATAAATCGTATATAAGAGAGCATCAACGATACTTGACTTGCCCGAGAAGTTAGGTCCAAAAATTCCTGTAATTCCAGTAAAATTCGTGAAGTCAATACGATTGCCTTTGCCGTAATTGAAAAGATTATCCCACTCCAATTCAAGGATTTCGTAATCCACATTGCGATATGTCTCGTCGTTTTCTTCAACAATCTGTTTGTATTTTTTGTTGAGGTTTGTGATTTGTTTTCCCAACTTATCGCTGATATTATAATCTGCGAGATATTCGCGAATTAGTTTTTCTTGGACTGCGATGTCCCGCAAGTTTTCTTTCTCGAAGTTGTCTGCAATCTCAACTCCGCTGTTTTGTGTTGCGCGTGAAACAAAAGAAATGCTTTCTGGCTTGTGTTTTCTTTTTGCTACGTCAATTGCTTTTCGCATCGCTATCGCAGATAAATTGTTTTCAGCCACAAGACGAATGCGTGCGCCTTGCGGAGTTTTTGTTTCTGGAACTTTTCCTTTTGGCGTGAGCGGTATTGAGATGAATGGTTTCGGGTTTGTTATGGGAATGTGTTTGACTGAAAAGCTTTTCTTATCTTGGATCATCCATAGCAAGAAACCTTTATCAAGAGTTTCACCAAAGTTCTGTTGGGCTGTTGAGCCCGCATAACGAATGCGACCGGCGTCGTCAAGGATTTGATTTGTTCTGTGAATGTCGCCCAACATCGCATAATCAAATTTATTGAAGATGTCTATTTCGTTTTCGCCAACATCCATAACCCAATCGGTGTCTGTCAGGCAACCGCTAATTGATCCGTGATAAAGAGCAATGTTTGTTTTATCTTCGTCTGTTGGGTCCATCCAGTTGTCTTCATCAAAAACGCTCAAAACATTAAGAGTGAAGTTCTCGTCAAGTTTGACTTCACCAGAGTTCTTTAATAGGTTGAGGTTCCGGTGGTCCAACGCATTAACAATTGGTGACAAGGAATCTTGTCGGCTTGGGTTGCGTAGGTTGCCGTCGTGGTTGCCAAGAATAATATAAGTCGGTGCGATGTCCGCAAGGTTCTTAAAGAAGTCCGAACACATTTGCACAAACTCTGGTGAGATTTGTGTTTTCGTATGGCAGATATCCCCGCAATGAATAATATAATCTACTCGCTCTGCTTTCAGAGCTTCATAAATTTTATTAAAAATTGTTCGGTATTCTGCGTGAT
>Ga0080013_1003607_pt1 | contig 16058 bp, 30 predicted proteins | sample ETNvirenome_6_85_FD_69236 | JGI IMG/M metagenome (GOLD analysis project Ga0080013, IMG submission 69236) | Marine viral communities from the Pacific Ocean - ETNP_6_85 (SPADES assembly) (version 2) | ecosystem: Environmental > Aquatic > Marine > Oceanic | place: Pacific Ocean | collected 2013-06-19
AGATCGGTATGCAAACCAACAACGGAAGCCAAAGCATCAGCTCATGCGAGCGACTATACATGGGCGACAGGAAACTACGCCCACGTTATTCTAGTGAAGGATGCCCCGGAATACATGAACGCCTTTCAGATGGCCGAGATTGACCTAGAGGTGGTTTGAATGAGGAAGATTGAATGTGCTGACTGTGGTGGCATTGTCCCTACCTGGATTGAATGCCCGTCCACACGAGCAGCTAACCATGACGGCATTTGGGCGGATTGCCCCGATTGTGGAATAACGGGGGTGGCTTGAATGACTACCCCAGGCAACCACGAATTATACGAGATGATTCAAGCCTTAGAGCAGAAGGTAACAGAACTTCAAGGCAAACTCCACATGGTTGAGGATGATCTTAACGATGTAGATAACAGGACAAACAAACTCATCACCAACATAGTCATCAAGGCAGACTGGAACGAGGGCATTCACATCCTCAAGAGGATTGGCGCATTGAACGATGTCGATATTCGCCGGGGGCTTATCTGATGGCAACGGGAGATTGGTGCAGATGTTGGCATAACAAGTGGCAGTATGACCACATGAGCGACGGTGCGGGGTATTGTAAGCATTGTCGAAAGCCGATAGCCTTCTTCCATATGAAGGTCGTAAAGGGGGCGCAACGATGAAGCCAGTAGTGGTCGTCGATCTCTTCTGCGGCATGGGTGGTTTCACCCAGGGGGCAATCGACGCAGGGGCCGAGGTCATCCTGTCCGTCGATGCCTGGGACGAGGCCTGTAAGGTGCATGAGGCTAATCACCCCGGTACTCGGATTGATTGCATTCAGTTAGGGAACCCCGACTGGTACAAGGGGCTTCTCGCGTTCCTCAAGCCCTACCGGGGTAATTACCACATCCACCTTCACGGTTCTCCACCATGCCAAGCCCTATCGAATGCCTCATCCCGCGATCCCTCCGAGGGAATGCCAATGGTAATTTGGTTTCTAAACCTAGTGAAGTCCGTCATGCCCGACTCATGGAGCATGGAGAACGTCGTTCCCATGCGGAAGAGACTACCGGAGGGAACGCCTACCACGATTCTAAACTCCGCCGACTTCGGAGTACCCCAAACCCGGAGGAGATGCTACGCGGGTGCGGGGTGGATAACTGACCCCACGCACACTAAGGAGGAGTGGGTCAGCGTCATTGAGGCACTTCCACATCTGCTCGATGAGTTAGGCGAATTGGGTTTGATGGATTCGGGGCGTGGATCGGCCCCCACTACGGGAGTCACTAAGGACGGTAAGAAGGGCGGCGGAAGCGGCCCCCTCTTCCGTGATTTAGATCAACCGTCTTACACTCAGATGACTTCTCCTAGAAGGTTGATGCTCAATACGGGTGGTTATGGGTCATCTACCAGCCGTCCGGCCATAGAACGTGATAGCGACGTTCAAGGCCCGACTCGTACTGTCTGCAATAACCCGCCTTCGCTTAGGGCGGTTAGGCTTGAGGCTCTAGGGGCTAACGCGAAGAGGAACCAGGACAGGACGGTTGCTGAGCCGTCAAAGACGATTTGTGGGTCGGGGAACCAAGTCGGCCCACGAATATTCGACCATTCCAAAGTCACTCACAATGTGGCTGGTGCGTCGGAGTCAGTCGGCCCTGCAGCCGAAAGTCGTGATAGAAGCATAGACAAGCCGTCCAAAGTGATTTATGCGCATCATACTTCTATTAGAGATAGAACGGAATGGGATAAGCCCAAGAAGATAAGATCGCTACGCATGGATGAAACGCTCGTTATACAGGGCTTCTCCCCGGACTACGTCATGAGCGCAGCCAATACGCAGAAAAGCCGATGGACGATGCTGGGCAACGCCGTTCCCCCACCAGTGGCGGAGGCGGTCATTAGGGGAATCCGATAATGACATACACCGAGGCCCAGGAGAGAAGCGCACAACGGCGACTCCGTGAGATATATAACCGAAAGAGCCGATCCGAGAGAATCAAACTGGCCGAGAAGTTAGACTACGGCGGAACCGACGACTCCAAGCTCCGGGTTCTACGGAGGATCACCGCGCAGGTCGTACCCCAGGGTCGATTAGTGAAGGTGAATCAATACTTCAAGCCATACGTCACGGATGACAACCCTAACCCCTGGGACGGCAAGTACCCCGACTTAGCCCTTCGAGGGCGGTTTCACATTGTCTCTAGCGTCATGTTCGTGGGTAAATTCCCTCCTACGGATGCAGACGATGATGGTATAGTCACTTATTCAAATCACTTGAACACCCGATCCGATAAGGCATGGCAAAGCACCAGGGCGCGTCGAATCATAGAATTGCAGGGGGAGGGTATGCCCCGACGGGTCGTACCTGTCTCACCGGAGGCGGCTAACGAGCCAGCCTTCTCAAACGAGATCGAGTACCTTTTCGCCAAATACGCTAGGGACGTTATGCGGTCGATGAAGCCACCGGAGGACGGGGGTTACAACCTGGACGAGTCGGGGAAGATCATCGCCATAGGCTTCTCTCGTCGTGGTAATCTGGAATTAGTAAAGTTTTTCGCAAATAAAGGTGTTGATATAGCCATTCCCCCGCCGGAGGGGGGTGAGTACGGGATAGCCCTGATGCCTTCTCGAAAGGGAGTGAAGCAGGGCGAGGAGGTTCCCCAGGTATGGGCCTACGAGTACCAGCGCAAGCTACCGAAGGCCAAGCGGGATCGGATAATCAAGTACGTCAATCGGGCATCGGGTCAATACGGGATCGAGTGACATGGGAACCCATAGGATCATTCAGACAGTCCCGGCGAAGGCCAAAGGGGAAACCTGGTGGTCGTATGATACGGAAACCTGTGGCCTCAATGCGGTTCGCGCCGTCTTGTATTGCCTGGTGAACATAAGAACCGGCGAGGAATACACTTTTTTCGACCGTGAGAGTTTCCGAGATTTCATAGAGGATCAAGCCCCCGCCGTAGCGTGGGCGCACAATGGAAACTCCTTCGACATATTTGGAGTGGCGACTAAGGAGGAGTTGTATTCGGCTCGAAAGGTTTCCTCCGGCACTAAGCTGTTCGAGGTCGAGTTGAACGGCGTGAAGTACCGAGACTCGACTCACTTGTTTCCAATGTCGCTCGCTCAGTTAGCCAAAACGGTTCGCATGGAGAAGGGGATAACCCCTACCAAGTTCCTAACGGGTCAGCCGATCCCCCGAAGCGACATAGACGACAACGACATTTTGTATTGTCTGATGGACGTTAGGATATTGGCGGCGGCGATAACCAGGTTTCACGAGCTTTACGCTGAATTGGTCGAAAGACCCCCTATGTTGGTTGATTTACCCTTAACAACCGCTTCGATTGCCTACAAGATATGGTCGCATATCTCATGGCCCGACCATTGGTTCTGGACGGATGCTCGAAAGAGAGAGCGTCCCATAGCCTCATGCAAGGGGATATACAACGAGGTATTCCGCCAGGCGGAGGCCGGGGGGATGGTTCGCGTGATGAATTGCGTACCAGGTGAGATCGTGACTGGCGGGGTTGTCTCCTATGATAGAAACTCGATGTACCCCTCGGAGATGAGGTTGCAGACGTTCCCCGATCTACGGGGGATAGGTAGCGTCGGGGCGACGATGGGTGGGTTGATGATAGAGCTTGAGCGTGAGAACCGAGTCTGTGCGGCTCATGTCAGAATGAGGGCGGGGGAGGGTTCCTATCTGGGACTCCCCAACCGAGACTCCCTGGGGAGGCGCGATTGGAACCAGCCCGTATTCGAGGGCTACCTATGCGAGCCGGAGATAAAGTTCGCGCTTGAGCAGGGATGGGTGGTCGAGGAGGTTTCCGACATAGTCTCCGCGAGGGCGATACGCCCCTTCGTTCCATACGTCGATGAGATGTTCGCCAGGAGGCTTGAGATGAAGCGGAACGGCGATCCCGCCGAGAAGCTAATCAAGATGCTTTTGAACAGTCTTTTTGGGCGATATTCGATTAAAGAAAAGCCTATGAGAGTCGATGGGATCGCCCTGGAGGAGTTAGAGGATGAGGCCGATTACGAGGACTTGCTCGTTTCGGGTATGCTCGAACGTCAATACTACGACGGAATTGCTGGCGAGTGGCCCTACATCCTAGACAACCGGGAGATGCTCAAGACTCCCTCTAGCCAGTGGTTCGGCTTCTCCGCCTTCATCCTAAGTCACGCGAGGGCGAACCTGGGTTCCGCTATCGTGGTAGCTGGGGAGGATGCACTTTACACAGATACCGACAGTCTCCATATGCGACTCGCCGCCCAGGAGAGGTTCGAGCGAGAAATGCCGATAGGCGAGGAGTTGGGGGAGTGGGATTTGGAAACCCCTGACCCGATCCCAAACGCTATCTATTGGGAACCCAAAGCCTACTCTCACTACGACCACGACATGACTAAACTACTAGTGAAACACAAAGGAGTTCGAGTGCGTGACGATGAGGGGAACTTCAAGCCGGAGGCTGGCGACTTGACCAAAGCTCAAACACACCGATCCGTTGTCTCTCTCTATGAGGGGTTCCGGCGAGGACTAGAACCCGGAACCGAGCTGGTGACGGTCAAGAAGTCGCATAGGTTCTATGAGGAACCCTAAATAGCCTAGTGTATCTCCGAAGGGTCGTGGGGATGCTCGCGGACGAATTGATTCTCGAAAACTTGGACGAAGCTCTTCGTTTAGTCCTGGACCCGGCTTGTCGTGCTTTGGATAGGATGTTCTCCCTCGGTTTCCAACCCGTCGGCGATCTCCCCACGCTTTGTCTCGCTAGTGGTATATTCATCTGGAGGTACAACGAGTGCCGGGCCATGGGTGTAACCATTCCCGACTCCCTGGCAATCGCCCAGGGTTCCGTTCTCTCGAACCCCAACGTCAGCAAGTACCTAGCCTCTAAGGGGTTCCATGTTATCAATAACGTCGCGGGGGTGAATGAGTGAAAGTAAGAGATTTGATGGCCCAACTTAAGGAGATGGACGAGGACACGGAACTGACGATAGAACCAGTCCAGTCCTTCGTAATAAGGCCACTACCCAAGAAGGAGGAGGAGTGAAATGGTCGCCCTAGTCGATCCCCTCTATGGCGAGTGGTGGGGTAAGGACTGTCCCAATCAAAGGCCTGGTGATGAACGCCATATCCTACGTTTCCATTATCGTTGCGGTTCCCTTAGACATATAGACCGGGTTTGGTGCTGGGATTGCGGATGGGAGGTTAGAGCATGAGCGAGAAGCTATCTTCCCGCCAATTGAGATCGTGCGGGGGGTGCGGGAAGCGAAAGAACCTGGAGTGGGACGGCTGGCGTAAGCTATGCCATGAGTGCTTGCTCGTCAGGTGCGACGAGGTAGTCAGACTCCACCGGGAGAACGAGATGCCCTACCATGAGGCGGAGCATGAGCTGATGAAGAGGCTAAGGATAGATCGGTTGAAGGCCGAGGCCAGGATTCATCCTCCCCCGGAGGAGTGGAAACACCCGGACAGGCAAATGCGAATTAAGATAGACACGCAAGTCGTTGAATGGGATGATAGCGGGAACCTGGTAATGCCCGACGGTACTAGACTGGAAGTGAATGAATAATGGCGAAATACGCGAACAAGGAAACTAGAGACGACGGCACTGAGGTATGGCTCGCTACCGATGGTAGGGAGTACAAGACGAAGGCGGGTGCGTACAAGCACTCGAAGAAACTCGAATCGGTGGATTCACCTTCCCCCTCCGAAGAAGTAACGACGGAGGGAGACACGTTTCACGGTCAAGCTCCCCCGGCGGAGCCGGAGTGGGTCGAGATGGAGTACGACCCCGAACTACCCTCCGAGGTAGTACCAGCCGCGCTCAAGAGGATAAAGCCCAGGGGCGGTAGCGGTAAGCCGACGAAAAAGCAGTTGGAGGCTGAACGCGATCTCAACGAGGGAATCCTGGTCGTTCTGTATCGAACGGCGGACATGGGATTGACACGCTACAAGCGCGGGGTTCTCGATGACCCCAACGCAGACCCAATAACACACTCGACCGAGGACTACGAATGGATTTCCTCGATAAGCCAAGACGCTCTCGAACACAATGGTCTGAACATAGCCGGGACATTAGGGCCAAATCAGATGGCATTGATAGCCAACGGTGTGTGGTTCGCGCCCCCGGTGATGAAGATTCAAGCGGAGGCCAAGCGATCCCCCTTCCAGGGCAGGGTGGGAGGGGCCGTTGGTCGCCTACTGGAGAGATTGCCCTGGATAGGAAAACGCATTAAGGAGCGACGGTTGCGGAACATAGAGGAGGAGTGGGGCGAGCATGAGTAAGAAGGCCGATAAAGCGAAACTTGAGTTTATTCGAGTGGAGTGGGCCGAAACCTATGACTCTCTATCCCCAACGGGCGAATTCCCCTTCACAGTATATTCATGGGCGCATTTAACCAAGTTTCTCAGAAAGGTGTACGAATCGAGGGAACCATTACATGGGAGTGGTGGGTACTCGAAGGTCAAGGTTCACATCGAATGGGTCAATGGCGACGTTCTCATTGATAGGATCGATGTTGGCGACGGGGCTGGTGACTACAAGCCGTCAAGCGGTACGGCTGGTGAATACCTAAGAGGCGAAGGGGTCGGTCATCCTAATCGGGGTTCGATGTATAAGTCGTCATTCCAGTACGAAACCGAGGATGGATCGCCAAGAGGCATAGTCACCGAAACCACCAGGGATAACGTCGCATGGACGGACGCTGAGAACAAAGTGGGTAAGGACGTTCTCGAATATCACCAAGAAGAAGAAGAAGTGGAGGGCTTCAAGGACATGGAAAAGCACTTTGATAATCTCTATGCAATAGTATCAGATCAATATGCTCTTTGGGACGAAGGTGAAGCGGTGGCCTGGGGAATAGTAGCCGAGGTTTCAAAGGATTACTTCGATTCATTCTATCGTTATATTAGGGTGCATGGAATGGCAGGGTCGAAGTAAATGGTAAATATCGTTAGGGCTTTCCTGGGACTCAATGAGGACGACGGTAAGGAGATAGCCAAAGCCGCCAAAGAAGTCAAGAAGAAGGAGAAGAAAGCTAAGACAAAGACTCAGAAAAGGATCATTCACGGTGAAGAACCCAAAGAGGTCGAGCCGGATGCTGAATGAGCTATTCGAGCCGGACGGCAAAAGATTAACCAGTATGCTGATCGGGTCGCCTGGAACCGGAAAGTCATACTGGACGAAGCACCAATTACTAGCCTTCTCTAAGAGATGGAAGGACGAGAACGGGCGGATCCTCTATTGCTGCCCGAAGGGTGAGATGGACTTGGGGGAGAAGACCTGGACGCCGATGCACAAGCTGGAGAAGCACATGAGCAAGAACCGAGTCTCGGTGGTCTATCCCGATCCCATGAACGTCGAGGATGACGTTGACTGGCTCATCAATTTCCTATTCGATGTTAGAGATGCCAACCCGGAATTCAAGTGCGTTCTTTGCGTTGATGACAGCCAAATTTTCTTGAGCAGCCGAAGGAGTGCCACCCCTAGTTGGAAGAGGCTGGCATTAACTGGTCGATCCAGGGGAATCCGCCTGGTCGCCATCAGCCATGCCCCGGTTTTCTCGAAGGAGCTGGAGGGATCGACTTCATACATCATCCACTTCCGAACCCTCCTATCCCCGCTGCATGTCAAGGACTTCCAGAATCGGTACGGCTACGATCCCGAACCGCACATCGAGCCTTTGAACGAGGTTCCCTATTCCCATGTGTATTTCGATGTGACAACCGGGAAGTCCACGTTGATGAAGCCCCTGGAAGTCTAAAGCAGGGGAACATGGAATTGCTTGGGCAGCTCCGAGCGTTCGATGTGGCTGCATGTAAGACAGGCCCACCCGATCCGCTTGTACGACTTCCGATTCGTTGGGCGGGAATCCTCAACCCCATTACCCAGGCGAGCGCAGACGGAAACCATGTGAGGCCCGCAGGTGGGGCATTTCGGTCGGACTACCATAGCCATGATACGCGCATGGGGAGGGGTCTTTTCTAGTTTGGTGTATCGACGTATGCTAGATAAGGGGAACCACCATGCGCTCGGCTAATGACAATGGCTCAGAACTTCATGGGCGGTGTAGGAGTGGCTTTCGGCGTCTCCTTCATCGTAGCAATTGCGGACGGACTTAGCACTTATCTGTTTGACGGCTCAACGCTGTCGAGCAAGATCAAGGGCAGTATGGGAGGGAAGGCATAATGCTTGGCAGCGTTCTTCCCCGACTAACAGGAGCAGGACTCCTGGATTATATGGCACTAGCGGCTGGACTTGTAGTGGGTTTCTCATTATTCTCAGGCCCAGCAGATCAGATCGGACAGGCGATCTCGAAGAACTGAGGCGTTGGATATGTCAGTAAGATACTCGCTCGTAAATTCAGACACGACTTATCCCACTAACGCGGCTGCGACCGCTAACGCCGGTTACAATATCGCGGGAGGTAGTATAGAAAGCATCATCTTCCGCTTCGAGGGTACGACCGCTACTGGCGACTTGGGAGGAGACTTCCCAATGTGCATCAGCCAGCTAAGGATCGTACTCAACGGAGAGTCATTTTTCAATTATCAGGCCGGATACACCATGAACCAGGACGCGCCCTCACAGTTAGGGTACTTCCTCAACTCCCTCTCGGATGACAGGTTCTCCTCGGAGGTCATCGCTGACATATCAAAAGACGCATTCATACGTGTGCCGGTCGGGAGACAGGCTCCTCCAGGGGTGTCACGTTTGGAGACGACCATCGGACTAGCGGCAACCACTGGCGCAGGTGGCGGCGGTACTCTAGAGACATGGATCGTCTACAATGACGCGGCTGAGACTAGCACTTACGTCGGAAATCCGACGAGCCTCAGTGCGTCTGGGACGGGACAGGAGGAGGTAGTTGTTCGATTGCCTTCTAACGTGCCTGGAGTCGTAGCAGGAATACTAGTCCAGAACGACCGAGCGACCGATGCAGACATAACAGGATTTCGCGTGGTCAGTCAATCTGACTGGAATATGGATACACCCTTTTGGCGTTTCTTAAATGGCGATATGCAGAACGGTGTTCAGTTCGCTTCGGATGACGTTGGTGGCGGAACCTTCGCACCAGTCTCTCAGACATACGCACAGTCGATAAATGCGACATATTTTATACCCACACTGGGACTTTCCAGGGAGGATGATGTGAGGCTCCAGATTACCACGGCAGCAGCTCGAACGATCACTTTCACCCCGGTATTGGTTTCAGGGTTCAACGCCCAAGAGGGAGGGCAGCCTCGGCAGACTCAGCGCGTACCCACGAACACCAGCAGGGCCATCCTAGACACAACAGGTCAGGCGGACGCTTAGGCGGGTGATCCCGCATGGGAAGAATAAACAGAATAACCCTCGCCGCAGAAGTGGGGGATAGCATCGACTTGGCGGGAGTAGCCAAAGGGCAGGTGTGGATTCAGAACATAGGCTCGAACGCCGTCCTGGTGTCATACATCAAGAACCCAAACGGGTCGGCAATAACCGCCATTCCCTACGCCAATAGCTACTACACTATCCCTGCCGGGGTAGCCTACCAGGTTCCTCAGAACCCGACGGCGGGCGCGGTGGCACAGGATCAGCAGATGTATTTCTACTCTGTACTTGGGACGACCGTTGAGGTATGGAACCAGGGGAGTTGAAATGCCAGTCTCCCCTCCCCTCACAGTCAAAGAATCCGACGATTCGGTCACAGTACGCCCGACCAACATACTCTCCTTCAATGCGGCTGACTTCACGGTCGCCGGTTCGGGAGACACGGCGACGATCTCGATTGATAGCAGCGGAACGGGCGCAGCCTTAACTGCGTCTTTTATTGGCTTTGGCAGTGCGAGCGATTTACTGACGGGTGATCTAAAACTCACATGGAAAAACACGGTCGGTTCTGAACAGCTTTTGGTGAAGGGGAGCAATGCGTCAGATAGCGATGGGTTAGTGAAAATCCAAGCCACGAACCAGGACGCGAACTCTGCCCCCGATATCGAGTTCTACCATCAGAGGGACAACCCTACTGACAATGATATCCTCGGTCAGCTTCTGTGGACAGGTGACAAAGCTGCGGCAAGTGGTGGGGCATCTACCGGTCAGCAAGAATACGTCACTATGTGGGTGCGCGCCAATGACGTAAAATCGGGACAGGAGGATGGCGAGTTCTTCTTCACTCAGATGTTGGCAGGAACACAACGAACTTTCTTCTCTTCACAGAGTTCCGGTGGCTCAGGATATATCACCTTCAATGATGATGGTCAGGATGTCGATTTCAGAGTTGAATGTCTTTCATCTGTGAGTGCTATTGACTCTGTTAACGCTCTCAGGTTGGTTGGGTCTACTGGATATCTTGGATTGGGTAAATCAGTACCATCAGCCCATCTCCATATCGTAGGGACAGACGAAGGGGCTAGCTCTGATGTCATAATCGAATCCTCGGCAGCACTTGGGACGAACCCTGCACCGGGTCTTATCCTATGGCGAAACTCGGTTGGGGTCGATGAGAAGTGGCTTGGAGAGATTGCATTCAAGGGACAGGATGTCGATGACGACCCGCATAATTATGTCGAGTTGAATTCTTACATCACCCACCCCGGCACAACCGGAAACCCGAACGTGAATGGGATGTTGGATTTGGATGTGATGAAGTCAGGGAGTTTGGCTCAAGTAGCTAGGTTCCGAGAATCGGGGGCGGATTTCAACACAGGTAAAAATGCAGGACTGGATTTCAGGGTTCGCAGCGATAACAGTGATTGTGCTATATTCATGGACGCGGGGACAGAGAGGGTAGGTATTTTCGCACCAACACCAGCCAAAACACTCCACGTTTCAGACGGCTCAACCACAGGTGTAAGCGGCGGTACAGAGGCGGCTATACTAATCACGGACGACACGAACCCACGGATTTATTTTGAGGATTTAAGCGAAGGCTCAGGGGATCGAATAATGGATATCATGGCCGACTCGGAAGCTCTCACATTCAACTCATTGAACGACGCGGCCAGTGCGTATGACAAACAGAATATCTTCGTCATCAATAGGGACGGTTACGTTTCGGTCAGTGGACAGCCTGATACTAATCTAGGTTTAATGCAAATCAATATAGGAAATGCAGAAACCCACAACCTGACATTGGTTTCGGAGCTTGCAGCGGGTACCACTGATGGTAATGGTCCCACAATTGACTTTTACAGGAAGGTCGACCTAACAGACGGCGACTACATGGGTGAATTGACCTTCTCGGCATACGAGCATGGGACTACTACCCGACATGAGTATGCACGCATTCGTGTTCAGATGAATGACGATACTGCTGGGACAAAGGACGGAACTATCGTTTTCCTCGCGCAGAAGGGCGCGTCAAATGCGGAACTTGAGCATCTTAGAGTTGGGGCGGGTAGTGTCACAGTAAACGAGCATGGCGCAGCAATTGATTTCAGGGTGGAAGCGGATGCCGATGATTCACTTCTTAGAACTTCGGCGACATCCGAATCAAGGTTAGGAGCGACAAATAGCGGAATAGTCGCCGTCGGTCAAGTCCCTGAGAACAACAAAGCTCAATTTCAGGTCGAATATGATGCGACTTTCCTTAGATATGTCGATGCTCTCTATACAGAGGACCACATAGTCACATCTCAGCAGATGCATGGTGGAGTTCTCATCATGAAGGCTAGTGGTGCGACTAACACGTTCACTCTACCCGCAGCAGTAGTAGGGATGCACGCGAGCTTCATTTGCATGGATTCGACGAACGGGATGGTTATTGCGAGAGATGGCAGTGACACAATCAACAACGGTCTTACAGCGACTGCCGAGGTAACTGCTATCGGGACTAGGATTGACCTTCTCTGTGTGAGTGCAGGACAATGGGTCGCATCAACTCCGGGAGTTACAGCTTAGGTGATTAAAATGGTAGAAGAAGATAAGGATGTGATTGCCATTTCTGAGGAGGAAGTCAAATTGAATCTCGGAGGTACGAGGATTACTATCTCAGGGATACTCAGCAAGAGGCATGCACAAATTCTCATCGCACTGACACTGGCGATGGTCGGACTCAACTATGAAACTATAATGGGGATGGTGTGGTGAGTGGCGAAATTCAGGAGAACCAAGTTCTACAATGCCAAGATAACCAAGACCGTGGGTGGTCGTGGTCGGAATGGAAAGGCCGGGATAGGCGGCAGTGGTGTGCGGAGGATTGGCGGCAAGGCGTACAAGAGGACATCATGGCATGGCCGGAAAATACCAATACCCAACCCAAAGACAGCCAAGGAGTATCAAAGGAGGCGACCCAACTACGACGCAAAGACCAAGACCTACACTGGTCTCACAGCCTCAGAGATGGCGAAGAGGCGAGGTGGCAAGGTGATTAGGGAGAGGTCTTGGTTCAAATGGAGTGGTGGTGAATGGGGCTCAGACCCCGTTTGGTCAGTCTACGAGGAGGAGAAGTGAATGTACGAGGATATGAAGGTAGCAGAGTTGAGGGAGATTCTTGAGTCCAAGGGGCTCTCCAAGAGCGGCAAGAAGGCGGAGCTTATCGAGCGACTATCAGAGGAGCCGAAGAAGGCAGCCAGCGACAAGAGGGGAAGGCCAATAAGGTCGATACCTAGGAGAGGGTAGAATGTACAGGAGAACGAACGGAAAGAGGACTCCTAAGGCTAAGTCCAGAAGCATAATGATGAGAAAGTTGAGGGTCGCTAAAATGACTCGTTTTGATTACTAGGAGGTGAATAGCGGTGAATTTAGATTTTGAGGGAAATCCACTAGGTGCAGTAGTTGCGGTAGTTGTAGTACTGTGGGTTGTTCAATCGGTGTGGCCCTGATGCCTTTCAAGAAGCGCGGCGGCTCCTACTATGGGCCGTCAGGAAGGAAATACACAGCTAGACAGGTTAGAAGGTACTATGCGACAAAAGGGAAGTGGAAATGATGGTCATTGATTATTCAAAAGTTCAGCGATGGAAAGGACATCGCAATAAGACCCTTCGGAAGAGGATTATGTTGAAAATTAAACATATGAGGTGGAAGTAATGGCTAAGAAGAGATTTATCGCTGAAAAGGGATATATCAATTTTGACGCTTTGAAGTGGTCGGGACTATCTGCTAGGGAGGTTGATTTTTCGTCTAAGTCATGGAAGAAAATTCAAAGTCGATATGAAAAAGGAAAAAAGTCTCCCGGCAAATATACCCCCAAAAGGAGGAAGAAGTAATGGCATGGATGAGATACAGAAACAAAAGAGGGAGATTCGCTAGGAAGGGCAGAGGTCGAAAGCGAGAGAAGGCTTCATCGACCGGCTACCCCACGATAAAGAGATACTACAAGAGGAAGAAGAGGTGATTAAATGGCTTACATAATCGGAGGGGAATACGCCGCACCAGTGCCAGTCAATCAATGGGCGAATGTGCCGATTGACCCCGGACTTGACCCGGAGAACAGACCGAAGCCTGCGGAGACAGACCAGCCTGAGAGCTCTAGGACGCTCTACCAGCCATGCGCCGAGCCTTACACCTACACCACCCAGAGGAGGTCAGACGGCTCTTGGACTTGGAGGGTGTATGACGAGGTTGGGGACAGTGGCAGCCTAAGACAATCCGGCAGCGCTCCCAAGGGGGTTGACGGGGCCGAGCAGGCCGTTAAATCGGCCAAGAAGTACATCCAGAGCCTATGTCCTCAGGACATCCCACAGGGAGATGACGATGTTGTTGATGACGACGATGATAACGGTGATGGGGATGACGATGATAACGGTGATGGAGCAGAGCCCAAGTACGAGTTCGTGCTCATTGGCTTGATTGCCATGGCCGTCCTAGCCAATGCTTTTCTAGGTGGTGACTAAGTGTGGGGATGGAAAACAACGACGATGGAATTGCGAATACGCTGAACATAGCCGGTTACACTACCCTAGGAGTGGGGAGAGGCTTCTTCAAAATGATTGTCCCAGCCGCCGTAATGGGACTGGCTTGGGGAATGACAAAGAAGGTAATCAAGACAGCCGATAAATTCGGGAGGGTTGAGTAATGGTTGCTCCTATAGTGCTAGGTGGAGTGGCCTATGTTGGAATCCTTGCCGTAGTCGGTACTGTGGGACCTGCGGCATATGCTTATCTGGGCAAGAGGGAAGATGGGATGATTGACAGTCTCAGCGAGGCAGCCTACAACAAATTGCAGGAAGAAGGACTGCCGATATTAGAGTCAATAATTGATGAGCTAGGGTCTGGTTTGGCGAGTATCGGAAGCAATCTTGGGAATGCCACCCTTGAGGTTATTGAGTTCGCTGGGCCTAGGATTGTCGATGGGGTTGACAATACCTACGACTACATCAGAGACAAGATTAGGGGTTACGAGCCTGCCATAATAGAGGCCATCACATTCGGGTTTCTCACAGTGCTCACAGTGGTCTATATTTGGAACTCAGCAAAACGTGGCGAATAAGTGGGTCTACATCCAGAGTAAGGGGTCAGTGGTATGTTGAGATATCTAGTGGGTTTCTACCCCCTTACTACGTAAGGGGTTTCTGAGACCTAGTGAGAGAGTGGATACACAACCCTTAATAACCCCTAGTCAGTCGTAGAGTCAGCGGCGACGCGAACAAAGGAGGAATAAGAAAATGAACAGAGAAATAACAGAAGCAAAAACAGATGAAGTAACAATGAAAGCAGAAATTGGCAATTGCAATGGATGCGAGGCAGAGATTTCAATAACATCCTTATCCATTGCAATTGCCAATTTCTGCTTTCTAGGTAGAAAGTATTGCGTCTCGTGTAGGGAAGATGCTATGAAGGAAATGAGGAAGTGGGCTTGAATGATTAACTGCTGGTTCTGTAAAGTTTGCAGGTGTAGGACATACCACGAATATGTCAAGATTGACGGGATTCACTACGGGTTTTTGTGTCCCCACGAAATTGAAGAATTGTACCACAAAGTCCAACAGGAAGTGGCTTAGATGAGTCCCCTTGAGCGGGAGTTTCACCGATTCATGGAGTGGTTGATTGCCAACCACCCAGATGTTTATGACGAGTATGATTGGGAGGCAGAATGATGAGTCTGCAATCCCACAGTAACTTCAAGGCAAAGGGGTGGTGCTAGATGGCCGAATACATCCGTAGAGCCGGCAGAGGAAATGAGGTAGCAGAGGCATTCTGGCACAACGAGAACAGGTTCTACTTGGTCTCAGGGGAGAATATGCGTGATGAGATAGTAATAGCCTTCCATCAAGCTATTTGCAAGTGTGTCGACACGGTAGTAATGATTGGTGACTGTGAGCAGTATGACGCAATAGATAACGACAGACTAGCGGATATCCTAACAGAATTCGATGTCGTTGGCATCTGGGACTTAGAAACTACTGGTTACCAGACAATGACACGAAAAAACAGGTGAAAGTGAAATGAAAGTGAAAGAACTAAGAGATGCGATAGCTGAATTGGATGATGACGTCGAACTGACGATTGAACCAGTTCAGTCATTCGTCATCAAACCACAGATGCAGAACAAAGAAAGCGAAGAAAAGGAAAACCAAAACGAAGGAGGTGAAAAGTAATGGTAGATTGGAACATAGCAACAACAGAGATGGATAGCCTTGAGTTTGTTTCTCTGCGAGAGCAGATGAAGGAGAACGAAGGAGCGACCTTCTCTTTTGATAGGGTAAGAATGACAGACGACGCAGGAGCAGAAGGCAACGGTGAAGTCATCACTCTAATCAATACGACTGAGGGTAAAGCCGCAGCAGTATGGATTACACCCTACCCAGACGCACAGTTTGAGGTTGACCCCGAACAAACTGACGGAGCAAGACTAGGCAGAGCCCTAGCGCGACACTTCGGCAGTGGGTTGGAGAAGGGCGACCTCATCACCAAGGCAAACGAAGAGGGAGGAACCCTCGTAGTCAGCAAGAATGACTACGGCGAGTCTTGGGCATGGCTCTGGCAAGTAAATAAGAGCGCATAGACGGCGAAGACTGTCTTGGGGGGTTCATACCCCCTCGGAGACCTTGGACGGCCTCAGATTGGCTCCTAGGGGTACGTAAACGGGTGGGGGGCGAGTATCCGCTCCCTGCCCACAAGGAACAAGCCTTTCAATCCCTTTTTT
>Ga0080013_1003608_pt1 | contig 16058 bp, 35 predicted proteins | sample ETNvirenome_6_85_FD_69236 | JGI IMG/M metagenome (GOLD analysis project Ga0080013, IMG submission 69236) | Marine viral communities from the Pacific Ocean - ETNP_6_85 (SPADES assembly) (version 2) | ecosystem: Environmental > Aquatic > Marine > Oceanic | place: Pacific Ocean | collected 2013-06-19
CAAGTGGTTAGACCAATTCGAGTTCGACTCTCGACACGCCTGCCAATACATGACAAGTTTGACCAGCTCTGATAGACGAGTTGGCAGTTTTCAACAAGAGGAGGACAAAGCCAATGGGCTACTAAAAGGGGACTGGAGAAATCCCCTCGAATCGGCGTAATACCAGATTGGCCGCGATGTACTGACCATACTTGACACTTTTCCAAGGTACTTGACATGCTGTGTAAAATAGTTGCTTTTTTAATTGAAATTATAGTTATACCCGCCGCCGTGATGTTCCTCGGCACGACTGCTATTATTCTTATAGCGTACGCCTTGACGTAAGTCCTTACGTGGTAAGGGTTTAGGTGCCGCCCGCCTGCCCCGCGCGCCCTAAGTCCTTTCATATCAACGACTTACGACGATTCCGTACTGCAAATATCGTGCCAAAAGTATTTTGACTTTCTTTGCGGATTTAGTGGTTTTGGTGTTGACAAATTGCCGATACTTAGTATAATGGGGGAATACTAAGCAACACAACCCACTAAGGAAACGATGTTATGAAAATCAATTTCAACCACCCATTCAAACTGTTCGGCGGCAACCATGGTAATCTGCAAGGCACGTTTACCAATGCAAAGGCAGCGGTGGCCGCGTTTAATTTCCTCGCGGCTAAGTCGTCCACCAACGGCAATCCCAACCCGAAACTATTTCACAATGGCGTGAACTTTTTTCTCGGAAAAGTTGACTAGGGGTGTTGACACGCCCCTCGAAACCTGCTAAAATTCAAACATACCAAACACAACCCCCTAAGGAATCAAGACAATGAAGAACTTTCCAAACCACACAAGCCAGCAACTAATCGACGGCGAACACATCAGCGACGTTGAGTTGTTCGGGTGTTTCAATCTGGACGTTGTCCACGACGACGACGAATTGAAGACCACCGATTTGTGGGAAACCCGCAAGCACAAAGCGGTGGAGGTTGAGCGCAAAACGCTTGAGCAATTACTCGGCTTTGCCGGAAAGCTAACCGTAAAGGAAGCACACGATGATGAGGGGGCCTTTATGCTCCCCACAATGGTGGATGTTTCGGTCGGTTGCGACAAAGATTTTCGGGCCGCTCGTGTGGCCCAACTAGAGGCCCACTATGGGGTGGTAAAGGGGGATGTCCCCTCCGATGGACCAGTTGATGTCCCCTCGATGGATGAGTTTTACGAAAGTTGGGAACAAAAATGATTAACAAAATGCAACCTAACAAGGCTATGATTAGCGTTATCAATCGGCTATACTATATGGGGGCGAATTGCCCTAAGCCGTCAAACTGTAGTGATGGCCGATGGCGGGCGATGTTAGCCCACCTAGATAGGGAGTACTACAAGGCTATCGAGTGGGGTAGCATCTGGAAGGACTAAATTATGTGGAAAGTTAAAGTTTTTGTTTACAACCAGCCGATTGTGGAAAAAAACTTCTCCAATTGGGGGGAGGTGAAACCATTCATCGAATCGCACCCGCGACGGGCGTGTGCTCTAATCATCCACTCCAACGGGGGGCTCGTATTCCACGACTCTCCTGATGGCGAACCCGCAAAACAAGGGGTATAAGCATGGCATTATGCACAGTTGAGGCAAGACAAAGGGCAACACAACGGACACGCAACCGCATTAGGGAGCATGGCCCCCTCTTTGAGGTGGTGGAGAAAGGTATACCCGCCTGCATGGATGGGTTGACATCCCTATTAGTACGTGCCCCTGATGGGTGGGTTGGTTGGCTTCCCTCTATTGAGATTGTTGTCAGCAAAGAAATGACGTAAGCCCTTTGGTGGTAAGGGGTTAGGGCCGGGGGGGCTGCCCCGTGGCCCCTAACTCCTTTGATAGTAAGGACTTACGTCGATTATTGTTTTTCTTTTGTTTGCCTCAAGTTTAGGGGTTGACGTGCCGATATATATAGTATAAGGCACTCAACACAGGGGAAACAAAATGAAGAAATACATTTACATCGCTGTCGCTCTCGTTGCTGGTATGCTAGTCGCTAGTTCTATTGGGTGTAAGACCCAATGCACCGTGGGGGTGAGCTATTCACATCCTGACCCCAATTTCAAAGTTGAGGTTAAAACTCTGCCATTCTCTGGGCACTCAATTATAACCGATTGTTGCGAATCGAAAGTATTTGGCGATTAGCTATTGACTCTGCTCAATCTTACGCTATAATTAAGACATACCCGCCACCGTCACCACCTAAGGAACTCTGCCATGTGTAAGCAAGAAATCGACTCCCGCGTTATCGTCAACGGCTCTTGGAACTGCGAGGACTGCGGTTCTCTCGTGGGGGACGTGGACACCTGCCCCGTGTGTGAGGGGGCGGCTGACGACGTGACCGCCGACGCCATTGCACAGCAGACCCCTTGTATCGAGTGTGGGGATATGCTATCCGACTGCCAGTGCGGCTGGTGGAACGATGAGGACGGGGAAGCCGAAGCCGAGTATCAGCGGGACTTGATGCTTGAGCAGCAGGAGCGTGAGGACTTCTGCGAGTGTGACGAGTCCTACGGGTACTTCGGTTGTGATGAGTATTAGTCTGCCCCACCCGTAGGCTCGCGAGTAGTCGGTGTCATTGCTAAACCTCCCGAGTAGAACCCCCCTTTGCCGATAGCACGCGAGTTTTAGGGGTTGACATAGTTGGTTGGTAGTGTATAATTGGTGATGTTGAGTCAATCTGTTTTTTGGAGTTGAGTTATGAAGCCTACTGACAAGAGTCCCGCGATGGTCGCCGCCCTTGAGGGCCTGTCTGGTCGCTCGACCGCCATCGAGGGCAACGTGTGCATCCCTGCACCCTTCGGGTGTGGTGGTCCCGCTGTGGACTTCCGTAACGCTGGCAGCGTCGAGGAGTACCGCATTGGCGGCATGTGTCAGGCGTGCCAAGATGCCTTCTATGGCGTCGAGGAGGAATGACGTAAGTCCTTTGCCTGTAAGGGTTTAGGGCGCGCGGGGTGCCTCCACCTGGCATGTTACTATTCCTCGGCATTTAATTGTTTCTGCCTAGTATTTGTAACACACCTGCACCCCAGCGCGACGTAACCTCTTTCATACCAACGACTTAGAACTATTCCTAGTTTCTTTTGTAATATGTATTGACCCCACGCCCATAACGTATACAATAGAAGTAAGAAAGCAACACCCACACAAAGGTTATTGAGATGACTAAATTTCGCGTGACATATCAGGAATACTGCACACAGGACCAGTTGACGTTTGTACAGTTCTGCGACTTCGACGCGAACGATGAGCGGCACGCTGTGAATCAGTTGCTCGACTGCTATAAGGACTACCCCACATTGAGGGTAATCTGCATCGACAGCATCTTCAAGCTCCCCTCGCTCTAAGTCGTTACCACATAAGGACTTAGGTGCCACGGGGCTGCCCCGCGCGCCCTAACCTCTTTCATACCAACGACTTACGACTATTCCTATTTTCTTTTATAATTTAGTGGTGTAGGAGTTGACGCGGTGCCGATAACTACTATAATAGGGGAGTTGTTTGGTTGTTAGTTTCATCTGGAGTTTTAAGTTATGTCGAATTTCACACACAAAGCCGTTTTTTCTTTCACCAACTCCAACGGCGTTGACGTGCGTGAGGTGTTCTTTGGGCGTTCGCCCCTACAGGCGTGCCGTAAGGCAGCCGCCGCGATGCGTCGTGCTGCGTCGTATGCTGATAGCAATATCGCTATCTATGGTAGCGATGCGTACAGTGTAGAGCTGTTCACCAAGCTAGGCGATAGCGTTGGCTATACCGCCGTTTCCCCATATTGCACATGCACAACCTACGGGTTCGATTGCTTCAATATGCTATTCGATTACTTGGCAATCTACACCGGGTGTACGTCCCGCTTCCACATCCCCACCCTGGACAAGGAACAGGTGTAGTCTGGGCAGATGTGTGCCACCTAAGCCGCCCCCGTGGGCGTACTGTGGGCATTAGCACGCGAGTTTTAGGGGTTGACTCTGTTTGTATATATGGTATAATTGGGGCAACAGAAAGGGAAATGAAATGAGTGAACAAGTTATCCAGTTGAGAGCCCATGAAGAGGGCGGTGTGAAGCTGAGCATCACTAGGTACTGTGGTCCTGGTAGCAGCGACGACCGAATGAGGTTCTGCCTTATGGTTGGCGGTTCTATTGACAGCAACGGAAACATCCGTGGGCAAAGCCACCAGCACGTTCTCGACCGTAAGTCGTGGACGTTACTAAAGAAGTACGTCGATGATTCGGTTGCGAGTTGGGACGACGACAGGCAGAATAGTGCCTTGCGCAGGGAGGTTGAGCAAAAAAACATCCTCATCAAACGGCTCAAGGAAGTGATTAAGCAGCACGAATAGCTTCTATGGGCCTGTGGTATTACATTCAAACAAAAAAGGAAAACAAAATGAGACAAGATACTATTAACGTAGTTGAGATTAGTGGAGACGATGGGCTAATTTCATCCCTACGAGCGTTCCCAAACACAGAACAAGGTGTTAAAGAGGCTGAGGAGTTGTTTGTTGCCGTCGTTAAAGAAACTACAGACATAGAAGAAGATTGGCAATTTCAAACTTGTATCGAGAATGGGTTTTGCGACGTTCCTGGCGGGGCCAGTATTCAACTGGCTCACTCGACATAAGTCTTTTGTGCGTAAGCACTTAGGGCCTACGGGGCTGCCCCGCGCGACGTAAACCCTTTGATAGCAACGACTTACAACTATTTCGATTTCTTTTGGGAATTAGTGAAGATTGGGGTTGACAAGTGCCGATAATAGTAGTAGGAAGGGAGAACAAAATGAACGCTTTAATTATCTTTGGATTTCTTGTTGTTTTTGCCACTATGGGCTTGACTCTACCGCGTCCTATGGTATAATTGGAAACATGAAGGGGAAACGACTTCCCTAGGTTTTTTTGAAAGAGGTTTTTTGATGTTTGTGAAAAATGATGTTGTTTCCTTTAAGTACAAGCAGCCCTTACAGGGGGTGTCTGGTCGTTTCGGTCGTGTGCTTTCGGTGCGTGATACGGACGAGCAGAAGGTTCGCAATGAGGACTATCGCAGCGGCGATAAGGAATTTAAGCGTTCTCAGTTGCTCGTGAACGTGGAACACCCTAACGGGGATTTGCGTGCTTATTACATTGAGCGTACGAATAGCATCTTTCGCTATTCCAAGCGACTCGGTGCGGTATGTTTCGGATTGCGAAAGTTCTGCCGAAAATTCGTTTAACACAAGAGGGGTGCAAGTCCCCTCATTCGACCTATCTACTAGTGTAGCCTCGGGATTGTCTATCCTGAGTAAGGGGAGCATAACCCCTATGGGTCGCTAAAAGTGTTGGGGATGTAGTATAACAGGTATTACACTGGGCTATAAACCCAGAGATGCGGACTGGTCCCAATGGGTGGTGGCCACCATCCTCGTGGTCGCGTAGCGCTGCGGTGAAACACGCCAGCACTAGTTCGACTCCCGTCATCCCTTGCTATTATATTTTTTATCTTATATTGAGGCAGCGAAAGAGAAACCATGAGCGAACCAATCACCAAGCTAGAGGAACTGGTCCACGAGGTTGAAGACCGTGAGGGCTATATCTGTGGGGGTCGTATTGGTGACAACTATACCAATACATCAATATATGATATTGTCAAGGCGACTATGGAATCACTATTGGAGATTGCCAAGTGAACAAAGAGAACAAAGCGAAAGCGTTTCACCCTCAGACAATGGGCGTTGTGTATGACTGCACGATAATCAAAACTAGAATGGGCATAGCCTATGTAGAGTTTGACCAGTCCATTGGAGGGGGTAAGAAGAGGTTTTGGGTTCCTATGTCCCATGTGATAAAAGAATCGACGTAACCTCTTACTACCAAAGGACTTACATCCAGCGGGGCAGCCCCGCGCCCCCTAACTCCTTTCATACCAACGACTTACGTCAATCTTAAATTCTTTTAGAAAATACCCATTTGCCTGTTGACCCTGCCGCAATCAATGCTATAATTAGGACATAAGAGACAAGGGCACAGCGAACGACGCCCACTTAAATAGTTCGCCTTCCGCAATTAAGACCAGAATTGCACTTGACTCGGGCTGCATTAGGTGTATAATGTAGTCTCACACATCACAAGCCACCTGAGGAAAAAACGTCATGTCGAAGAAAGTCACTATCGTTAAGTTGTCGTCCGCTCAACTTTTGAAGTCGGACCACCCGCTCCACTCGGCGTTGGCCAAGTTCTGCGGCGACAAGCCAGTCACCAAGCGGCAAGCTGCGAAGTTTCTCGCGGCCAACCCAGCGTACCGCGACGGTCGTTACGACCAAGAGGTCGAGGCTGAATAAGCCAACACGGGCCAGCAACGGATTCGCCCCACTATAAACCTCGCAAGAGAATAGTTGGGTACGAGGGTTCGACTCCCTCCTGGTCCACTTCGGGTATTCCTGGGCTTCATGCCGTGGGATATTAAAAGGTGAATTAACATCGACCGATAAAAATACGAAAGGTGCCGTTGGAGCCCTATGGTAATGTAGAGCTGAGATGCTCACGGATAAGGCAACGGTGCGGGGGTTCATGGCCTCGCTAGATGGACAAAAAGCAGTAGACCCCAAAGGGGCCTGTAACAAATCGAGGGTTCGAGTCCCTCACTTTTCACTTAAAACATGTGGAAGTGTAGTTTTGAGATGAGTCCTTAAATTGCAATCGCACCACGCCGGGGTTATTCCCGAAACGAGCGCGGAGGACAATACTGGTGCGGCCTAATGCAAAGCGGCCAGCGGTGATAATACTAGTTAAACCGTCAAAGAACGATGTTAGGTAACGCGGGGTCGAAACCCGCCACTTCCGAACCACAAGAAGGTTCCCTAGGGAACAACAAAGCGGCTGTAATTAATACTTCGCCCGAGCCCGTTTTTGCCAAGTTAACTAACTAATAAACCGGACGGCAGCGGCCAAAGCATTGAACACAGCAGAGGGATTCATCTCGACGGAGGTGAGTCCCTTTTTTTATACACATGCAGCAATCGACGTAAGTACTGACTACCAAAGGACTTAGCACACGCAGGGCTGCCCCGCAGGCCGTAAGTCCAATGATACCAACGACTTACATCAATCTTTATATTTATCAGATAATCGCTTGACCCCAGCCAGATTAACGCTATAATCTAGTTATGCTTTATCACCAAGAAGTTAAATGGCCGAAACGAATTAAGAACAAGCTCCCCTTTGGTGTGCGTTCGCTCACGTACTCAGGTCACGCCATCAAGGCATCGAAGGACGACCGCTATGGTTCCTTTAGTCTGCCCCAATCCGTGGACCTGTCAGAAGTTTATATATTTGAGGCTGAAGAACTCGACAAGAATAAGCCGATAAATAAAATAGTGTTTAGACTTCCTATTGATGGTGCTCGTAGTCTGGTGTTTGCCGCCATCCCTCAGGCGTCAGGACTGTTTGTTAAAACAGTCTGGATTAATGAGAACACCGACGACCACAAAACCCTCGACCCCTCAAGGTACGCAAAATGAAGAAAGCTCCAACCCTCGCCCAAATCAAAGCCCGCATCGCCAAGTTACGCAGGCCCCTACATGTTCCGTACACCTTTAACAAAAAGCGGCCTAGTGGTGCAGCTCATTTCTATTATAAGCTAAACGACTCATGGGGTATCAAGTTCCGAATCCCTTGCTCATCCGATGAAAACAACCATCGCGGGCTACGTGGTATCGTTGGGTGCTGGCGACGACAAAAGGAAGGGCACCGAAACGGCATTGCCCCTCCGGTGGGGGAGCTGGTTATCATCACTCAGAAGGGTACGAAGTATTACGGACACATCACCGCCCACGTCTTTACGTTTGAGGGCTGGGATATGCCCGACCACCCAACGCCAAAGCAACGTGAGTATGCCAACATGTATCGTACGCACGAGCGAAGGGTGTGCTCAAAAATCAAAGAGGTTTTCGGTATCGGCGTGCAAGATGCTAAGTTTGGCAACTTCGGAATGTACGACGGCAAACTGGTAGCTGTTGACTGGGGATGTGAGGGGTTTGGGTACAGTGACAAGTATACCGACAAGCGAATGTTTCCAGAGATAGCGGCAAGGGGTTGACGTAAGCCCTTGCTGTGCCTAGACTTAGGTGCCGCAGGGCTGCCCCGCTGGCCCTAAGTTGTTTGATACCAACGACTTACATCAATTTAATATTATCCCTTGACTCCAGCAGATTCTACCCTATAATTAGGGCATACAACCACCACCCACACAGGAGAAACGACGTGGACGAAGAAAACGACGATTTGTATTATGGCGACGACGATTGGGATTCGCTCGACGACATGGCGGGCGATTGGGAGTCAGAGGAAACATGGGGTAGTCAGGAAGATGAGGAGGACTGTGAGGACGGCGACGAATGGTACAAACACCAAGACGTGCCGTTTCCAGAAGAGGGGGATGCGTTCTAGCTAATGCGAACGCATGGAGCTGCTATGAGCATTAGCACGCGAGTTTTGAAGTTGTGGCAAGCAAGAGGGCACTATGAGCTATAAGAAGATAAAGCGAGGGTATAAGCAAGCGACCCCTAGGCATAGGGTGCAATCAGCAGTATCTTCTAATGCTCAGGATAGGGCTATTGAGAAACGTGTGCGCCAAGCAAGTAAATTGGAATTAGGGGTTGACTCCGACAAAACCAACGGTATAATAGAATCATGGCAAAAACAATAAACATGGAAAAAATACCAATGTGCTGGAAATGCCAGATGGCAGAGACTCGTAAAGAGTGCGAGTATGGATTAGAGTCGTTCGTAATGATTGGCTGTAAGGCCCTCCCCGAAATTGAATCGTATTCAGACGCCGAAAAACTATGCCCTATTCTAAAAGCGGAGAAACTATGATTGGATACAAGTTATTCAAAAAGCGTAAGAATGGCACGCTAGGCTCGCTATTTATTGAGGCCCGTGCTGTACGCCCTATGGGTGAATGGTTAGACGCCGAGGATACCCACCAAAAGGAGGGGTTTGCATACCGCCCGTTTTGGCACTGTTGCTACCAACCACTTGCCCCACATCTTTCCATGCGTGGTCGCGTGTGGTGTAAAGTTGAGATGGAAGGCGTCACCAGAATGGAACGACCAGAATCACAAGGCGGGGCGTGGTGTCTCGTTGACCGAATTAAAATCATTGAGGAAATTGAAGCATGAAAATTACAGACAAGCGTACAGAAGTCGTCAAGCCAAAGCGTCATCAGAACTTACCACGATGGCGCTGTGTGGAGTGAGTATGAAGAGGTCCACGCCGAAATCGTAATTTCTGACAATATTCCCTTTTAGAGGTCACCACCATGACACAGTACGAAGTATTCCTAAGCAAAACCGTTGTCGTAACAGTGACAGCAGACACCAAATCAGATGCTACAGAATTGGCTATGTACGAAGTTGACAACGACGGGTGGCTCTGGATAAATTCACCAACAGAATTAGAAAGTGTGGACGAACGATAGAGAATCGCCCTAAGTCCTTGCCCCGTAAGGGGTTAAGGCCGGTGGGGCTGCCCCGCGCGCCCTAAGTCCTTTGATAGCAACGACTTACGTCAATTGTATCATGCTTAGAATCTTATAATAAGAATTAAAGCGAAAAAACCCAAAAGAGGGGGTTGACCCCATTCGGTTCGTTGTTATAATTAAACCATCGAAGCAACCACCACCCACGGAGATTTTATCATGGCGAAAAACGCCAAAGGATTCGGAAACTTGCTCACCCCCGGTTTGGCGAACACCAAGACCGCCCTAGGGGAGGGTAAAAAGCACATGACTGCCATCATGCACCTTGCCCCCCATAAGCAGGCCGGTGTTGGGAATACGTGTGCTTTCGCTAGTCGGGGGTGTATTGATGCCTGTCTGAATACTGCGGGACGTGGGCGGTTCGATGCCACCCAAAATGCCCGTAACAATCGGACGATTTATTTCTACGCCGAACGCGAAGCGTTTAGGGCGTTGCTAGTCAAGGAAATTGCGGCTCACGAGCGTAAAGCCAAGAGGAACGGCAAAATTGCTGCGGTTCGTCTTAACGGCACAAGCGATATTTTATGGGAAATTATCTTTCCTGAATTATTCGCTATGTTTCCTGACGTAGTATTTTATGACTACACGAAGGCCCCCCATAGGTGCATGAAGTCGTATCGACTGCCTGCAAACTACCACCTAACTTTTTCCCGGTCGGAAGAAAACGACGCCGATTGTCGGCGGGTGTTGCGTTCGGGGAAGTGCAACGTGGCTGTCGTGTTTGAAGACGACAATTATCCTACCACCTATATGGGTAAGAAGGTCTTCTCAATGGACGGGGATGACAAGCGTTTCCTCGACCCCCCTGGTGGACAAGTTGGTGCCCTCTATGCGAAGGGTAAGGGAAAAAAGGATGTTTCCGGTTTTGCTGTTCCTACGTGCTCCCTAGTTAAACTAGGGGGTGCCTAGTGACTGCAAGTTATGACGATTTGAGAAAATATCTCAACGAATTACACGCGGCGGGCGATACTCGTTTGCTCGACCACTTGACAATTTACCACTCCGACGTGGGGGAGTATTACCCCGCTGAATACGTAGAGTTCAACGGGAAGGATGACGATATTTTAGACGACGGGCACATTTTTATTATGACCAAAGGAGGCGAGGCGTGAAGCATACCATTATTGTGAGGGGTAAGGAAGCCCATGCGTGGATTGATGAGGACGGGAAACTTTACCGCTATGAGAGGGGTAACGTGACTTGGATACGTAAGGAAAAAAAGGTGGGAAAATAGATAGCCCACTCGCTGCCGCTGTGGTATCAATTGTTATCTATATTTGCTTAAACCTAAACGTGGAATAGACCACGGCCCCTCGAAAGAGGGGCTTTCATTTATCTCAAGAAATTAAAATATGTGGTACATTGTAAAGAATGAAGCCGGTAGAATGTCGGTAACAACCAACAAGGAAAGCGGGGAGGTTGTTTATTTTAACACACATTTGCACATGGTGCGGGACAAGCTCGACCAATTAGAGTGCGACGGACAAGCGACGTAAACCCTTGCCACCAAAGGACTTAGGGGCGGCGGGGCTGCCCCGCGCCCCCTAAACCCTTTATCTGTAAGCACTTACGTCTTTTATTGTTTATACTATTGACTTGGGCTTGTGTGCTGCTATAATAAGAAGAACAAGAAACACCCCTCTTTTAAAAAGCGAGCCTGCTATGCCCTATTACGATGACAATTTTGGCGACTGGGACGGAATGGACCCTGGAGACCCTGATTTTGAAGAAAATCAAAGATTCTATCAACAGGTTCAAGAGGAATCAGTTAGTAAAGAGTGTTGTGATTGTGGGCGTATCGTCATGTTGAGACCCGACTACTGTCGTTGCAATTCTTGTGCTGACATCATGGAGAGAACCGGAGGGTATTAACGTAACCCCCTACCAGCAAACAACTTAGGGCTGGCGGGGCTGCCCCGCGCCCCCTAAACCCTTACCACCAAAGGACTTACGACGATTTAAAATTCTTTCTAAAATTTACCCGCCGCCCCCTTGACCCCACTTGAATCGCTGCTATAATTAGGGCATGAAGCGACGAACGCTTCGCCACTTTTTCTTTTTTGGAGTTTTTGCCGTCATGGTAGATTACAACCGTATGCTCGTTAATGGTACGCCTTTCTCTAAGGCTGGACAGGACATCACTCAGTTCACCAACGTGATGGACGCTATCGAGTCTACTGGTATGGACTACACCGTCCAACCTGAGCCCGCTGGCGTTATGTCTGGTGGGCAGTTTAAGCCGTCCAAGGACCGCTTTCACATTATCCGACAGGACACCCGCCAGTGTTTGGGCGTGTGCAAAAAGGTTTGGAAGCCTTTGCAAAACGTCGATGCTTTTTCCTTTTTCCAGAAGTGGCTTGATGAGGGGCTTTGCAAGCTCGACACTATCGGCCACCTGAATGAGGGGGAGAAGTTGTGGATTCTCGCTAAGATTGGCGGCGACGACATCGAAATCGTTCAGGGCGATTCGATTAGCCGATACATTTTGCTGGTCAACGGCCACGACGGTTTGACATCCGTTAAGGTTGGCTTCACCCCCATTCGGGTGACTTGCAGCAACATGTTCCCCGCTATCGCACGTAGCGAAGCGAGCAAGATTCTCCGCTTCCGACACTCGCGTTTGGTTGAGGAAAATCTGGACAAGGTTCAGGAAGTGATGAACCTCGCAAACCAGTCTTTCGAGGCTACTGCTGAGCAGTACCGCGAACTGACTCGGTCGCAGTTCAATCAGAAGGACGTAGAGACCTACGTTCGCCAGTGCCTTGGCGTCAAGGAGTTGGACCTGAGCGAGAAGTTGCCGACACGTTCGGCTAACATCGTGACTGACATCTTGGGTCGTATCGACCATGGGATGGGTCAGGATAATCCTGAGGTCAAAGGTACTTGGTGGGCCGCTGTCAACGGCGTCAACGAGTACTACAACCACTCGGCGGGTCGTACCCCAGAGGGTCGCTTGAACTCTCTGTGCTTCGGCCAGAACGCTAAGCGTAACGCAGACGCCTTGAGCCTCGCTCTCTCGGCTGCGGCTTAGGCCGAACCGTTTCTTTCACGGCCTCCCTCGCAAGAGGGGGGCCTTCTTTTTTACCTTGAGGTAACTATGTCACATCCCGACAACCCCACCAACCTGGAAGCTGCACGCGAAGCGTTTGAAGCTGCCCTATTCACCGCCAAGCATGGCGACAAGCGAAACCCGCCATACAATCACCTGTGCTGGGTTTCTGTGCGTGAGTTAATGGGTCAGGCGTCTGACCACCTAATCGCACACGCAAAGGAACGGCACAACGACCCGTTTGATGACGACAAACGACAATTGACCTAAACCCTTACCACGCAACGACTTAGGTCGCGCGGGGCTGCCCCGCCGACCCTAAACCCTTATATAGCAACGACTTACGGCAATTTCAATTTTAGAAGTTGTAAGTCCTTATATATCAACAGGTTACGACTTGACCCGAGCTGGACATTGTGGTATAATACGTAAGCCCTTTGATAGTATAGAGTTACGTCGATTCGCCAATAGAATAAACCGTGGCGGGTTTGGCCGAGGTGGACATCGTTATATCTAAACACCCCCGGTGGGGACCATAATGGGTTAGCACGCGAGTTTTCTGGGAGTTGTACTATCTAAACCACGCGAGTGGGGACGATGAGGGGAAGCACGCAAGTTTATTTAGTGAGGCAGAAGAAAGGGGAATGACATGGGTCTTTTCTATTCGGCATCTTACTAGGTGCAGTAGGGGTTATTGCTCTTACTCGTTTGGTGGAATATTTAATAGGGGAGCACTGGTAATGGACGACGATGAGTGGTTCATCTGGGTGGCTTTTGCTATGGTGGTCTGGTATATCTTTAGCTGAGGTCTTATAGTGAGATAGTCAGGGGTTGACTCCAGCCCATAGTCTGGTATGATGGGGGAACAGGAGGGCTAAGCCCATGAGTGTGTTACAAGAAGCTTTATTGTTGTTAGGGTGTGTTGCCGGTATGGTCGGTGCCCTATTCTTATTTTTGTTGTTGTTTATCGACAATAACATTCCACCTCGGAGAAGAAATCCATGAGCGATTTTAGGCTCGATGTTACTTCCTATAGTCAGAAGGACATCCAAACCATGACACTGGTCACGGTAACAATAGCGGCTGAGTCAGAACATGCTGCTAGGCGGCAAGTGATGCAGGACGTGTTGGCTAAGGGGCTATTCGTATTTTCAATTGATGTATCAGGAGTATCGGCATGATTAAGTTTGTTGGGGCAAAGGAAGAGGGCCAGAACTACACACGGTTCCTAGTCGGTGACATCCTTGAGTGTGTGTACTGTGGGGGCAACCTAACGTATGTAGGGGGAACCTTCTATAAAGCTAAGAGAGGCGTCGTATGCCTGTTTAACGGCTACGGTAAGGCATCTGGCACCCTCTGTGACAACATAACATGGCGTTATAAAAAGGTCGGGGAGTTAAGCCTCGACTAAACTTCTAAGCGATTTAAACCCTGGCTTCGGCTGGGGTTTTTTTATGGGCGAATTTAATCCACGGGGAGATGTTCCAGCAAAACCCACCGGGTGGGACCGATGAGGGAAAGCACGCGAGTTTCTGGGCGTATATGAAAAAAGCCCCCACCAGAAAGGCAGAGGCTTGTGTCAGAAAAGCAGCAGGTGGTCCTATTGCTTTAAATGACTAAGATAATTGCGCATTAATGACTACGCAACTAAGTCGTGGAGCCAGGACTTGCACCTGGGGGCCGAGCTTATGAGGCTCAGTTGAGCACTATGCCCCACCACAATGTGTTTGCTCTCCCCAGGTCATTGCGATTCTGCTCACTTAAGTGCATCTGTCGCTCGCTGAGGAAGAGGAAGCTAAGTAGGTCACAGAGGAATCGAACCCCTCAACAACGGCTTAGAAGGCCATGTGCCACAATCCATTGGGCAACCCATACTGTCTATATAGAGTATACACCCAAACCCGCTGGAATCAACCAACTAACTGAAAAATTCCCAAAATAGCTGCCTTGCGACAAGTGTGCAGGATGCCCAGTTGCGGGAGCAACAAGCCCGATTAGGGCTTATAATATTGCTGGGAGATTAGTTTTGCAACAGTGAGTTGAGGCAGGGAAAAGGAGCATAGGATGTGAAGTGCTTTTAATCTTTTGGTTGAACTAAACATCGCTTACTCCATTTCTGTGAAAATAATTTCCATTATTACCCTTGACTCTGCCACATACTCTGCTACAATACTCTTTAGTGACTGACTCTTAAGTGGACTATGACAAGTCATAGACTTAATATAAGCACCAAACCCAAAATAGCAAGCTATAAAATCTACAAACCCCCCAAAATACATGAAAATAGTTCGGCTTTTTTTCAAACTGTAGTCAATTTGACAACACCCCAAGGAGAGATACGATGCAACTGGAACTAAACGACGATGAAGCACTGGTACTATTGGCCCTACTTGGCGAGGCTAGGTGTGGTTCACCTACTGACGCTCTGTACGACCGTCTGAGCAAGGAACTGGGGCGTGGTGGTTACGAGTGCGGCGGTCGCTGGGTCGATGCCGGTAGCGGCTACGAGTCCGATGGTCTTCGATGGGTTGAGGAGGAGGAGTAATTCTATGGAACATTTTACGCTGGTAACGACAAGTGCGTCCACCGTAGACCAAGTGGTCCAAGAGAGGACCACAGCAGAAGAGGCAGCTAAAAAGATGTTTAAGGATAAACGATGAAACTAAATGAACTAGACTGGACACTTAAACTTTGGAAGTTTGTTGAGCGTATCGGTTGGTATACTGATTCGCTTATTACTGGCCGAGAAAGAAGGTTGTGGGATGGTATTCGTGTAGACATTCTCACAAATGAGTATGCAGTCGAAGTTGATTGGGCTCCTAAGTATGCAGAAGCAATTGGGCAGTCATTGCTCTATGCTTTATATACAAAGAAGCGTCCAGGTATTGTACTCTTAGTTGAAGACCTTAGCAAAGAGAACAAATACATTTATAGATGTAAGCTTGTATGTGAGAAGCACAACATTAGATTGTGGCTTGTAGATACAAAGAAGAGTGAAATTATTGACCATACTGGAGCGAGGTACGAGATATGAAACGGAGGAAGACGAGTAATTCTATGGAACATTTAACGCTGATAACTAGGTCAGCCGCAAGGGTTGATACGTTAATCAATGAGAAACTTAAAGAGGGCTGGGAGCTTAGGGGAAATCTTATAATATATCATAGCGGGGAGTTCGTCCAGGCTATGGTTAGACACGAGGATTTCGCACCCCTATCCATCAGGTGGTCCCACATAGCCCCCATAACCCCATAAATGGTTAGGTTTCGCCACGTACGTATACAAGTAGTCTCCCCTTTTCGCTGCCTCAACACCTTTTTCGACGTATTATTAACCTTTTTGGTAGTTTTAACCATGGAAACAATTCATACACCGAGCAAACCGCATGAAACCGAAACGAGTGTAACGGCTTTTTTTGTGCGAAAATGCGCTATTATGCGTGGTTTTGAGCGTTTCTGAGCGCTAAAATCTATTATATGTATCAACG
>Ga0080013_1003609_pt1 | contig 16057 bp, 21 predicted proteins | sample ETNvirenome_6_85_FD_69236 | JGI IMG/M metagenome (GOLD analysis project Ga0080013, IMG submission 69236) | Marine viral communities from the Pacific Ocean - ETNP_6_85 (SPADES assembly) (version 2) | ecosystem: Environmental > Aquatic > Marine > Oceanic | place: Pacific Ocean | collected 2013-06-19
AGAAGCTTTACCAGAGCGTCGTAGCCATCTGGTTTCGCTACACCGTAGTCGTGAAACTGGGCGTCATCATCTTCGCTCAGGGAGGCGAGTCCCAGCAGCGCTTGCAATGACAAACGCTTCATATAGGTAATCACCGCCAGCACTTTCTGGGCTTGCTCACTTTCGGGTCTCATCGTCATAGTGCTCGACATCCACTCCCCACTCCCGGCGTGGAAAAACATGGTTTGCACAGAGACAAAGTTAAAGCTCTCCTCGCCATGTTTATAGAGTCGACCGGCGCTCTGCATCATTAAGATGCCGGCCTTAAGGAGCGGTTGCGAAGACACCCGCAAGATTTCCTGTAACGGAATAAACTTACTGTTCCAATGCGGGTTCTTTGCTTCCACTAATGTAAAACTGCTATGTAAAATCTCCTTTCTCGCTTCAATAAGCGCTGCGGTAATATTTTTAATTCCCTCTGAAAAAGACATTTCTACCATGGTTACTCTCCTTATTAGTTGACGCTTACTTTACAAACACGGTACACTGAAAATCATTTATTTCTCCTATAAATGACGTTGACGTAGCAGCGGGACTGCTTGAGTACTGGGCCTCCTAAATCATTCCAGTTACCCACCTCAGGCAGTCCCTTTTTTTAATCTCCCAAATTTTAATTTTCAACCTCAGGGTCTTGCGTTCTAGTTACAAAGTCTCCAATGGAACACTGCAGTGCACGGGCAATCGCCATAGAAGTGTTCAGCGACTGCACGCCATGAAAGAACCGCCAGACACGCTGGTAGTTTAGGTTAGCTTCGCGTGCGAGGGCGGCCTGATTTAATCCTCGGGCCACCATAAGGTCCTTTACTTGCTCAAGGTCTACAACGATGTGTATGGCCATTTAACTTTCCTCCGTGGTCTCTCGGAGTTTATCGTTCCACTCCTGCTCATGAATGTTGCAGCAGGGTTCTTTGCACCCGCCAAGGTTTTGTATCTCTCCCTCGAACGTGGTCTTCCAGTGGTCAAGCTCACTGTGCAGTGCGCCACAAGCGCTAGCGAGTGACACTAGCTGGTTGTGATACTGGTGGAACACATCACGCACTGCAATCTGCGCATCTTTGAACGCATCCTCTACTGAATTATCCTCAAAATTTTTCATCATATAGAGGCAGCGTTTTTCTTTTTTGTAATACCTCTTGAGTGCGTCATCGGTGTCAAGCTTGGCAGCTTTCCACAAGGCGTAAGTTTCCGACTCGGTCGGAGGAACTTCAAGCGCTGATAACTCGTCGACGTCCTGAGAAAACTCACTGACCCTCTGAGTCACATTGATCCATTTACTCTCTTCAGTCATAACCTATCTCTCCTAGAAAAAGGGAGACCCCCCACTCTGACGAAAGGCGGCAATTGAAAGAAGTTACCACGCTTTGTGAGAGGTCTCCCATGACACATACTCCGACATTTTATCTCAAAAACAACCACGCCTTAAAAACTTTATAAAAGGGCCAACAAGGCAAAAAAAACCCCGCCGGGATTACTCCCAACGGGGTGGTCGAACGGCCTGTGAGGGCCTTTAGGCGGCGCTTTGGCCGACAAGGTTGGCGAAGTGTGCACCGACCCTTGTGGCGGCCTCAAATCGCGCTGCCGGCTGCTTGAGACTCTTAATCGCTCGGGTGCAGGCATTGTTCAGGCCCCACAGCGAGCGTGGTTGACAGTCCTCGTGGTCCTTAGAGGGAGACAGGTAGAGCCGTCCTGTTTCCTGCAGGAGTACCTTGGGCAGGACTCCCTTGTTGAAGACTTCAAACAGCAGCGCTTTCGCATTCTCACCCGAGAGACCGTAGTCTTTCATGTAGAGAATATTGCGCTGGAAGTTTGGCGTGCGCTTGAGGAATCTTTGCACGCCGTTTCGCAACAAGCCGTCCAACTGTTGGTCCGACTCATAGGAGCCGTTCCAGAATGTGGACTTCCGACGCAGCACAAACTCGTCTCCTGACATGCACAGGTTGTCGCAGACAAAGACGGTCACGCCCACTACCATCCGAATACCCAACGAGCTATCAGTCGAGCTTCGGAACCCCAAGGTGCTCTGGACATCCAACGCCTGACGTCCTTTCATCGTGCCATCACCGGTCACCTGCATGGTACCAAACACGCGAGTACCATGCCGAGCAATGCCAAGCTCCTGCTTGACAATCTTGAGCCCCACGCCGTTAATTTGTTCCACTAAGCGTTCGACCAATACGCGATGTGGGATGGGCCAGTGTCGACTGCCTCGCTGCGCTGGCAATGGGAGATTCCACAAGTCCTGCATCGTTACACGTGAACTTCCTGCTTCGTGCATCATCAATCCGTCCATGTCATTTTCTCCTAATAGTCAGAATTACCAATTTAATCCTGACGAAATCGTTTTATGAAAATTTGAAAATCCAAAATTTTAATTTTTACCCTAGCGACAAGAAAAGAACACCGCCTTCCCCCCCATGGCCATCACTACAACTGTCATGATAGGCGTCCTGGTCATCATCATCACAACTGCAGTGATAGCAATAGAGAATTATTTATTGTTGAATTTTATTTTTAGCAGATAGCAACCAGACAGTGTCAACATATAAAATAAATAGAACAACAATTGTTATTCGTTTGTTGTTGTTGTGTTGTGTTGTTGTTTTTGTTTTGTTGTTTTTGTAGAGCTCACTAGTTGTTGTTGTTGTTTTTATTTTTTCAATAATGTTTTTTGTTTTTGTTTTTTATAGGAGCGTAAAAAATGCATACACGTATTCGCTGGTCTAGAAATGATGATAGCCCGGCTGCTGCCATTGTCGTGGCTAAGTCTGGTGACCGTAAGCTAGGTAGTACGCCCGGATGTGCTGCCGTTCATTTGTCGCAGTGGTCATGCCCGGTCACGTGCTCACTCTTACCAACCATAGAAAAAATGCGGACCGAGTTTGGATCTGTTTATAAAAAAGTAAAAGCCGTCTGTTATGCAAACAGTAATAAAACACGTCAACGATTTACAACACATAGACTCAACAGTAGTAAAGAACGCAACCCGGTAAGCATTGCCCGGGAAGCTGCCACAAAAATCTTACAGCTAGCACATAGCAAAAGTATGAAGCGCAAGCTGCGTTTGTCTGTTGTTGGAGACGCACGCACGAGACAAGCCGCACGCATTTATTCTAAGGCTGCCAGTGAGTATCAACGCCTCACAAATAAAAACGCATACAGTTACACACACAGTTTGAAAACACATCGCAGCGACTGGCACGACGTTTCCGTACTTGCTTCAATCAGTTGTGTGAACCCGGATGGAACAACACGCACACAGACCGAAATACAAAACGATATAAACAGTTTTCGTCGACGTGGCTATCAGAAGTTTTCTGTTGTCATTCCACACACACACAACACAACACACACATACGATGATGTATTGACCGGATTAAAATTGATTGCCTGTCGCTATCAATTTCAACCACGCACGAACACATCAAAGCCGCTCAAACGTGTGACGTGTGATCACTGTGACTTATGCTTAGAGACATGCTTAGAACGGGCTCAAATCGATGGTGTGGCGTTTCAATTGGATGATGCTGGTAAGGTACCTGTTTAGCGTTTAAACTTTTTCTAGAGCCCTGAAAAATGCCGCGAGTAAAACACACTCGCGGTATTTTTTTGTACACAAAAAAAGGCCCGGTACTTTTCAGTACCGGGCCACACATCACACAACGCAGTTACTTGTTGTCATACCATGCGGTACTTAACATCTCACTGTATTTAATCATGCTACTTGGTTTGGTGTACTCGCTGCGGTATTGCTCATCAATGGCAGCCGTTCTATGCGTGTCTCCATCTCTAATTTCTGGATACAGGTCACGCTTGTTTTTTAATTCCACTGTCACGAAGATCGGCACCTTGTAATGATCAACTGAGACAGTGCGTTTGTAAGTACGAATGCTGCGGTACCCGTTGGTATAGTTGTGTGTGTATCGTGGCGCTTCCAAACTTATAAACACGTTACGCAGTAACGATGTTGGCCGTACTAATTCACCGTACTGTTGGCCGTACGAATTAACAAATTGCCGCATGAATGATTTAATCGTTTCATTCTTTACGACAAGCGCCTTGCGCTTACCTAACCACTCCAACATTTTTTCGTACCGTGTTTTTTTCACTTCGTTTTGAACGATGTTTGTATATGCCATTTCAATTTACCTCTTACCTATGAACGAGTTGACGTATGAGCGTTTTTTGTTTTCTTGTCTGTAAGCTTTACATTCTCTACAACAAACCATGCAAAGCCGGAGCCGCTAACAGGTGTGACACGTAATTGATCACGCCCGTAGCTTGATCTACCGTCCGTAATTGTGACGTCGATAGATAAGCCGTTCAATGTGACGGCTGCTGTTTTGTTTTGCTGCAGCCGTAACAATTCGCTGTTCAACATGCTGTTCCTTTCATGAGCTCTACCATCACCATGATAGTGAGCTCTACAAGTCTACCTGTTGGCGCCCATACCCGGTAAATGGATGACGCACGCGACTAGCACACATGACTAGAGCTTGTCAAATTATGTTGTGAATTGTTTCACAAGTGAGAACAAATGTCTGGCAGGCTGTCAAGTTAAATCGTGGTCGTGAATCGTTTCACAAAGTTTTAGAGGATTTCCCAATTCAAAAACAAAAAAGGGATCGGAAGCGCTCTCATTCCCATTCCCGGTCCCTGTGGCCACATACAAAATCTGAAAATTTTGGAAAATTTTAACCCAAAAAATTGCAAATTTGGTGCATGGAAATTTTAATTTTTTCCATAGGGAAACCAAGAAAGGAAAAAACAAAGGGAAAATGGCGTGGGTGGGATAGCGGTGCGATGGCGACCCTATAGCTTTAGTACTAGAGTTTAGATCTAGATAGTACATTTGTATGTACAGGGGGAAATCAACTATAGTAGGCACATGCCGATACGACCACGGAAAGTCACCCATCCCATTGGATCGTGCGATGATGAGGTCTGGGTAGCCGAAGGGTTAGATGACGCGCTGCTAGGCTATGGAGAGCAGGCGGGGAAGACGGTGGCGGTCTACAACCGTGAGAAGTGTTTGGAGATTTTTATGGAGCGGGACGGGATGAGTCGGGAGGACGCCGACGAACGCATGAGCTACAGCGTCGCGGGAACCTATCTTCCCGGACAGATACCGATCTTTCTGGATCTGTTTCACGCCACCAAAACCGAATTTGCGACACAGGAACACGACAGCCGAAGACCGGCGGGGTGGGCATGATCCAGAAGGTGCAGCCGGTACTGGAGAACACGTTTGAGTGGCACCCCACATGGGAAGGGTTCCTGATTACGGTGGCGATCTGGCTGGCCTGTTTTTTCGGACTGGAGTGGCTCCGTGACTAGCTGGTGGACGAATCCGAACGATCTGCGGTATCGCGTAGTCGAAATGGGGAGCAAGGCGCTGCCGATTGTCCTGCTCTATGTGATGACCAGCGGCGTCAGCCAATGGCACACCAACAGCGTCTTCGACGGCAATGAAATCCAGAATATTCTGCAGGGGATTCCCGTCATTGGCGGGGGGTATGCCCTGATGAAGTGGTGGAAGATTGTTTAATGGAGTGGATGAGTTGGCTGGCCCTCGCGGATATCATTGTTTTGATTCTGGTCATGGGTCTCCATGCGTCGATGCGGCGCGATGGCACCTACTGGTGGAATCCCCCCACGACAGACTGGAGAGACTCGGATGGGTAAGCTGGAGGCACCGGATCTGGTGGCGGTGGGCTGTGCCTGCCTCTTGCTCGGCTGCGTCATCGGGCTGGTCGTCTTTAACTATGCGTTTCCCTGTCCCGTGGATATGACGCCGGAGTATCTCAGCAACCATGGATGACGCACGGCGGTGTACGGCGAAAAGCACACGGTGCAAACAGCGCTGTAAAAAGGCGGCGATTCTTGGCGGGACGGTCTGTCGGACCCATGGCGGGGCGGCCCCGCAAGTCAAACGGAAAGCCTTGGAACGGCTCGAAGATCTGATTGATCCCGACCGGGCGCTCCGCGAAGCGGCGACACTGGCCTATTCCAATATTCAGGACCTACTGGATGACGAAGGGAAAGTGCGTCCGATAAAAGAATGGCCGCGTGAACTCGCGGCGGCAGTGAGTTCGATTGATATTACCAAGAAAAATCTGACGGCTGGCGATGGGCAGCAGGAAGACGTGGTGCGGATTCGCTTGTGGGATAAGCCCTCCAATCTGACCCTGCTGTTTAAGCATCTCAACCTCCTGACCGAACGCCTCCACCTCTCGGCGGATAAGGAAATTCTGGATCGATTGATGTCGGCACGACAGCGGCTGACCGATCAACCCGCGATTGAGGTGGAAATCGTGCCTGAGGAGAAGGAGCGTGCCTTATCCTCCTGATGGACAAGCCTATCGCCGTCTGGCGCAGGCGGTCCTGTTATCGGCAGTACGCGATGCTGAGTTATGGAACGACGTTCACCTTCGCGGGACGTGTCTGGACCCCACCCCTACACGACGGATGGACCTTGCTCGGCAGTTTCTCGTTACCGAAGAAGAATGTGGAGGTTGGTGTCAACTGGCCGGCCTCGATGCCACCGCCTTTATTGAACGCATGAAAGCCCAACTCGGAGTCGAGTCGTGAAACAGTCCGCACAGGAAGCGCTCGCGGAGGAAGTCGCCAAGTGCTATCACGATCCCCTGCGGTTTGTGCAGATGATGTATCCGTGGGGAGAACCGGGCTTTCTCCAGCCCTATGACGGCCCTGATGTCTGGCAGCGTGAGTTTCTCCAGCATCTCGGTCAATCCGTCCGCAACAATAAGTTTACTGGACAGCAGCCCGTTCCCCCGATTCGGATGGGGGTCAGTTCGGGTCACGGGATTGGCAAATCGACGATGGTCGCGTGGATTGTCAACTGGATTATGTCCACTCGTCCCCATGCCAAAGGCACGATTACCGCGAACACCTTTACACAGTTGCGGGATAAAAGCTGGGCGTCGATTCAGCGCTGGACGAAGCTCTGTCTGACCCGCGACTGGTTTACCGTCACCAGCGACCGGATGTATCACACCAATTACAAGGATTCATGGTTCTGTTCCGCCCAAAGCTGCAAGGAAGAAAACTCCGAAGCGTTTTCGGGCCAGCACGCGGCAGATTCCACGTCGTTCTACATCGTGGACGAAAGTTCCGCCGTGCCAGACAAGATTTTTGAGGTTGCGGAAGGGGGCCTGACAGACGGCGAACCGATGATTTTTGTCTTTGGCAACCCGACCCGTTCGACCGGCGCCTTTCACCGGATCTGCTTTGGCTCACTCCGCAAGCGGTGGTATAGCGTCATGATTGACAGTCGGGAATGTCGCTTTACGAATAAAATTCAACTGCAGGAGTGGGCCGACGATTATGGAGAAGATTCCGACTTCTATCGGGTTCGGGTGCGTGGTCTGCCTCCAGCCGCCTCGGATCTGCAATTTATTGGGAGTGATCTCGTCTATGACGCCCAAAAGCGTGAGGCGCTCAGTTTGCGCGATGAACCGCTCGTCTGTGGACTGGATGTCGCACGTGGCGGGGAGGATCATTCCGTCTTTCGCTTTCGCTGTGGGCAGGATGCGAGAAGTATCGCGCCGATTCGTCTGGCCGGAGGAGAAACCCGCGACACGATGCGGCTTGTCACGCTTGCCGCCGATGTACTTGACCGGGATTTTGATGGCAAACGGATCGGCACCATGTTCGTGGATGGTACCGGCATTGGAGGCCCGATTGTCGACCGCCTGCGCCAACTCGGACACAAGAATGTGGTCGAAGTGCAGTTTGGTGCAAAAAGTCCTTCGACAAAGTTCGCAAATATGCGAAGTTATATGTGGGGGAAGTGTCGGGATTGGTTGGCACGCGGCGCGATTGATAAAACACCGCGTCTGGAATACGATTTGACCGGTCCCGGCTACAAACATAACGGCAAAGATCAAGTGATTTTGGAATCTAAAGAGCAGATGAAAGGGCGTGGCATTGATTCGCCGGATGACGGCGATGCGTTGGCGCTGACGTTTGCGGCGTCTACCGTTCTTCGGAGTATTCCCTTTATTAATCGGAAGTCTGATCCGACAAAAGGATGGCGACGAAGCTGGATGAGTCGATAAGCTATGGCGAAACAATCAAGTGGAGCACAGAAATTTTTAAATACGGCACTGGAACGGTGGCGGAGTTGTGATACCGCGGAATCCGAACAGCGCGATGAGGGCGAAAAGGATCTCCGTTTCCTAAATCTCGAACAATGGGACCCACAGGACGAACGAGATCGGGATGATCGCCCCACACTAGTGATCGACCAGATCGGGGAGCCGTTTCGGCAACTATTAAGCCGTCAAAAGGCTGCCAAACCAAGTATTCTTGCCGTCCCAGTCGATTCAGGAGCCGATATTGATACGGCGGAGGTCTATCAGGGCCTCATTCGCCATATTGAGAACAAGGGACACGCCAAAACAGCCCGAGACGAAGCGTTTAAGTCGGCAGTCTCTGTCGGTTTCGGCTATTACCGCATTGTGACCGAATATGAGAACGAAGGGGATACGACCGCGCCGATGGATTCCATGTTTGATCAATCCATCAAGTATCAGGCCATTGAAAACCCGATGTCCGTCTTTCGAGACCCCTCCTGTCCGCTCCATGCACCGGAACAGTGCCGGTTTGTCTTTATTGTCGAAGATATGCCGAAATCGGAGTTTGAACGACGCTATCCACACGCTGCCGCGACACACGCTGATGCGTTTCAGTCAACTGGACTCGAAATGCCGGAATGGTATCCGGAAAATTCGGTGCGCGTAGCCGATTACTTCTACACGGAAACTACCAAGGGGCCAGAAGTAGCGCTTGTCCGGCTAGGTGATAAATCAGAATTTACAGTCTGGGCTGATCAAATTCCTGAAGGAGTCGAAGTCATTCAACGTCGTCGTCTGATGAAGCGCACGGTGAAACTGGCAAAAATTAGTGGTGCGGACATTTTAGAGGGCAACGGAAGCAAAACTGCGGGGCGTGATTGGCCCGGAATGTTCATTCCGGTGATCCCCATGTGGGGAGAATCGCTGGTGGTGGGCGGAAAGCGCACCTTGCGCGGGATTGTGCGTGCGGCACGTGATCCCCAACGCATGTATAACTACCAGTGCTCCGAACTCGTCTATGAATTAGCCTTGAGTCCCAAATCCAAAGTGCTGGCTCCCGTAGAAGCCATTGAGGGTCTTGAAGATATGTGGAAAGAGGCTGCTCGACTTCCTTTTCCTGCATTGCTGAGTAAAGCCTTTGATGCCGAAGGGCGCCCATTGCCCACCCCGCAAGTGGCCCAATTTACCGATCCGAACAAGATTCAGGCGCTGGTTGTGGCTATTAACCAGCATAAGTCCGATCTGCGGACCACCACCGGCTGGTATGACGCCACCGACCCGAATCGAAGCGGGGCCGACCAGAGTGGTCGGGCGATTCTCGCTCGGAAAGAAGCCCAATTTGAAGGCACGGCAAGCTATCAGGATAACTTTGGACAGTCGTTGATTTACGAGGGGATGATTCTACTCGATTTGATTCCCAAGATTTACCATCGTCCGGGACGGGTGTTACGACTCGCTGGCCTTGAAGACGATAGTCAGTCAGAGATGGCCACACTTGGAGACCGTTATGTGGGAGAAAAAGGTGTGCAGCGTTTATATGATTGGGGCGTGGGTCGTTACGATGTTGCGGTGACCGTAGGTGCAAGCTATACCACCAGACGTCAGGAAGCGGCGGCATGGCAACTCGACCTCATGAAAGTCCTTCCGCCGGAAATGGCCGCGTCGATGGCACCCATTGCCGTCAAGAATATTGACGGACCGGGCAATCAGGAGATCTCGAAACGCTTGAATCAGACCTTGCCACCAGAATTACAAGGAGATAAGGATCAGGAACAACAACCGATTCCTCCGGAAGTACAGCAACAGATGCAGCAGGCGAAGCAAATGATTCAGCAATTAACGCAGCGTGTGACAGAACTCAGTGGATCAATTGAAATGGATCAGGTGAAGGCTGAAAAGGATCTGACGCGCACACGAGAATCAGACGAAACCAAGGAACGCATTGCACGCATACAGGCTGAGACTGACATTGCACGCACGCGGATGGAGTTGATCAAGGAACTAATGAAAGTGGACGCCGCAGGGGCAAACCTGATGGCGCAGGAAGAAACCAAGCGTCTTGTCCACTTAGCCGATTTGGAAGTAGCTCTTGACGTCCCTCCCAAGGGGGACGCTTCACCTCCACCTCCGGGACCACCCGGTATGGGAGGACCACCACCCGGTATGGGCGGACCACCACCGGGAATGATGCCTCCGGGACCTCCTTCGGGACCTCCTCCGGGACCTACAATGCCCGATGAAAATGCTCCCATGATGCCACCGGGACCTCCGGGTCCTCCTCTTATCTAGGAAAAAGTAATGCCTCTAAAAAAAGGTTCGGGCAAAAAAGCGGTGAGTAGTAACATTCGGATATTACGAGGTGAAGGGTATAAACCAAAACAGGCGATTGCCATTGCGATGAGTAAGGCAGGCAAATCGCGGAAACCGTCCAAACGGAGGACGCATGCCTAATAAGAAGAAACCACGACCGTCAAAAAAACCGCCAAAGATGCGGTATTAAGGATGTTACATGGCACAGTATGATTTTGGGTGGTCAGGATCACCATGGAGGAATCGTCCGATGTCCACGGAAATCGGGGATGCCGGCGATCCATTTCGAGACGAGGGTCCTAGAATGCGAGACAGGCCTGCCGCATTCAATATTAGTCAGGGGCCTGTGAGACCGCAATCAACCCGTACTTCTGGTTTCAAACCATTGCTCCAACCACTAAAGCCAGCAACCGCCGCGGTGCAACCACCAACAGCGTTACCACCAACAGCGCCCATCGGGCAGATGCCCTCACCTCAGTGGGCAAACCCCCCTGATGTCAATGACAATAGAACCACTACAATGCCAGCAAGGACAGAACCCGCTATGGTGCCGGGGTGGAGTCAAATTCCTGCTGCTCGGACGACACCCAAGGAGATTCCTGCTGCTCGGACGACACCCAAGGAGTTTTTTGTCGGGCGTGTAGAGACAGCAGCACCATCATTGCAGAATCTGTTTATGGGCCGAGGCGATCCCGTTGCTCCGATACCACCAGCACGGCAGTTTCCACGGTCAACCGAGGCGATTGGCGATCAGGGTGACCCGATACTTCCTGCGTCAAACAGGGGGCGCCCTAATCAATATTGGGGGACCAAAGGAACCCCAAGTTGGTCTTATTCAGACGGACCATTAGCCAATATTGACGTTCCGGCATATAGTGGTCAGTCGGCTTCACAATACCTCAAACTCCTTAACTCTCTTGGATTAGGGAGCTTCTATCGCGGACAAGGTCATGGTCCGGTACCTGATCCATCGGTGAGATACACTCCGCCATGGCCCTTCAATGAGAACGAAGAAGCCTACAATAGAGCACGGCAAGCCTACAATAGACGACAATACTAATTCTTACGGTGCGCTATGGCCCAAAAAACACAAGACGAGACCACTAAATTACGTCAGGAATTTACTAATTACCGAGCTAATCGTCGCAATGTGTCTAGCGATCAGAATATTCCTCTCAAGCCAAAGATGCACCCTTTAAGAGAGCGTCGGCCCGGAGAATCTCAAGAGCAATATGAATATCGTCAAAATCGAAGAGAATACACAGAAGAGACATTGGGCTATGTACCGACAGAAAAGATCTACGACGATGAGATGGAAAGGTCGCGTCTGAAGGATCAAGAGCCCAGAGGACCACGCTCGCTCGGTGAACGTCTTGCCCCACTCAGTATGCTGCTCGGCTCCGATCTGAATATGCCGAAACCGCCGGGGATGCCAGCAGGATTTCCGGGACAGGAAAGTCTGCCGTCCATTGCTCCGCCACAAGGATGGATGGATCAAGGGAAGCAGCAGGAGCCACACCCAGATCCCGACCCGGACCCCTTTGACGATCCCTCGTTATGGAGGAACGTGTGAGTCCGGCGTTGGCACCAAAGCGGTCGAGAGAATCCGACGTTCCCGTGGATGCTGCAACACTCCTCGGGTTATTAAACAAGGTGGCGAGCTTCCCATCTTTTAGGACCGAGATTCTTCCCAAATTAGCAGATCTTTTCGGCATGGAGCAGCCTCAGGGACCATGGTCGCAGCCCAGATTTAAAGTAAAAAATATTCCTCAGCGGGCGCCGGAGAGTGGCGTGACGGTTGGCGATATATACACGGATGAGGAGCTACGTAGCGTGGTCCCAGAGCTAGAAGCGATTCATCAGATGCCGGGAATCATCGCGCTTAACCCGGGAACTCCGGGGGGGGATACCCCAGAATCGCGTCTCAAAACGGTAGCGTATGCGCGTGAATTGAACAACCAGCGTCGTCTTCGATATGGCCGGGTGACCCCAGAAGAATTAAGCAGCCAATCGAGTGCGGTACGTCCGGACCCCACTCCGGGGAAGCGTGCGACCAACGCCATGTTAAATATGTTGTATGGTTCCACCCCCGAAGAACAGGCGATTGACTATATTCCGGGTGTGGGGAAGGCTATAAACCTTTTCGGTAAAGTAGGGATGAGAGGCATTGAACAGGCTCTCTTGCTTGTTCCACTGGGTGCAAGGAAACGGCTTAGGAAGTTTTTTCTTACAAGTGAAAATGCCGCGATGCCGATTCGGCAGAGCAGGATGGCCGGCACGGGAGAGCAGCTTGGTCGCACTGCTGGGAATACGACCGTTGTGCAAGATTGGGAAGCTCCGGATGCGATGAGAGGTTTTGTTCAGTCAACGAGTAAGCCAACTGCCAGATTGCAAGCTATGGAACATGCACGTCGCGGGAAGCAGAGTAGTGGATCGTTCATTACGGACCTCGAAAGCCTAACCCCAGAGGGGGAACAGGGTGAACCGATAGTGCAAGCGGTTGGATGGCTTGAGCGGAGATATCCACGAATTGCGAATCACTTTAGAGAAATTCAAGTGAAACCGGGAATATCGATGGAAGGCGGCGCGCAGGCAACCGTGTATCACCCATTCACTCGTTCCGCAAGAACTCAATTTGCTAGAGGTGTCGAGCGTCCGTACGACCCACTTACAGGGGTAGAAGTCACGGACAAACCAGAGATGATTCTGGAAGGCGTAGAGATGTATCGCAGAAGGCACGGACTGTCTTCTACAGAACCTTATGGTATATTCCGATACGGAAAAGATCGTGGTCCTATCTTTGATAAGGCCGGTAACGTCACCGGTCTCGGTGATCCCACGTATGGCTTTCCACCTCGTTCCGCAGCTAAACCTCGGCCATTTCTTGAGATGGCACTCCAAGATACTGTGTTGATCAATCCTAGATGGAGAGAGCTAAAGAGATATCTGGGAACAGAGGACCCCATGCTGCGAGTATCTTCCGAGCCCCATCGCCATATGTCAGGGCAGCATCCCCGGCCTCCAGTTGCTAGATATCCTGAGCAATTTGCAACCCGTCATGGCGGTGTGCGCGACCCGAACTATCAATCGCAAGCGTCTCACCGTAGCGGCTACAGACCTCACGAGGTAACGCAACCAGTAGGATGGGGACCCGACGACAAGGAAAAACGGGTTCTGGCCAAACATTGGGGTGAGCCAACCGTCGAAGACTTGCCGGTTGAACAGCGACCATTTATTCGTATCGATCAATATGGGCGACCCATTCCCCATGCGCTTGAAGTAGCATCCATTAGTCGACAGATTTCGGCTGTCGTTCACGAAGCCACGCACGGCGCTCAGAATATTAGAAGGCTTGGACGTCAGGAACATATTAACCTCATGCGGTCTTCAGATCCTGAGGACTGGACCAAGGTCAAACGAGAACCGCCGGAATACGGCACGACCACACGACAATATCAAACAAGCGCCGTCGAGCAAGATCCGCAAATCCGCGGCGCGACAGCGCAGCTTGAATATCTCGCCTCCGAATATAAGAGGGCTCAAGAAATTGGTGGCAAAGATGCGCTAGATGTTCAGAACGCTATTAAAGATGAGCTTATTGAGATCTTTAGTGGAAGAACGCAAGGGTCAGCCTTACAACACTACGGGGGCGGATCGACCCTTGTTGAAGTCTCTGCGAAGCTCGACCAACACGATTTCGACAAAGAGGGAATCTTGACATTTGGTAAAGCGTTGCCGCGTAATATTCTTGGTACTAAGGGTCCGAATCGCAATGAGGAGCCCTTACAATTCCTAAAGAGACTAGAAGAGAGTCTTAGATCAAGACATAACGTTGATCCAGAATCTCTAGGCTCCCCAGCCGGCGGATTATACAATGACGTAATAAAGAATTATCCAGATATAGGCCATAAATGGGTGAGAGAGAATGACGCATGGAAGAAAGTACCGTATCATGCTGGTATGGTCGAGGAAAGTGTGGATAGGTTCATAGAAGCCGCACTGTCAGGCAACAGAAAATATCGAGACAAAGTCATTAGAGAAGAGGGATATAGCCTAGCGAAAGAAGCTCAGGAATTTGAGTCAGTCATCGGAGATATTTCTGAATTGTTTAAAGACTACTACAATAATCTTGTACCATATAGGTTTGCAGGAGACAATGTAAGTCTCCCCCTTGGACAAGGTGTGTCAGACATAGTGGAGCCACCCGTTCCGATGCCGGGATGGATGTCTCAGTACTAACTAGAGACAATATCATGACAACTGAATTAGAAGCGACATCGACCGAGGACGTAAGTCCAGAACAACCCACGGAGACCACAGAGGCCCCAAAAAATGAGTTAGCCGACTTTCGAGCGGCACGGGAGTCGGAGAAATCAGGGGAGGAGTCGGTCGATATCGAAACCGCGGCGCCCGAACCAGACACCCCAGACGTTCCACAAGAAAATCAGGTGGTAGACCCCGATACCGGCGATGTCTTAGATCGACGCACTCGTTCCGCTAAACGGATTGAGTCCTTACTCCGGGAACGGCATGAGTTGCGACAACAACTGGTCAAGCAGCCGGCGCAACCTGCAGCAGAGACGCCCCAGCAAGAGGCACCCCAAGAGGCACCTCCCGCGCAAGATGAGGCGCCTACAATAGAACAGTTTGTCGATCAAGCTGACCCCTATGCAGCCTTTTTGGCCGCTAATTCTCGATGGGAAGCTCGACAGGAATATCAGAAACAGCATCAGGCACAACAAGCGGCGGATCGTACCGCGCACGCTCACGTCCAAATCCAACAGGCACAACAGGACTGGGACGGTAAACTCGACGAGGTACGGAAGCGACACCCAGATTTCGATCAGGCATACACGAAAATGTATGAGACGTTGCCCACCGATGGCAAGCAACGTCCACTGGTGGAAACCTTACTCACAAGTCCCATCGGTCATGAACTCGTGCATCATCTAGGAACTCATCCCGAAGTGATTCAGGAGTTGTACAACCAGCCTACGCTCAAGGCGCATCTTCGAGCGATTGGAAAAATAGAAGCGCAGGTGGAAGCCGGATTACCACGATCAGGATCACCTGTACCAACTAACGTGGGAACTCCGCCACCACCCATGAACCCGGTGGGGGGAGCAACCACACCCGCTAATTACAATAGCTCGACGGCGACTCTGGCCCAATTTCGCAAACATAACGGAGTGCGCGGCGGACGTCGAAATGTGTAAGGTGGGATTTTTATAAAGGTAAGTGATGGCGAATAATCTACCCACAATAGATGACATCACATTAGCCGCACTAGATGTGTTTGAAAACAACCTCTATGCTGCTAAGTGTTGTAGTCGAAAGCTCGAAGGCGACTTCGGGTCGAAGGGTGGTCAGATTGGTGATTCGCTCCGGATTCGGAAACCGGCGCAGTTCACCGTTCGGACCGGCCAGGCGTGGGCGGGGCAGGACATTGAAGAGCAGACCGATACGCTGACGTTAGATCGGCAAAAAGGTGTGGACTTTTCGATGACCTCAAAGGAGCGCAAGCTGGATTTGAACAGCTTGACGCAGCAGGTGTTAAAGCCTGCGATTGTCCGACTGGCCAATGAAGTCGATGCGAACATCTTGGAAGAGGG
>Ga0080013_1003610_pt1 | contig 16053 bp, 23 predicted proteins | sample ETNvirenome_6_85_FD_69236 | JGI IMG/M metagenome (GOLD analysis project Ga0080013, IMG submission 69236) | Marine viral communities from the Pacific Ocean - ETNP_6_85 (SPADES assembly) (version 2) | ecosystem: Environmental > Aquatic > Marine > Oceanic | place: Pacific Ocean | collected 2013-06-19
AATTAAATTCTTCCGCGAATATTGTTGATTTGATTAACATGAACACTCCAGAAGCTCAAGAAGTTAAAGATTATATAATGGAAAAAACAAAAATGACCGAAGAGCAGTGGTCTGAGTTTATTGAATGTGTCGACTATTGCATGTTTGACTTTTTAGATTATAATGAAGAGTTTGTTGCATTCTTGCAAGAGAAGGGAATCCACGGCTTACACTTCTGGGATGGATTAGATGAGATCAATGAGCCAAAAATTAAAGTTGTCGCACTATTAAGTACTGATGTTGTAGAATCTGCAGAGAAGGAATGCAAGTATGATTGAAACCTTAATTGAAAACTGGAGGAAGTTCATGGCTGAAGAAAAAGACACAAAAGTATCATGCAAAGTTTTGCTCATGGATGATGAAGGGAAAGTACTCATTGTTAGAATGGCCAACTTCGGCGACATGTGGGATGTTCCTGGAGGTCACGCACAAAAGGGAGAATCCAATAAGCAAGCTGCTGTGCGAGAAATGAAAGAAGAGACAAATTTAGACATTCACGATTTGACAAAACTTGGTGAGTTTGATACAATGAAACATTATGCTGATAAACATATTTTCTTTCTCTCCCGAAAGTGGTCTGGTGATATTCAATTGCAAATAAAGGAAGTTGATAAATTCGAATGGGTTGATCCTAATGACATGGATGATAGAAATACTTCTCCAGAAATTAAAAGATCATTCGAAATGTTAAAGGCAAAAGGCTAATGTCTGATTACCAAAAAATGGTTAAGCGAGGACACGAACGCAAGAAGCGTCAAATGATTGGGACGGGTGGATATAAAAAGCTCAAATATGGTGCAAAACGTCCATCATACAAAAGGTCGAAATCCGCGCCGCCAGGGTTCGGAGTTTTTGAAGAAGGGCTAGATAGCAAAATTGCAACATTCGATTTCGATGAAACTTTAGCGATTTGGAGCTATGATGACTATGAGAAGCAGTCTGCGTATCCAAACCTCCAAACGTTCTTACAGCTTATTAGATTAAAAAACCAAGGATATGATATCCATATCGTTACAAGCCGACATTCCAATAGATCAAAACAAGTTTTGGACTTTATCCAAAACGACGAGATTGTTTTAAAACCAAACACCGATCAAGAGAAACGAATAAAAATTAGTGACTTGATCGATCAAGAAAATATACACTTTGCAGGAGGAGATAAAGCACATATACTAAAAGATTTGAATTCAGAAATGCATTTTGATGACGATGAAGAAGAGTTTGAGATATTTAGTAAGTTATATCCAGAAGACGAAATGAAATTTTATCATATAAAGTTTGATGTCGAATGGGATGACTACTACAATGGACTTTTGCCAAACCAAACCTTAATTCAGAGTTTTGGACAAGAAAGTGAGGTGAAACATGAGTCTAAAAGCAATAAAAATTATCGACAGGTGCGAAAGAGAGATTGATGACATTGAAGAGTTGTTATATGACTTTCTCCCTTTCGCGAGGAAAAGGCTTAAATTTATGTCCTATCCTCCAATCTACATGGTATCAGACAAACACAATTCAGAAAGAGCTTTAGGTAAAACAGCATATTATAATCCAGACATGAATTCTGTAACAGTTTATGTCGACGGAAGACACACAAAAGATATTTTGAGATCAATTGCTCATGAGTTGGTACATCACAGGCAAAACGAGAAAGGAAGATTTAAAAATTTATCTGGAGTTGGTGAGCAAGGATATGCCCAAAACAACCAATACTTGAGAAAAATGGAAGAGGAAGCCTATTTATTGGGCAATATGTGCTTCCGAGATTGGGAAGATCAATATAAACAGACTAATTATAATAACGAATTGAATGAGTGGACAAACGAAAGTGTTTTTGACGCTCTAAAAAATTATTTCACAAAAGGAAACTATTAGCCATGGATAGAAAAACCGAATACGAATTCGCTAAAACCGTTCTAATACTTGAGAGAATGGGCCTCAAAGAAGCGGCCGAGAAGATCGAGCAAGAGATGACAGAAGATGCCGAGGACAACAACCTCGAAGAAGAGCACGACTGTGAGGCTTCACATCCAGATCAATCCCACGAAGAGTACATGGCTAAAAAGAATGAGTCTATTAGTCTCAAGGGAATGACTAAGGCTGAATTGACCGAAACTATTAAAGAAATTATCAAACAAAAACTTAATAAACGGAGTGAGTAATGGGCCGCAAAAGAAGATATCATGTTTACAGATTAGCCAAGCAAAGAAAAGAGGCAGCAGCTTTAAAATCAAAACAGGAAGCCGTAGAGGCATCTACAATCGATTTGAAAGTTGAGGCAATGGTAGAGCCTACCCCTGAGCCAAAAATCGCTTTAAAGGTCCAAAATGAAGCTCCTGTAGAAATTAAGAAAACTGAAGCTGTCGAGACGCCTGTGAAGAAGACGACAACTCGCAAAAGAACAACGAAGAAAGCTACTACAACTAAGACTGTAGCCAAAACACCGAGACGACGAAGAACCACTAAAAAGAAAGTCGAGGAGAAAAACCAATGATCAGTCGTGAGGAATTCATCAACGAATTAAACGAGAGAGACAAACTGAAGAGAGTTATTAAAAAACTCATTCAGGAAGCTATGCCCGATCCAACGGCACCTTCTCCTCATCCTCATACTGGAATCAATGTACTGGAGGATCTATTAAAGAAAATTATTCCTGTTGTACAAGCAGATTTCAAGATCTTAACGACTTCTCCAGATCAAAGATTGTCCTTCCGCGCACATCTGCTTAATGGTATTCAAAACTCACTAATCAGCCTTCGTACTCTCAGTAAGATCGACGAAAATAAAAATTCTGAAGAGACTACTTGGCTTTTGACTGAAGAGATTAATGTCGATATGGACGGTGAAGCAGATGATATGTTCATCGACATTGAGGACAAGCCAGCACCAACCGACCAAGAGAAATTTGCTGACGGTGTTCAAGATGACGTCAAACAAGATTATACTGGACGTAATATGGCATTCACAACATTCAAGAAAATCGAAAAGTCAATCCTGGATGCCTATGAATTACTTTCAGATCCTCAAGATCAGGAATTATTTTACACTTATCTCATCACTAACATAAAACTTTACATGGATAAGTTTGAAGATCAGTTAGCTGGAGAACTCCAGGAACCAAGCACACCAGAGTATGAAGACGCTAAAGCCAGTCTCTGATAATAAAAAAAATAAAAAAAATTATATTTTTGCCCTTGACGCTTTAAGATTTTGTGGTTACATTATAAAGTAAGAAAAGAATGAGTTAATAATAAGTTATTGTTAAGTTATTAATAAGATATATTAATAGTATTATAATAATATAATATATTAATACTAATATTATAAAGAAAATAGATATTATATAATAGTATTAGTTTTATATCTTAAGAATATAAAGATTTTTTTATATGAGTAAAAATAATAGTAATAAAGGAAAAAATAGAAATTATTCTATATCATCAGTATTAAGAAAAAATAATAAGATAACTGATGAATTTGAAATAATGTTAAGTACTCTTTCTATTGAAGATATAATTGCTTTAAAGTTAGAGTTATCAGTTAAGGCTGCAGGAGGGAAGTTATATGGTCTTCCAGTCTGGAAGTCTATGACTGATATAACCAAAGAAGCAGTTTTAAAGTTTGCACTCTCTGCAACTAAAACAAAATTAGAAGCGTGTAGATTTTTAGGTTTAACGGAAATGAACCTGAACACGCTTCTTTACAAATACGAAGTAGAAAAATATTTCGAAGATGAATAATATAAAGCATCAATCCAATACTATCTCCAGCGATAGAAACTACATAGGATTGATGGAAAAATTATTTTTGTACTATCGTCGTTTGAAGGATCTGTTAATTTATTCTGATACTCAGGTAATGGAATTAGCGTTGGTTTTGGTTGTTTGTCTAATCAATCCCAGCAATATGGATCGTTTAAATTCAACCCCCGATCTCTGGGTGTATTCTGGTGTTTTAATCGGATTATTTTTATTAATTGGAATTATTGAAGATTGTATTATTAAAAGATTTTGGTCGACTAATTTACTTACAACACAAGCAATGGGTATTTTAGCCTTTGAGTTAGTGGGTGATGGTCTTCAACGAAATCATATCTCTTATGTCGTCCAGTTCTTTGTAATTCTATATATCACTTGGAAGTGTAGCAAGGAGATGGCTTACAAAACAGCAAAGTTAAAATGTCAAGGGGGTAACAAAAGTGGAAAATAGCGATTTAGTAACAATCATTATAGCAATTATTGGTACTCTTGGTGGTACTAGCGCTTGGAGCTTTTATCAGAAGAAATTGGAAATCAACAGAGAAGAAGAGAAAGATCGTGAAAAACAAACCTATCTTTATCGTGATGACCTTCGTGAGCGTGTTGCTGTTTTAGAATCCAAATTAGATGAAGAACGTCAGGAAAGACTTTTGCTTTTAACAAGAATGCAAGAGCAATCTGAAGAATTAGCAGCTTTGAGAACTGAGGTGAAATATCTCAGAGAAGAGCGCGAACGATTGATGGCAAAAATAGACGAACTTATAGAAAAACAGGAGTAGAGATGACATACGAGCCACTAGAGATTTTAATAAAAAAAATTTTTTCTTTAGGAGGCACAGTTAATGCTCATAGTCATATAGACAGAGCTTATAGTGTACAGCCAGAAGACATGCAACAGAACATTGAGCTTCATTTAATGGAAAAGTGGCAGAAGGTTGATCATTATAAAAAAATAACATCGGAAGAAGGGTATTACCAAAATATGCGTAATGCCCTTTTGTTGCATTTGAAGAAAAATAAAAATTTGAATTTGGAACATGTACTTTCGTTTGTTGACTGTGATCCTATTGTTGAATATAAAGCAATTAATTCTGCTTTAAAAATAAAAAAAGAAATGAAAGCTTACAATATTAATTTTATGATTGCTAATCAAACGCTAAAAGGAATTTTTAATTCTCAGGCAAAAAAATATTTTTTAAATTCAATTGCTGATGTTGATATTATTGGATCACTTCCATCTGCTGACGGAGATAAATATTTCCAGCATATGGAGTATGTTATTCGCGCGGCAAAAGATGCTGGAAAAAGATTACATGTACATGTTGATCAATTAAATTCCTCCAAAGAAAGAGAAACAGAATTCCTGTGTCGACAAATTATGAGGATTGGTTATGAGGGAATGGTGACTGCAGTACATGGAATTTCTATTGGATGTCACCCCGCTCATTACAGAAAAGGTCTCTATAGTATGTGCAATGATGCCGGCTTATCCTTTGTTGCATGCCCCACTGCTTGGATTGACTCTAGACGAACGGAAACATTATCACCTACTCATAATGCAATTACTCCAATTGATGAAATGATACCTGCAGGGCTGACGGTTGCACTTGGTACTGATAATATTTGTGATATATACAAACCTTTTTGTAATGGCGATTTAATGACAGAGTTAAGGGTTCTACTTGAAGCAACACACTTCTACGACATCGATGAATTAGCAAAGATCATGACAATTAATGGAAAAAAAGTTTTAGGAATTTCATAAAAAAACTTGACATCCTCTGGGTGATTATGTTATATTGTATAATAGAAACAGACGAGATTTGTTTTTAGTGGAGTTTAAATGAATCCTTATGATGATCATGATGATCAAACGACTTTCCTGTCAATTGACTTGGATCTATATGCAGAGTCAGAATATGCTACTGTAGACCATCCGGATCATTATGGCGGTAAGAATAATGAGTTCGAAGTTATCAATGTTATTGAGGCTTGGGACTTAAATTTCTCCGCAGGGAATGTAATTAAATATCTTTATCGCGCCGGAAAGAAAACCTCTGATCCTTTAAAGGATTTGAAAAAAGCGCAATGGTATTTAAGCCGCTTAATTGAGCAGGTAGAAAAAAATTCTAAGGGGTCTGAATGAATCGTATTACAAAAGTTTCACCGCTTTTAAAAGAAGCAGAATTACACAAACAGCCAATTATAATTGTGGTTAATAAGTTTGATGAGAAGTCTGCTGCAGATTTTAGAAGGGCCATGTCTGCTGCTCATAACACTGGACAAGAAATTATTCCTATTATTATTGATTCATATGGCGGACAAGTTTATTCTCTCATGTCCATGATTGCAGCGATCAAAGCTGCAGAGCTTCCGGTCGCTACAATTGTTGAAGGCAAAGCGATGTCATGTGGTGCAGTCCTTTTCACATTTGGAGAAGAGGGTATGCGCTACATGGATCGCGATGCTACAATTATGATTCACGATGTTTCGTCTATGAATTGGGGCAAAGTTGAAGAAATAAAAGCATCAGCGGCAGAGACAGATCGTCTAAACGATAAAGTTTATAAAATGATGGCTCAAAACTGCGGTAAGCGCGCTGATTATTTTATGAAGCTTGTTGCCAAGAAAAAGCATGCTGATTGGTTTATTGATTCTGAAGAAGCAAAGAAACATAACCTTGCCAATCACATTCGATTACCTTCGCTGAAGATTAACGTTGATGTTAGCATTGACTTTGAATAAGGATCTATAATGAAAGAAGTTTTAGGTGTTGATGTCGTCTACGGTTTGGCCTGGGGAGACGAAGGGAAAGGGAAGGTTTCTTCCTGTATGGCCCGTGATGGAAACTATGATTTTGTTTGCAGGTGGGCTGGTGGGCCTAACGCAGGTCATACAGTATATGTCGACGGTGAAAAATATAAAACACATATTATTCCTTGTGGAGTGTTTTTTGGAATTCCCTCAATCATTGGCCCTGGGTGCGTTGTAAATCCAGAAAAGTTTTTTAAAGAATTAGAATATTTGGATTCTCATGGATTCAATGTGAAGCTCGTTAAAATCTCTCCAAGAGCACACATTATTCTAAACAGCCATGTCAACAATGACAAAACCAAGCTTGCAACAAAGCTAGGAACCACTGGCAATGGTATCGCTCCTTGTTATTCCGCAAAGGCTGGAAGGGTTGGTGTGCTTGCAAAAGACGTAATCCCTCCAGCCTTTTTGTGGGATGAAGAATTGCATGGTAATATTTTGTGCGAAGGCGCTCAAGGTACATGGCTAGATATGGATTGGGGACAATATCCATATGTAACTTCTTCAAACACTCTCCCATATGCATGCTGTTCTTTAGGTTTTCCAACTAGTAAAATTAGAGAAGTGATTGGGGTGATTAAAGCATATGACACCAGATCAGGTGAAGATCCTATTTTCCCTGAGACACTTTTTGACAATCCAAGTTTAGCTAAGATCGGCGAAGTTGGGAAAGAGTTTGGAGTTACTACCGGCCGACGAAGAAAGGTAAATTGGTTAAACTTCGATCTATTAAAAAAAGCTGTTGCAATGACCGGTCCAACTCAAATTATTGTCAATAAAGTTGATATTTTAGAAGAGGTCGGTATATACAAGCTTATTGAATCTGACGAAGAAGTCAATTTCCAAAATTGGGACTTAATGTCAAAGCATATAAGTGAAGAGTTGGTGCAAAGAGGAGTACACAGTATTTGGTTTTCCAGAGATCCAGAAGAAATTATGTAAGGAGCAAAAATGCAATTAAAATTATTAGAAGCAGCTTGGTGTCACTATAGAGCGGCACTTTTGGAAGCGGAAGCAAATTTAGAAATTTATTTATCAGAAGTTGCGGCAGTGCCTGATCATTCATCGGCTTTAGATGAAGTGGTTAAATGGACGGACAAAGTTGCACATGCAAAAATGGCATTGGAAGTTTTAAAATTAAAAATGCCGGCAGCAAAACGCATGAGTCAACCACCATGGCGTGATGTTGATGGTATTGTGACACCATAGGAGAAATAAATTGATTACCGCAATAGGTGATGTAATGCGCGAATGTTACAAGCGCGGGTGGATTACTACTCGCGATGGTAATTGCAGTGTATGTTACGCAGGTAAAAGAACAATCTACATAACGCCGGGTGGTTTTCGAAAGACAATCGTCTATCCGGAACATGTTGAGCGTATTAAAATGAATTCAGAAAATGAATTAATTCTCACTGAGGGGCAAAATCCTTCTGGAGAAATGGAGATGCATTACCTATTGCATCGTGATTATAAAAAAACTCGTGCTGTGCTTCATGTACATCCGACATATATCAACGCTGCGATATATGCGGGTTATGACCTTCAATATCTCGCTAGTGAATTCCCAGAAGTTTACCGATATACAAAAGTCGGTCCTTCGGTTGAAAAACTCCCCGCAGTCTCTCCTGAATTAGCCATAGAAACTGCCAACTGTATGGAAACAAACGAAGACGGAATTTGCAAGTGGGATATTGTTGGTCAATCTCATCATGGATGTTGTGCAATTGGTGATGATCCATGGCATGCTTTTGAGCATATCGAAAGACTTGAACATATTTGTCAAATTGTTTTGCTCTCCGGTCGTTAATAAAAAACTTGACACTACGTACTAATGGTGTTATAATATTTTATAAGCACCCTTAGCTCAGTTGGATAGAGCAACAGCCTTCTAAGCTGTAGGCCGTAGGTTCGAATCCTACAGGGTGTACTTTCCCCTGGAGACTAGATGAAGAGATCAACATGGAAAAAACATCATAGCGCCACAAAGACGTTAACCCTTATGCGTACTGAGTTTGGTACACATTTCGACTATAGTATTGCAACTGATGATGCTGGCGTTCACTTAATTATTACTTGCCATGAGCAGAACGCTCGATCATTAAGAGAGCGTGTTCCACTAAAATATGAAGGCTTCCGTGTTATTATTATGCACGGAAATGAAGTTCGGCGTGACAACCTTCGTAAAGAAAAGGAGTTGTATGAGCAAGAGCTAAAAGAAATGGAAGCTAATGCCTGATGGATCTTTTAGACCAAAAGAACATAGTCTCGGCTTTATCGAAAGTTTTAAAAGGCGGTATACCTTTTGATTTAGAATATTATGATCGCGTTTTCATTACTAAGGAATGCGCAGGGAAAATAAATAAAGAATTAGTGCCGCAAGGATATTCAGTCACAATAAATGATTTTGTCAATTTGGACGTATATTACGTGAAAATAAATAAAAAATTAGTTACAATTAATATTACGGAAAAAGGCTTAAGCTTTCCAAGAGGTACAAAAAAAGAATTGCTCGCCGGCATAAGCCCTGTTATAACTGTTTTAGTTGAAGAATTAACAATATTGACAGAGAATTAATAGCAGATTGGTAAGTTATGATTCTTTACGTTTTGATTCGAATAATAATGATCAAAGACGATTGTGTCGAATTGAGCGCCTAATAATTTAAACTCTACATATTCAGCTTCATCGGTAACGTACATCTCTGCACAAATTAAACTCATTCCCATATGTACAGTCATGCAATTAGTTTTAAATCCATTTTCCAGATATTCAACGCGCCCAGTTAGCCGATAAGAAACACAAGGTTCTAGAGGATATTCACCTTGGATTATTACAGATCCTTCATCATGATAGATATAGCCGTTAACATCGACTCCGTTGATCATGTAAAGTTGAATGCCAATATTGGAATCAATCTCAATTAGATTAAAGTGATCACGATATACGTTGTCTGCAACCCAAGATCCAGGAATATATGGATTAATCCCTTCATAATCGGTACATGCAAAAAACAACAAAAATAAAAAGCTATAGATCATCCAATTGGCGTTTTAGAAACGAGTCGATCTGTTTCCAGGTCGGTGAGAGTGAAAGATGATGCATTTCTGGATATACAGAGTGAATCATTCCGATAATTCTTCCGAACCGATTTAGCACAGGAGATCCAGATGACCCACCAGCAGCAGGAATCGAGTAGACAGCCATTCTGCGGCTTTCCATAACAGCAAACCAAGAGTCGTACATTGTACCTAAGTAATGGCCTTCAAAATAGGGCATTAAATCCTCTCCAAATTTTCCCAAGGGTGCAGCAACGTTCACTGCTTGTTCATGCCTTCTAGGGGGTCGTGAGGCGATCTCAAGGGCAGGTAAATCAAGGTCTTCAACAAACAAAAGGCAAAGATCATTTCTAATTTCAAAACCGTAGATATCAGCGCTATAAAAATTGTTATCACCGTCTAACACATGTATTTCTATTAAAGGTATGTCATACGGGGTTGGCTCGGAAACACCAAAGACTCCTGGGAGGCAAACATGGGCAGCGGTTAAAACATAGCCACCTCCTTTTACGGTTTTGATAACTGAACCAGATCCTGATCCTGCTCCGACAAATATCCCGCTTGAAAATTCAAATAGGATTTGTACAAAAGAGTCTTCTGGTTTAGCTTGCGCAATATTGCGAGGAGTAATTAAAAACAATCCGACCATTACAGCAAGAAGGAGACTAACTTTGTGAAATAATTTTTTCATACGTAAAGTATATAGGGTCTGAAAACACAAAAGAGGAACTAATTAAGATAAATTCTAATCAGGACTTTTACATGGCAAAAAAAACATATGTGCTCGATACTAGCGTTTGCTTAAGTGACGCGGAGTGTATTAATCGGTTTAAAAATAATGACATTATTTTACCAATCAAAGTTTTAGAAGAAATTGACAACCATAAAAAACGCCAAGATAGCGTTGGTGTTTCTGCTAGAACAATTATTCGCACTCTTGACGCGTTAAGAGAGAAAGGATCACTTCATAAGGGTGTTCGTCTCGGAAAAGGCAAAGGCATCTTGACTGTTAATACGTATCATGACGTTAACTTAAACCTTTTACCAACTCATATTGATCAAAATCATGCAGATCATATTATTGTTGCAACTGCTTTGACGATCATGAAAAATCTGGAAGGTACAAGACGCAAAGTCATTTTGGTTTCTCGTGATATCAATATGCGCGTAATTGCTGCTTCTCTCGGTATTTTGTGCGAAGACTATTCTACTTCAAAAGCAGTAGCTGACTCTGATATTTTATATACAGGCTATTCAGAGCATGTAATATCTGATGAGATGATCAATCAGTTTTATGAAAAGGAAAGTATCGTTCTGGAGAAAGAAGACGGAGAATTTTACGACAACCAATATATTATGTTGAAGTCTGAAGTGAACGAAAAGAGAACCGCTCTAGCTCGATTCATAGGATATGGAATTCCTCTCCTTCCTCTAGAGAAATCTAGGATTGCAGGGTGGAACATCTCTGCAAGAAACAAAGAACAATCTTTTGCTATCGATATGTTGATGAACAACGGCATTGAGGTTGTAACTCTAATCGGGCGCGCCGGATCTGGAAAGACGCTCTGTGCTATTGCTGCAGGTCTTGAACAGGTTGTTGGTGCCAATCCTAGATATACAAGACTAGTTGTAAGTCGACCAGTAATGCCTATGGGTAAGGACATCGGCTTTCTTCCTGGAACGCTTGAGGACAAGATGGCTCCATGGCTAGCACCAATTGTTGATAATCTAGAATTCTTGACGAATAATGATTCAAAAATTATCGAAAAATGGAAAGAAGACGGACTTATTGAGGTCGAGGCTCTTACGTATATTAGAGGGCGTTCAATTTCAAATGCGTTTATTATTGTTGATGAAGCGCAAAACTTGACAATGCATGAAGTTAAGACAATTTTAACTCGTGTTGGCGAAGGTACGAAGATTGTCTTAACTGGAGATATCGAGCAAATCGATAATGTATATACAGATGAGACATCTAACGGTCTAACTCATGTCGTCGAAAAATTCAAAGATCAGGAATTTGCTGGTCACGTTACACTACGTAAAGGTGAGCGAAGTAGGGTCGCAACATCCGCTGCAAAAATTCTTTGAGGTACAAAAATGGATATTTACTCTTTAATGCATAAATGGACTGGCTATCGTGTTGATGGCGAGAAAAAGAAAAAATTAACTCTTGAAGAGAGAAATGAATTTCTGAGCGAGATATCATATGATTCAGCTAGCAGAATTGAGCAATGGTTTGCAGACAATCCTGAATCTCTTTCTTTTGATGAGCTTTTTGACGGCAATTTGCGCATGATCATTGAATTAGATTCTCCAGATGCAAAAAAATTGCGGAATGTTGTTGGTTTGTTAAAGAGTGAAGGTTGGGAAATTCCAGATAATGAATATAACAAGCCAGAATTTAGAGTGAAATCAGTGAAGCATGTCGACACGGAGTTACAAGGTGCTGGTGGTGGAGAGCGGAGCTATTTTAAAGAGATAGCAGATCTAGTGCTGGAAAAGGAAGAAGAGCGTGTTATCCCGACCAACCCAGCCACAATCAAAAATGGTATGGCGGGCACCAAAACCACATCGGTAAAAAAGTTATCAATGTCAAAGATTATTGCTCGATCAAAAGTCTTGAGAGAGACTGACAAGAAGTGGTGGCAATCCAAACAACAGTATTATACCAAAGATGACAACTGGCTTCAGATTCAAAATTTCTTTAACAAAACTCAGCAAGGTTCACAGTTTATAGTTCTCTCTAGACATCCAATGGATGTTTTGCGAATGAGCGACATCGATTCAATTAGGTCATGCCATAGTGAAAATGGTGAGTATTTCAATTGTGCAGTTCACGAAGCTCAAGGTCATGGCCCAATTGCTTATTTAGTTGATGCCGATGAGGTTTCAGATTACTTACATCAAAATACTGGAGAGTTAGAGGATTACGATATCGCTGATGAACCTGATGAACCTAGCGAACCTGACTTTGGAACTGTTGAACAACAAATTTATAAAATGAAAAAATATTATCTAGACAGTTTACGATTCAGAAGACGCTTGAACGACCTGTTTAATACAAATAAAGAACCATGGCGAATCGAGAGAGAAGTAAAAGGGCAATGGGCAATCAACAAGTTTGATCCTGATTTATTTATGCACGTAATGAAAAATTTCTTTTCTGGTAAACGTTTGAGTGCAGGTACACAGCGCTTTGCAAAGCCAGTTGTAGATAAGCATGCTGCTTTTGATTTAGAGGATTTGAATGACAGACTAAACACGTTAGACGATCAAGAGGTTTTTAGAGATCCAAGTCGTGATGTGAGAGGGTTTGGGGCAACCGCTAGGCTTAGACTCAGAAAGTTTGAAGATCAAGATACTGAGACTGAATTTGCAGTGCCTGAGCGTATTGTTTACGGCCCGCATCCTCCTGGTTTTAAGAAGGTTATAATGAATTGGGCATGGAATGGTCAAAAAGAATTATTTAAAACACCTGACGGTTCAGATTGGGTACCAGATGCAGCGGACGTTGGTCGTCATGGTGGTCGATGGGAAGATACAAAAGATGGTAAATTATTAAATTCATTTTTCTCAAACCTGGAAGATTTCAATATTGAAGAAGATGGCTGGGAAGAGTATGCAAACGTTTCATCACTTGGTGACTTTGATGACTCCAGTGAAATTGCTAGGATAGAAAATCAGGTTCGTGATATCATAGAAATATTTGATCAAAACCACAGTGGGAAAGGAGTCTCCTTAACAGCCAACGTAGTAGAACTGGAGGACAGTTATACAGACCGCGCAGACTATCATATTTCTAAGAGCGCTGAAATGATTTTTGTCTTAAAGCTTCCATCCACAGAGCAAAGAAAAGAGCTAGGCATGCCTCCTTTCCCTGGATATCCTGTCGATACTCAAGAATTGTATACCGATGGAAGTCTAGAACATGTTCGTAAGGCGATTATGGATTCTGTTGGTAATTCAATTGGCTTTTTAGAAGATTTGTCGACTTGGAGAAGAGTAGGGAAAACTGCTCTCATAACTGTTAATCTGGTTGATCCTGAAAATGATGGCACCTTTGAAGGTTTTGAAAACTTTGTTTCAGAATTAGAACAATATATTGATGAAGATTATGATCCCGACGAGAGGCCATATCATCAAGCGCAAATGGCTCTCGAAAAAGCATTTCAAGATTTGGGATATCTAACAGAACCAGACATTTTGACCTTTGCGAGAACACTGAAAGATCTAGATGATGAGTTAGAAGTTCTTGAGTTGTGGGGTGTTGAGTTTGATGGCGATGAAGTTGAGGAGATTGAAGACCCAATTGAACTGGAATGTAATTTCCGAGAAGCTTTTACGGTCAACAAAAAAATAATTTCTATGTTAAATAAGGATCTTTTGAAGCAAATGTTTGGTGCAGGTCACGTGAGGCATCGATGGACTGCGGAAATGAATCCTTCTGAACGATCATGGTATTTTACAATCAAGCCTCTTCCTGGTGGAAAATTTTCTCAATTGGTCAGAAAGCATATGGGACCTCTTTTAAGAGCGGCTAGAATGCAAGTTGCAAAAGATCTATCGGAAGAGGATGTTGCTATAAACTCTGAAAAATTCAGAAGCTTTTTTAGAAATGTTAGTCGTGGAGAATATGGACTTAAGATTCATGATGAGGCAATTGACTATTACATCAAGTTCGAATTTCCCAAAAACGAATCAAAAGAATACCTCTTCGCTCTGTTAGATTTTGCAAAGTATATCGATAAAAATATTGGAATGATCGACAAAGCTTTCCAGACGTCGATTAAAGAAATTTTCGCTGACTATGTAGAATACATCAAGGACCACAAGGGTGATCAAACTCCAGACGATGAAGAGTTTGAGGAAGAAGTGTAAAAAAATATTTCTTTTTTCTTGACATTGATTTTATAACGCGTTATAATGTTATAAAGAAAAGAGAGGTGTTTGTTGGAAAAAGTACACGTACATACTAATCCGGAATTAGATAAAGTTGTTGATCCGGAGGATAGTCCTATGAAAGAGTGGATGGTTACATATGTTGGCCAACGATATGGACAAGAAGATGTAACAGTTGAAATGATAGTAGATATAATGGCTAGTGAATTTCCAGAATTTCTTTTGGCTATTGCAGAAGAAAACTTTTTACGTGGATATTCAAAAGGATTAGAGGATGCCGGTTGATTTCATTGCAAAATCTTCAAATCGAATCAAAACTATATTTAAAGAGACTTACGCATATAATCAAGTGTTTGTATACACAAAAGATCCTTTATCGGATCGAATTGATTTAAATTCAATTTTAGATAATGTTGAGTCGAAAATACCGCCGCATATTGGTCAATTGATTGATACAATTATGATCGGAGATTTTCCTCAATTAAGACGCGAACCTCCAATTATAGCATTTTACGAAGACGGATCTTTGTATGTAACAAATGACCCTCCTAATCCTAATGCAATGTTACGTGCTATAGTACATGAGTTTGCTCATGCTGTTGAAGAGGCTTGGGGCCTGGAAATATATGGGGACGAAATACTCGAATCTGAATTCACCAGAAAGAGAGTCGCGCTCAAAAATAAATTTAATGATTATGACATTGATGCCCCAAGCCTCCGAGACTTTATGAATTGTGAATATTCTCAAGAGTTTGATGATTATTTATATGATTTGGGTTATGAGAAAATAACAAATCTGATGTCCGGAATGTTTTTAAATCCATATTCTGTGACTAGTCTACGTGAATATTTTGCTACTGGGTTTGAAGAGTTTATGTTAGGAGACAAAAAGCACTTAGCTCAGGTCTGTCCTAAATTATATGATAAAATTTTATCGATTGTGAGGTTAAATGAAAGATAAAAAAATTAAAGTACTTACTTTGTCAGATCATCCAATCCATGCTCTGTCAGGTGTTGGTACACAGACAAGATATATTATTGAAGGGTTATTGAAAACTGGAAATTTTGAAGTTGTGTCTCTCGGCGGTGCAATAACTCATCCGGACTATAGTCCACAAAAGACAGAAGAATTTGGTGATGATTGGGTGGTTTATCCTATTGATGGCTACGGTAATCATGAAACAATTAGATCAGTTCTGAGAACTGAGAAGCCAGATATTTTGTGGTTTATGACAGATCCTAGATATTTTACATGGTTGTGGGAGATTGAAGATGAAATCCGCCCATTGGTACCAATGGTCTACTATCATGTTTGGGACAATTATCCGTATCCAAAATACAATAAAGAGTATTATGAATCGAACGATGTTATAGTCGCAATTTCAAAAGTCACACATGATATTATTGAGACAGTTTCGCCAAATGTTGAATCGCATTATGTGCCTCACGCTGTTAATGAGGATATTTTTAAAAAATTGTCT
>Ga0080013_1003611_pt1 | contig 16052 bp, 27 predicted proteins | sample ETNvirenome_6_85_FD_69236 | JGI IMG/M metagenome (GOLD analysis project Ga0080013, IMG submission 69236) | Marine viral communities from the Pacific Ocean - ETNP_6_85 (SPADES assembly) (version 2) | ecosystem: Environmental > Aquatic > Marine > Oceanic | place: Pacific Ocean | collected 2013-06-19
GTTCTCTTTATCTCTCACTCGTAGTAATGCCCAATCTTGACCACCATCCACTTCTGAGTAAGCAACTATATCTGCTTCTACTGCGAATGAACCTACTGTGTGAGAATAGTTGTTATACTTAAAGTACTCAACATATACAGTATCTAATATTTCCTTATCGACTTTGCGTTTAAGAACTGGATCCCATCTCTTCTCAATGTGAACACTGTCATCAATGACGTGTTGATTTGTAATGATGTAAGTATAAACCTCATCCTTATATTCTTCTGAATATACTACAGTACCGCTACCACCAGCTTTTTTAGTTCTGACTCTAACGGTTGGATAAAACATTTGTTCGTGCTGTTGTATTATTTGCTTACTTGCTTTTGCCATTGTACTAACCTCCCGTTGTTATTTTTTTTTTATTTCTGTGCCTTGTTTTGCTCTAAGGTATTCTTCTAAACTTTTAAATTCTTCTTCTAATACATCTAAAAATGGATCTTGTGGTTGTTCTGATGTCCAATTACCACCATTTGGAAATGCTACAAAAATTATTTCACCTGTTTTTCTATCTGCCAATTCCAAAATAATATAAGGACCATCTGAAAATGATCTACCCTGATTCATATCAAGTTCAACTATATGTTGAATACCACCTTCTGTTGATAATTTATACCATATATTTACAGGTTCTTCACACACACACTTTGGTGCTGTCACTTGTGAGAAGACCAAGCCAACATAAAATAAAAGTAAACCTATTGTTGATTTTTTTAATAACGAATAGAAATTTATCTTCATTTGTCTTCTCCTATATATAAATATATATTTAGTGTAAAAAATAACTCCCGAAAATCTACTGTTAAGTTGAAGTCGCGGGAATAACTTCTATTTAACGATTCTCGGGAGTATTATATTTTCCTACCCAAATCTTTATTATTAGCTATTCCCCCAATCTCTTCATCTAACTATAAATATAAACGTTTATAAGTAAAAGTATGACAACAAACACAAAAAGGTTCTTGATAGAACCTTTTGTGATTTACTCCACATAATATAACCTATTTGATGACAGTGATTATATCTCTTCGAACTCGCCTTCTAAGATTTCATCTAATATAAAAAATACATTTCTACGATCTTTTATAACCAAATCACAACCATATGATTTTTTTAATGTGGTGTAGTCATCAACTAAGTGTGTTGGTATCTTAGCTCTGACTATCCAATGCTTGCCTTGGAAATCTAATCTTTCCATTAAAGGCATTTATTTTACTTTAACCTCAATCTTACGAGGTTTGACTGCTTCAGCATAAGGAATTGATACTGTAAGAACTCCATCAATTACAGTAGCATCAATACCATCTGTATCGAGATTATCACTAATAGTGAAGTTGTGAATAAATCCATCAGTATCACCTGAATGAGCTTTACCTTCAATTGAAAGTTTATCACCACTTACAGTAACATCGACTAGCTTTTTGTTATAGCCAGGTACATCCATTGTTAAAGTTATACCATCTTCATCTGAATCAGTTTTATAATTTGATGAGTTGGAATATCTATACGAGTTTGGATATACACGAAAGATATCATTAATCATTTCATCGATTAAGTTGTTTTTATTTTGGTTTAATGTTGTAATAAACATTTTTTTTCTCCTGTTGTTAATTATTATTTACACCCTATATAGTACAATAATCGTACCAACCCTATTTTCCGAAACAAACGTACATTAAATCTGACAATCTGTCAATAGTAATATATTTTTTCTGACTTTTTGTATTCCAAGTCTGACGATAACAGATAGGAACACCATTGTTAATAGATTGTTTTTTAAATCTACTAAGTTTCGATGGTGAATCATCTACCAACACATCTACATCAACTGACCATTTCTTATGAGTGTAATGTATTTCATCAAAAACAAATCCCCATCTCTGTAACCATTGGGTTGTGAGGTCTCTACAATTTTCTCTTTGAGCGGAAACTAAAATAAGTTCGTGTCCGTGATTCTTTGCCCACTCTTTTAGAACTGGCCAATCTGTTAATGAGGTTTCAATAACATTAGCTTCAGGACCAAATAGTTCCTCAAAGTATTCATCAAAAACATATTTTTCAGTTTCCCCATCAGTCCAAAATGGAAGCCACTCTTCCCAGTCCCAACTAGTAGGGATACCAATCTTATCAGCGTGTTCTGGGTAAACTTCTTTTATTTTATTTATAAGGTCAGGAATAAAATCTCTTAATACTCCATCGCAATCTATACCTATTCTCATTTATAACCTTTATTTAATCGTGAGGAGAGTGCCCGGAGGGACCAGAACCCATACTTAAATGGGAGATAATTAACCAGTATGCGGGCAACTCTCAATTTTATTTTTCCAAGAATTTTTTGTTCATTGTTTTTGCTACATCCATCATATTAGTAGCGTTGATGAAAGAAGCATCAGAACCATACATATTTTTGAAAGAACGATTGTCTGAATCACTTTCGTAACTACCACCGATGAAATAACTAAGAACATTAATACCTTTAGCTCTCATATTGTTAACCATCTTCGCCGTATGTCTTTCAGCACTTTCACCATGATACATAATTTCAGAGTTACCGTAGTAAGGTTGACCATCTGAATAATTAATAAAGTAACTATCCTGATTTGAATTACCTGGAATCAAATCTTTTTCAATAGCTTCGAAACAAAGACCTTCAGGAGTAGTTCCATCAACATCAAGTGCCGGAAAAAGAGTTTTAACTTTAGTTAACTTATCAGTTCTTGAATCAAACACAACCATAATCATTGGAACATCATTATGATGACGACCGTGTGTAGCTCTAATTGAAACAACCACATCAATGTTACCAGCCATATCACAAGCTTTAATCATTGCAACCGCTGATGTCATTGCTTTGTTCCATTTGTCACCCGACATAGAACCAGAAGCGTCAACTGAAATGTGAAGATAAGCTTTGTTAAATTTTTCAACAAAGGTTTGACTAAACACATTAGAATTTCCAAAACCTAATTCAGACAACAATCTCTTATCAATCTTACCAGAATCTTTCCGAGAATATTTCAGAGAAGATTCTTCACCTCTTACTTGAAGTTTTCTTCCTAACATAGTTCCTAATCTTAAACCTTCTTCAACAAAGTTGTAAGAACTTCCGTAACGATTTGTATCATTATAATTTTTTTGTCTCCAAGAAGTAGCACAACCGAAAATATTAGAATCAATTAAACTTTGAGTAAGTTTCCGAACAACCAAACACTTTGTTCCGTTACCAGTAGTAGAATCCCAACGATAAGTTTGGATACCATCACCAACATGTTCATAAGTAGCACCACTCTCTTCAATCGCTTTAACAGAGTTATTATCTTTTTTAGAAAGTTTAGTTTTTCTAACATCACCATTAACAAAATCTTTTTGTTTTTCAAAAGCTTTTTTCAACATTTCTTTTTGTCTATCTGAAAGTTCAACCGGAGTAGAACCATCATCATTCGAAGAACCATTACCACTACCCATTCCATCAGGAACCTCAACAGATTTTCCACCACCAGATCCATCACCATCTTCTTCACCATTTTCAACTGAATCAAGAAGTGAATCAAATTCTTCATCACTCAAAGTGTTATCATCAGAACCACCACCATCAGAATTACCATCACCATCACCTGAACCACCTTCTTCAGTACCATCAGTATTTTCCTGACCTTCATCGGAAAGTTCAATCTTATCAATTGAATTAAGAACAACTCTACTAACATCAAGTGCAACATTAAGAGCCATTCTCGTATTTTCCAATCGAGTCATATTCCACAATTCAACTAAATTATAAATTTCTTTAAGACCTTTAAGAGCACCTAACTGTCTATTTTTATTATGAAGATTAATTATTCTAAACATATAAGAATTAATATCTTCAACTCTCATTTCAGAACTCAATAAACCTTTATCTACATTATTTGAATAGAAATACTTATTATACATTGAATGATAATAACCTTTATAACCCGGAGAAGATTTAAATGTATCAGTATCAATTCTCCTATCTTCAACATAGTTAAGAACTGATTTAACCAAATTAATAACATTATTTCTGGAAACATTTTTGTTATCACCTATAACATAAAGTTCTTCAGGTATTTCCATTTCCAATTGTTTAAGAAGATTAAAATCAGAAAGTGATATATGAGAACCTTCGTGAAGAGCTAAACCAACAGCTACATCAAAGTTCTTCTCATTAAGGTTAGAACCTATAACAACTTTCTTACCATCAGTAAAAGATTCATCATTGTTATTAAATGTAACAGGTATATTTTTACCAGTAACAATATTAACAAAGTTACCTATGGCTCTTTTATAACCAGCCAAAGCAACTACATCTTTACCCTTTGGAGTATCAACATCAAGACCTAAAAAATCATCTACATCAGTATCGGTTGAAGTATCCCAAAAGGAAGAAAATGATTTAGTTTGATTTTTAGAAGGGCCAGAACGGAAGGTAAAACCCTTATAATCATTTGAATTAAAACTCATAAAACTCCTTTTATTATTATTTTTCTCTTTCATCATCTACTATAATATACAACAAAATAAGGACCTAAGTCAAGCTTTTTCGTGAATTAAATTGTAACAGTATGTAACAGGTTTTATTATTTTTTAGGTGTTTGTCTATTACTGGGTGGTTTTTTAACACCTGATTTTTTAAGTAGTCCTCTCAATGTAACAGATTCTTCTTCTTTCTTTCGATTTCTATGTTCATCGTAATATAACTCAAACTTTTCTTTAGGTGTAAGTTCGTGATCTATTCGTAACTCTGTAAGAAACTTCTTTAATCCGTTTCTTTTGGCTTTATCTTTATAATTAGATTTTTTATATTCTTTATCCCAACCATCTAAAAATCCATCAAATTGTTTTATAAGTTTCTTCCATTCTTCTTCAGACATTTCTTCTGGGAAATCCATTCGTAAATCTTTACGATAATTATCAATCTGATCCCAACGATCCATTAAATCACCAGTTGATAATTTATCTTTATCATCTGGATTTTCTAAATCAAAACCATCTAAACCATTCATCAATTCACCTATCATCCAATTAATAAAATTAATTCTATGTAAGTCATCTGGTTTATTATTAGCTGCAGCTTCAAACTGAACTTCATCAAGAAACTCAATTAAGTTTTTAACTATATCATCTGGTATGATCTTGTACTTCAACATTACTCCGTTTCTCCCACGGTTTATTGTTATGTCTTTACTATAAATATATGGTTAATTGAATAAACGATATAAAATAATCAATTGTAACCCTAAAGTTGTAAAAGCTAATATTGTTCTTACAAACTCCATTATATGATTATAACGATTTAACTTTCTTTCAAATATGTTTCTTTTCTTTGGGTATGGTGTAAGTACTTCTAAACCATTAACCTGTTTAGTCTCTTTTTTATTTGAACAGCTACACTTAGACTTATCGTGTTTCCACTTTAGTTCTTTCATCTACTACTTCTCCTACCCGCTTGTTTCTATAACAAAAATATAATTCTGTTTCTAATTCTTCTACTCTTTCCTTTAATGTATTTCTCTCAACTCCTATGTTATGCCAATACTTATCTTTAACCTTATTACATTCTCTAGCATATTTTAATTCTCTTTCCAATCGTTCTATTTGTGAGGTTAATCTGGTTACTTCTTTTCTAGCCATATCTTTACTCATTTATATATCTCCCTAATTTAATCATAAGACTATCCGGTTCTTCTATAATAGGTTCTATAATTATCTCTCCACTGTCATCAGCTTCATCGATATATAGAAATCCTATTTCCAAATCTCTGTCCAACTTATCTATATAAGATTGCCAATCAACTGTAGATTCCACCACATCTATTTCAATGTCGTGTGTGTGTAATGGCCAGAATATTATCTGTAGTATGTATGGGTCATATAAATATAATCCTATACTTGCATACCATACTGTAAATAAAGAACTGAACCATTTAAGTAAGAATATCTTATCGGTTTCCTTTAGCATAATACTTTGCTCCAACTAATCCCAATATATTAAGTATATCCTCAGCTACTTCTTCAACTTCATCTATACTATTTAATGTGTTACCATCATTATGTTTATTTATTAATACCTCTACAACTTTATATTTTGTAAAGTTATGTATTTGTTCCAACTGATGTTCTGTCATTTTGTTCTACTCCTATAAAAGACAAATACGCCTATATTAAGTATACCTATTAAAAAATTAAATAATGAATCGTTATTTACATAGTAATAAAGATTCTGTAATCCCAATACCAAATTTAGCCATAGTATGTATTTTAGATATGTTTTTTTATCTTGTGTCATAATATCGTATATTCTCCCCAATTAGCCCATCGTTCAAGTGCTATCTTATGTTTATGACAAAATGTTTCTAACTTACCTCTCATGTAAGTAGAATTGCCTGTTATTACTTTAAGGGGTGGTTCGTTTAGAAGAATGAAATTCTCTAATAACCTTTCAACCTCTTCGTGTCTAACGCCGTGTAAATCTAAAACCTTCATATATAAATATATCTATACTCCTAATATAAGTGTTGTTAATATCACAATATCTAAAATGTTTAATGTACCATCTTCGTTTACATCACCTTCTATAATATATAAATCATCAAGTATATAGTCCACAACCATAACTATATCGATAACATTTACTGAACCATCTCCATTGACATCACCAGATAATGTAAAGTAATCCAATCCATACTTCTGTGCTCTGAATGTATTACTGCTACCATAGTGTTCCCATACAATTTCTTTGTCGTATGTAACCTCAAACATATCTCCACCAGCAACAGTTACAAATGTATTTCCGTTGGGTAATCTAAATGCTCCACTCTGTTTGGGTGCATAGAAGTCATCTCTAAATGTCCATATAGGTTCGGTAGGCCCCCAAGGTTCTCCATCCTCTATATAGTAATTATCTGGTGGTCTAAACTCTATAACCTCTGATGTATCATTCTCCATACCTATTTGACTATTATTATTAAATAGAATTATATTCTCCTCACCTGGATATCCTATAGGTATCTCATTAACTCCATGTTGTGCACGTAGTATTCTATCCTCTTCTGTACCTCTACCATAGTTCTGCGGATTACCCCACCTGTATAATATATCCCCATCACCCCAATTATAAGCTATAACATATATCTCACTCCAATTGCGTGAGGATAGTAATATCTCATCAAACTCATTTAGGCTAACAGCATTAAAGTGATTCCAATCGTTTGTATGATAATCGGCATCCTCATAGAATGTATATGGATTATCCAATTCTCCCATATGTTCTGATGCCTTCCATATCCATACCAAATTAGCTCCATACATACCATCAGGTTCTATCTCTAATACAACATCCGGCATAAACCCATCTATGTCTTCTTTAGCAATAGCAAGTATAGTTCCGTTAGGTGTTGGTTCTATGTCGTGATGTAACTGATACTCCCAATCACATACCCAATCCCACAATATAGTTCCATCCCAATCGTAATGTATTATTCTACCACCTGCTGCGGCGGTGGGGTCTATCGTAAGTGGATAGGACTTACATGGATATATAAGTGTACTATCAGGTTGTAGGTAAGCCATAGAAGCTGGTTGGCAATCTGCATACCATTCGTTAATGACATTCAAATCGTTGTCAATAAGGTATGTAGTATAGTTAGGTTCTGCAGTATATAGTGTATACCCATCAAACACATTAGCAAACAAACCACTTATTAATAGTACTATAACTTTGTAACAAATATTAATTTCTTATTCTCTCCTGTTGGTTTAACAAACTTCTCTTTTAACTCTTCCTTATCATTCCACTTCATAGATACCATCTTATGTTTCGGTAACCCTGCTGTGTGTCCTACCATATTCCAATTGTCGGCTTTATAAACTGCACCATTATTACCACCACCTACAAAGGTCAGTATATATCTTAGGTCATCCCCATATTTCTTCTTCCACTCTATTGGAGCATGGCGTCTCAATAGTTTTAATGTCTGACTACCTGCATTAGTTATAGACTCCCTCATACAATAACGCCAGTTGTTAGAAAATGAATTAAAGTTATCTTTGTATTCTGACTTACTCATTCCTACATAAGTTAACAAATCCTTTGGTGGTGGATATACAGATGAACCTACACCTATCATACCAACTGCTTGAGGAACACCCAGCGCATTAAGATGATCCGGGTGGTATATTAACCAATCTATTCTCCTGCCGACAGAACTATTAGATGGTACATACGAATGATGTTTCTCAATCATACGCTTAACAGCCTTCTTCTGCCATTCACTATTTACTAACTCTAATTTCATTGTATTGGTTCAAGCCGTACCTCTTCTGTTGTTTCTATATCACTTGTCTTAGGATAAGGAAAAGTCGGATGTTTAAGGTTATTAAGTATTCTTTTCTTTTCCTTCTTACCTGCTAGTATATAGACATATCTATGCTTCCTCAACTCCTTCTTAACCCAGAATGCAGATCTAACCTTCTTCCGTATCTCCTGTGGGTCATTCGTCTTATAGTGAGGAAAGATAGTTCTACCATGTATCCATCTACCATCTTCCTCAAACTTAAATAACCACCCATCATTCCATCTCAAACTATTACCTTGATATATCCAATTGGTAGCCTGATAGATAGTACCAACATGACCTTCCATTGGAGACGCGTAAGATATGAGTGCAAGGATGTGTGAAAAATTCTTTTTCAACCATTCCATAGACTGTGAAATAAACCAACTCTCTATGTTACAGCCGTATCCGTCGTGAATGTATAGTCGTGCAAGTTCGAACACTTGGGTATGTTCCAATCCCTCAGCGATAGAGGAGCCGGAATTACGCCCAACAGGATCTCCATACACAATAACACCTATCATCTTCTCTTCAGCCTCGTCAAAGAAAGCATGTTGTTTACCGGTATCGTAGAATAGCCCCAACGCTACAGAACACTTTGTCCATAGGTGGGAGTAATGGTATTTAACAACCATCTTCTTAGCTGTAAGTTTATCTATCCTTCTAATACTTAACTTATCTGTATTACAATAGTTACTCATCTTCTATATATAATAATTGTTTTGACATATCCAATATACTACTTAAACAGTATGGACAGAATGATACAGGTAACATACCAAAGTTTCCTTCTATACCACCTTCTTCTTTTAAACTAAATTCTGCTTTACAAATATTACAATATTTCATTGCACTCTCGATGTGATTCGAACACATAACCTACAGGGTAGAAACCTGTTGCTCTATCCAGTTGAGCCACGAGAGCATTGAGTACAGGGAGAGAATCGAACTCTCAAAATATGGATTTGCAGTCCATCCTATTAACCACTCTAGCACCTGTACATTATTCTTCATCAAAATCAATCCATGTAACTATCTCACCTAATATAACAACAAACGCTCCAATAGGTGCTGTGATATATACCCACATTAACGAACCTATTATTCTTAATAGTAACCCGTAGGTATGTTGGTCTTTCTTTGATAGTAGTTTAGAAAACCACATTAGTCCAGCCCAACACGGCCATCAACCAACCTACATTACCTATATCACCGAAATCCCATTTAGTTCTATATAATGCTAGGGTGTAGTTTACCCAACATAGTATTAGTGTAAACACCTTTATCATGTATATCCATTCCATCTGTATCTCCTTATCTTTTAACCCCGTGTAACCCCTTTGTTTTACTATTAGGACTCCTGCGGAGTAGTTCAACGAAACATCTTTTTGTTAGCTCCTTATTAGGGTTCACTCTCAAATGAGGGGGAACGCTTAAGTCACCTTGGGTTGTTAACCATAGGTTGAGGAGGTCTTTTCTATTTAAGTCTTTTAAGTTCATAGTTATAATTTAACACATTATTAGTATATAAGTCAAGCACTATTAATTGGTCCTGGTGAAAAAATTAAGAGCAAAATATATACAGGTAAGGCGTGTTAAAGTATTACTTTAGCTCAATCGAAAAACCGAATGAAGATTAGCTTTCCCTTATCCCTTTATTTACCCTACAACAAATTGAGGGATATTATCCCTTCTTTACATCACAAAAAAATGGGGGATGAAAAAGGAAGAAATCACCCCCCGGCGTAAGTTAGGCTTCGGTAGCCTCTAATACTTCTTCTTCATTAAAAAGGTCTTCACTAGATCCGTCATCACAGAATTTTTGTACAATCTGCTTCACGAAGGTTCTTTCAGAGTCAACACCACCAGCGCTGTCATACTGAGGATAGATACTAACTTCAGCTGCTTCAGGTAGAGTAAAACCATCAAATAGTAGACCCGCCAATTCTACCGTTGTTCTCGTACTAATACCACTACCTACTCTAGCAGTATCACTATTAGACTCACTACGAGTTAGACTGGCGATTTTTGCAACATTACCTAATACTGTAGAATCAACATGAGGGAACATATAAGTTAATAGTTCATTTTCCTCATTTTCTGATAACACATCCATTTCTACAATAGTGAACCTATCCATTAGAGCCTTATCCATAACACGGGTTGATGTATACTCATTACCGATATTAGCCGTAGCTACAAAAGTTACACCATCAGCAACCTTAATAGTTTCCTGACCATCAGCTTCATCTAATCTAAGATAACGCTGACCATAATCAAGTACTGTCATCAAAATATTCCAAGCGTCAGGGTGTGCCCTACTTAACTCATCTAATAGTATCACCGCATTTGGAGTTTGTATTGCTTTAACAAATACGCTCTCACTAAAATAAGTACCAGACTTTTTCTCGAAGTGAACATTACCAATTAGTGTAGCCCGAGGATCCTGAGTAGCTCCTAAATTAAAGTAAAAATCCGGTCTGTCTAAACAATTAACCAGCGATTTTGCAGCCATTGTCTTACCACAACCGGCAGGACCAGTCATCATTATATTCTTACCCCTAACAGCTGAACGAACCAAGTACTTCCACTTTAATTCATTCATCATTAAGCCGGTGGGTTTTAAAGAGTAACTACTATGTATAAAATTTAATACTTCGGCATGGTCAGTAGGTACATCTACCGAACTCATATCAGGCATCGCTGGTGTAGTAGTAGCCTCATATACATCCATCGGTACTGCCCACCAATAACGATTACCAGATTTATTAACACGCCGTTCTAAAGCCGTACCATTATTATATGCCTTCTTTCGGGCGCCCGTTGTTATATCGTGCGTCCATTTAGTACCATCAGAATCCCAAGCATTGTAACGATTGCCCGATTTTTCTATCCGTACTATAACTGAATTGTTATTCATTGAAATCTCCTTTTGTGTTTTTTTGTCATTCATCTTACTCTATAATATACAGTGGATCGGCAACCTAAGTCAAGCCTTTTCTCAAATTAAATTGTAACAGTATGTAACAGCCGTTAAAGTATTACTTTATGTCATAGGTAGTCTGACAGCAACGCTCTAACTGTAGTCATGGGCTAGTAACCCTTATAATTTACAACTATTATACTATAAGATACAAGCCTTTTTTTCAGAGGAGAGAATTTTTGGGGCATATCTTATATAGATGGAGTAATCAATCCAAGCAATGCTTGTATAATACAACCATTCGGCGTTTGTATTATACAACCAAATCGTCAGGACATATAAAAGGGGCCTCAAAAGGAGTAAAGAGACCCCTGTGCGAATGTAGCAAGAAAGGAAGAAAGTGCTACATTCTAAGTAATTGGAGCGGAATTAAGGAACTGCCCCTCACCCTCTAGACTGGAATGTCTAGCGAATCTCTCTTGATTCTTATTCCGCAAATCATTTTCAGTAAGGATTCTCATCATTTTTGTCTGACCTCTTTGGCGTCATTCCGTCTACTCATTTGGTTTCTTAGGATTTACCACAGGCTACCCTTACTTCAATGTCAAAAATCTTATACTATAATATACGGCTATTTTGACATACAAAACAAGCCTTTTTTTCACTTTTGTGTATGTTTCTCTGACAGAAAATTTAAAAGCTTGATATGTATGTGTGTTATAGTTTAATCACTATTTAATTATAAGTTAAATCATACTTTGTCTGTTTACACTGTATGATTTCACCACTCTTCACCATTTTAACCCACAATCTCCCAATCTTATATCGTATCATCATTTATTTAATGTATTAATTATTTTATAGTGAGTTTTCCACCGCTTTGTAAAGTTATTTTTCCAGATTTAAGTTTTAATAGTGTTTGTTCGGTTGATGCTGCTTCTGTATAATCTACCACCAACCACATTTGGTATATCCATGATTTTTCTTCATCTTCATTAAAAGATAATCTTCCATGTATGGTAGCACTATTAATTGTAGCATCATCTGGAAAAGTTGGATCGTCTAAATTAAATAGTTGAGTCTTGGTGGCGGTAATAACACTAGCTTTCATTCCTATTTCCAGACTAGTTATTAAAGCTTTTGTTAGAGCTGGACAACCATCAAAATTATCACTATTAATTTCTCTAGTATTAGTTGTCGGGTCAGTCTCATCATAGAAATCTGCAGTTGTTCCTGGTTCTATATCAGCATCATAAATGGTTGTTCCATCAATTCTAATTGCCCACCAGTGAGCTCCTTCTACATAACTACTATCATGCCATACATAAGTATCATCAGAACCATCATTTACAAGTGCAAAACGACTTGAACCTTCGCTAAGAGACCATTGATTGGTAGTGCCATCAGCATTTGGATTTAATGTTTCTGTTGCCATTTCTAGTTCAAATCCTTTTTGTTTATTTTATCCATTTCATTTTTCATATGTTTCAAGAATTCATTAGTTTTCATATTATGATTCTCCATTAGATGTCCGAACATCATTCCATCGGCTACTGCTTTTGTTCTTGTTATAAATTGAATACCTAACATTACTATAAACATCAACCCCAACTCACTCCATGTTAAATGTTGTCCCATAACATATCCTATGATACCATACGATATACACTGGAACAATGTTAAGTTAATTCTATTGCTTAAAAATCTTATTATAGCTAATTGTGTTTTTCTAAATATTCCCATAATAATTCTGGCTTATCTAAAGCCTCAAATTTGTATTTTCTGTGAAATGCGTTATGACACTTAATACACATCACCACTCCGTTATTTCTATCGTATCTCTTCTTTGGAAATTTGTTCCAACTATAAATATGATGTGCATGGAGAACGCGTGTTGTTTTTCTTCTCTTGTTGCATTTCTCACAAACATAACATTTACTTAATCCTTTCTTAGCCTTATTAAGTTCAAATACATTCTTGCGCCATACCCTATATCTTAACTCCGACTTTGATGATTTCCAACGATTCCCCTTTTTCCATTTCACCACCTTTTATTTTTCTTTTCCCAATCTATTATTATTTCATACTTTCTCAAATAGCCACAATCACCACACCAAGCTGGTTTGCATTTATGGTCATTATAGGCATCCTCGTGTTTGTCACAATAATCTTTTGTTTGTAGCTGATGATATGTATCATGAAACATAAACATATCTCTACGCTCATTCTCTAATATATCTTGACCACAAGTCTTGCAAATCTTTATTTTAGGTTTCTTTTTACGAGAGCGTCTCTTCTTTTTAGGCTTTTTGACAATCTCTTCTACATCATCGTCAAGGATGGTTTCTTCGTTGATGTCGTCTGGATCTTTGGAAGGGGGGCTCATTATCTTCCCCTCAAAATTTTTTTCACACATACTATTATAGTCCTCTTTCATCATCCATCACTTCTTTTATAGTATTCTGTATATCTTCCGACTCACCTTGCGCTGGTAGTAATTCATCCAACTCTACAAGCCTATCTCTCATTTCAGCATTTTCTAATTCCAATGATAATACTCTATCTTCCATAGTTTTTGTATTTACAGGATTATCTACTATATCACTTTCATCCAAAACAGGTTCATCTAAAGCCTCTAACATATTTTCTAGTTGAGTCCTCATTCCTGTAATAGTATCTTGCTCTACCTGTAAATCTATAGTTTGTGCCATAGGTGTACCATCTTCATCATAATATACCTCTTGTACACTATACCATTCATCTGAACCATTTTCTGATTCTCTACGAACTACTCTGTAGTCCCATAATTTATTCATTTATAAATCCTCCACTTAAAGCTAATCCATCCATAGCTCTTTCATTTAAACTCATAGTTGTATAACTACCATCTGTATCTTCATAAGATAAAGTATAAACCCATTCCCTACCTCTAGCCATACGATATTCAGCTACTACCCATTCTGTATTATTAATTGACACCGCGTCACCAATTTTGTATTTCATCATAACCCTCTCTCCATAGCAAATAAATCTTCTAACTCAGCCACAACCATTTCAGCTATTTTCTTTTTAGTTTCTAATCTAAACCAATCGGCGTCTTCCCAATATTTGAGAGACCTTACTACCTTTAACTCAGCTTTCATTCGTTGTTGTTTAGTCATTTTATCGTGCGAAAAATAAAAACATACTTAGCATTATAAGTTTATCTAATATCCACAACGCTATCAGTATTGTTAATTTCCTGTCTACATTCAAATTCATAACCATTTCCCTTTAATATCATACTACCTTTCGGCGGTCATCTTTCTATTCGTTTATTTTAAGATTGATTGCTGTTCGACCAATCGTATGATAATTTTCCCGCTTATGGTATTACATTAGTTGCAACTGGACCTTTATCACTTGTTCCAACTTCATATGTAACTGTTTGCTCTTCAGTAAGAGTTTTGTACCCTTCCATTAGAATTCCACTCATGTGTACAAATAAATCTGATCCACCATCTGATGGAGTTATAAATCCGTAACCTTTTTTGTTATCGAACCATTTTACTGTACCTTGTCTTGTATCTGCCATGTTACTTTACCTCTATGTTTCTTGTTAATCGGTAGTATTCAGTTAATCACCTACTAATCTCTCTTCAAACTTTGCAGTAACCCCAATGATACTTTCAGTTTGATTAACCTATCCTACCCGTCTTGTTGTTTGACTATAATTTATATAGTGCTGTTGGGTTAAACTAAAACTCTGTCGGTTCCTGATGTGTCTCCTCAACACAAGCAGTGATGACTTAACTCCTAACCGACAATTTCAAAAACCTATTTGTATATATAAATATACAACTTTTTAATAATACAATCCAAATACTTTCTTTATTTAAATTTTCTTTCCTACCTGTGTTCTTTTTACAGATACTACAGGTTTTGTTTTAACAGTGGATTTTTCTGTAGTTTTCTTCGTTTCCCACCATTGAGAATCTGCTACTGGCGTATCTCCTCTTTTACGACCGAGTTCACGCATCTTTGCGTCACGTCTCTTCTGTAACCACTCACCATGAGACCTAACTAATTTCATAATTCCATTCTTTTTCCGTTTCCATAAATTGTGTTTACTTACTGCCATTATTTTTTCTCCAAATTTTCTTTTAAAAAAGCAACTGCTTTCTGTATTCTAATATACATGCTTCACGTATCACTTTCAAGTATTTTAATAGTTTCACTAATTATTTCTTGTTTCGTCACTCTGTTGCTTCCTCATATACTCTTTAAATTTAATACTTTCTTTCCAACATTTTTCTCTTAATCTACCCCATATCAAAGCTTCTGGTTTCTTTGTTTTATTCTCCATTTAAATAATCCAATACACCAAGTAAAACTACCCATACCACCATACCTATCATAACACAATTCCAAAACATTTTATATCTCCCTATTGTAATCTATTTCTAATTCTGGTTTCAAGTTAGTATAATCTAACTTAATTGGTTCAAGTGCTTCCAACATAACATCTATTGGATTAAACTCTTCTGCGTTTAACACAGCTTTCATAATAGCTGGTGAGAATCCACTTATCATAGCCACATTCTCATCACTACATTGTGCAGGTTGTCCTGCATGTGCTTCTAAATCCCAAAATACTAACTTTGGTAGTTCGTAACCAGCTGACCTATATTCATCTCTTATATTATCAAGATGAAGATTACGATTACCACTGTCGTCAAATTGCATATCTGATAGAC
>Ga0080013_1003612_pt1 | contig 16050 bp, 12 predicted proteins | sample ETNvirenome_6_85_FD_69236 | JGI IMG/M metagenome (GOLD analysis project Ga0080013, IMG submission 69236) | Marine viral communities from the Pacific Ocean - ETNP_6_85 (SPADES assembly) (version 2) | ecosystem: Environmental > Aquatic > Marine > Oceanic | place: Pacific Ocean | collected 2013-06-19
TGTTAAACATAATCATACCCAGGCAAGTGATGAAACTCACAAAATGTATGGGAACGAACAGTATCAATACAATCGCAAAAATTGGTCATCAGTAATGTTATTCAACTGTGAGCATGAGGCACATAAACATTTAACCGTAGATGATGTTAGTACAAAAACTGGTAGATGGTTACATAGGTTAATGTGGATTGAAAACTATGCCCAAGAAAAACAAGATGCCGGAGTTATGCTTAATTTTAATGACTATATAGGAGAGTTACCAGAAGAATGGAACTGGTTAGATGGGCATTCATCAGAAGATATTGATGCAAAAAATGTTCATTTCACAAGAGGGGGTCCTTGGTTTAGAGGACAAATATGGGAACCACTTGACAAGCAATCTGAAATATATGCTCAAGAGTGGGAGACTATTAAAGAGGAGTGGAAAGCAAATGAAGAATAATCGTTTTGCCACTGACCCGGTCAATTATGTGGCCTACCAGTAGGTGACATAATGAAAAAACGTAATAGAATATATAAAATATTTATTGGTTATGATCCCAGAGAAAAAGTAGCTGCCATATTACTTAAACACCTGTTGTTGAGAGACACGCCGGAAACTTTAGACATTAGATTTTTAAACAAAGAATATCTGGAACGTGCCGGTTTACTGTATCGACCATATGAAACTGTCAACGGTCAGATGATCGACAGTCAAGATCAGAAACCTTTCTCAACAGAGTTTTCCTTCAGTCGTTTTCTTGTCCCTGCTCTGATGCAGTGGGAAGGCTGGGCCTTATTCATGGACTGTGATATGTTTCCACGCACAGATATAACAGAGATTTTTAAAGAATACGATGATCCTGATCTGCCTCTTTATTGTGTGAAACATAAGTACGAACCTACAGATAAACTAAAAATGGATAACCAAATTCAATCAGTTTATCCTAGAAAAAACTGGTCAAGTATAATGTTGTTTAACTGTGATCATGAACTAAACAAAGACCTAACGCCAATGGTAGTTAATAATAAGAGCGGTGCTTATCTTCAACAATTTAAGTGGCTTCCCGACAGAGACAGTATTATTGGCTCTATCCATGAAGAATGGAACTGGCTGGATGGTCATTCCCCTGAAGATCTTGAAGCTAAGAACGTACACTTCACAACAGGTGGTCCTTGGTTTAAAGAGTGGAAGTGCAAGCGGGTCAAGGATGGTGAGTATGCGGCAGAATGGAATGCAGATTACACAAACCTATCTCTCTTTAAAAGGAGGGATGATCTAGGTGAAATATAATTTTGTTACGGCTTTTGATGAAACTCTTCTACAGCAAAGCACAATTTCATTACTGAATGAATTCAAAGATAATTGGGAAAAAGAGATAAATTTCCATTGTTATTACTATGATATAGATTTATCTAACTACTCACTGCCCAAGGCTTCTAACATTCATTACCATAATCTTCTGGAGTTAACTGAATACTCAGCTTTCCTGAAGAACTATTCTCGACATGACGGTACTGAAGATAATACCATTGAATACAGTGAAGTTTTAAATGTTGTTCAACACATACCTAAAATTATGGCAGTCACAGAGTGTGGTTTTAATTCTGTTGACTGGGTTATTTGGTTTGACCCATCTCTAATTAACATCAAACCAATCTCTGTTAAAAAATTAGACAGTCTATTCCCCTCCTCTGGGCCTATAGATATTCTGACAGTTAAGGATGCAGATGATTTCATAGCCTTCAACATGTCCAGACAAGTACCTAGTGATCTTCTGGGAGATTTAAGGGGTGCTTATATCTCTGGTGAGTTTAGTAATTATAGAGAGTGGACATTCCCCTTTGTTCTTAATCGGCTGATCACTATATACCAAGCACATGGGATGCGTGTTCAAGAAATTGAGAACGATGTTCTGTCCAGTATGTTTGTCAGTCTTATGGATCGTCAGAACATGGGTATCAGGGACAGTTCCGGCAATCGTATAATACAACTATCCGAAACAGACACCTCCCCTGATATACTCCCCAACAGATACAGGCAACTAGCCGACCTTGTTCGCTTCTACAAGCCCTCATGTATTGCTGAAACCGGCACATGGAACGGAGGCAGGGCTATTGAAATGGCTCTTGCTGCTTTTCAAAACTCTGACTCTGTACATTATATTGGTTTTGATTTGTTTGAAGATGCCACTCCCCAAACAGACCATGAAGAGTTTAATGTAAAGCCTCACAACACAAAGGCCGCTGTGCAAAAAAGGTTTGAAGAATTTGCAGAGCATATAAAAGAGAAGGAGAATAAAACATTCACCTTTGAATTAACCAAAGGAAATGTAAGAGAAACCCTGGAAAGCCTTATAATACAAAGGGTGCTGCAAAAAGATTTGAAGAATTTGGATAAATTACCCAAGACTGAGACAGCATATACTGAGATAGACTTTGCTCTGATAGGTAGTGGCAACAGTGAGAAAACTGTTCAAATTGAATACAATGCTTTTAAAGATGTCCCTGTTGTGGTGGCTGATCATTTCTTTACTGAAGACCATGAGACTGAGGGCATTCCACCAGAGAAATACCAAGGGGTTAAGCAGGTCTTTGACAAGATCAAGATAAAAAAAATAGATGCCAAGGAGACAACCGAAGACGGCTGGACATCCTTCGATGAAAAGTCCACAACCAGAAAGTATCTGCTTCCTTCTGGTGACAGGGTAGCTGGGGGCGGTCATACCCATCTTGTAGTTTTTCTTCATGACAATGATCTGAAAGACATACCGGAAGAGTTAAAAAGAGTTCCCATTATTGTCCATCCCAGGGATTGTGTACCAAAGGATTATATTAATAATAATATTAAATCTAATATGACTCTCATTGATCCCCAGAAATGGTTGCAAAAACATTCAGGTCATAAGGAAACAGCGGCTGTTATTTCTGCCGGTCCTTATCTGGATTATAAAAAGTTGAAGAAGTTCCAGAAAGATAACCCAGAGGTTAAAATTGTGGCAGTTAAACATGCCTATCCTGATCTTCTAAAACATAACATCAAAGTATGGGGATGTGTTATTCTTGATCCTCGACCTATTACCGGAGTGTCCACACATAATATAGTACGAAAGGATTTGTTTAATACGCTAGACCCAGACACTAGATTTTTTGTAGCTTCCATGACCGACCCCTCTGTAACTAATTTCCTGATTGAAAAGGAAGCAAAGATCTGGGGATGGCACGCCTTTACTGATTCTCTCAGGCAAGAAAAGGATCGAGGAAAGGATATTAAAAACCAGCAAGTAAAGATAGAAGAAGATCTGGGCATCCCTGAAGGTGCTACTCTAATTACCGGCGGTACTTGTGCAGCCATGAGATCAATTGGTATCCTGCATACTATGGGCTTTAGAGATATCCATCTGTTTGGTTTTGATTGTTGTAGAGAAGAACCTACCAAGGAAGAAAAGACTGAGACAACAGGAGACATAGAGGGAGGAGAGGTTCCCAAGCCTAAGTATATTGAAGTGACTGTAAAAGACAGAACTTACTGGACTACCGGAGAGCTTTTGGCAATGGCACAGGACTGTGAAAAGGTCTTTGCCGATGAGGGTCTGGAAGGTGTTCTTTCTTTTCATGGAAAGGATACGATGATAGCAGACTTATGGGACATTAATCAGGAACGTCTGGAAAAGAACAAGACAGTTTTTGATGGGTATTACGATGAGTAACATCCAGGTAGTTAGTGAATTAAAATCTGAACAACCGCCTCTGGAGAGAAAGGAGATAGGGGTTGATCCCTCCCTGACCAGAAGCAATCCTTCTCTTAGGTATAAAAAGCTATTGTTAGAGTATTGTCAAATACATAAAGTATCTGATCGTATGTTTAATGGTAGAAGTCTGGTAAAGTTCACCGATATAATCCATAGTTTTATAGAGAAGAATAATTGTAAAACTTTACTGGACTATGGGTGTGGGAAGGGACATCTCTATACGGATGAGTTCTCTACAGTTACTGATCAATTAGACAAGCCCCTACCTGAAATCTGGGGATTGAACAGGTATAGTCTTTTTGATCCTGGTTATGAGGAACACCAAGAACTTCCCAGAGAAATGTTTGATTGTGTTATTTCCACAGATGTCCTTGAGCATGTGCCAGAGACAGATCTTATCTGGATTTTAGATGAGATTCTTTCCTATGCTGACAAGATGGTGTTCTTAAACATAGCTTGTTTTGAAGCACTCAAGACTTTAGCCGATGGAAATAATGCCCACATATCCCTCTTCCATCACCTGGATTGGCTGGAATTAATCTCTGCTCGTTCTGAACATGTTAAACATTTAGTTATTTATATTTTCTTTGATATGTTTAGTCCACAAGGAGAGATAGAACTTAAGGGATTTAAAGTATCATATAAAAACAATGCGATAAAAGTAATCCAATTGCATAATAAGGAGAAAGAACAATGTTAGGTATAGTAGAATCAGTAGTAGGAGTGGCAGGTAAAGTCCTTGACAAGTTTGTGGAAGATAAAGATCTGAAGACAAAACTTGAGGCGGAACTGAGATCACAAATTATCTCTCTTGATCTTGCCCAAGCACAGGCGAATGTGGAACAGGCGAAGTCACCCTCTGTTTTTATTGCAGGGGCTAGACCAGCCATCATGTGGATATGTGCCTTTGGTCTGGGCTGGCAGTTTGTCTTTCAACCTGTAACAGCCTGGTTATTTACAGTCCTTGGTTCCGATATGGTATTGCCAATCTTGGCAACAGAAGGACTCATGCCGTTAACTCTAAGTCTATTAGGTCTAGGTTCTATGAGATCCTTTGAGAAGTTCAAGGGTGTTCAGAGAAACAACATGCGGAAATAATTTAACTCATGCTGAATGACAAACAAGAGAAGTTTGCTCAGTCATATATTCTGCATCGAAATGCTACCGAAGCAGCAAAGGCGGCAGGGTATGCTCCAGCATCTGCCTACAATCAGGGCTATCGTCTGCTCCAATCAGATGAAATAACTGAACGTATAAGAGAACTGGAGAATGAACTTGAAACACAAGTCAATGTGATTGAGGAGATTGAAAGTCAGTACGCCTATGCCAAGGCTAGTGGACATACCAACAGTGCCATTAAAGCACTGGAACTTTTGTCCAGAGTTAGAGGTGCCAATACCGACATCCATGCTAATATGGATGAGGAGACACTAGAAGGTGCTATTATAGGGTGTCTGAATGTGATTGGTGAGGAAAAGGTGTATGAGCTTGTGTCTAAGTGTACTTTTACTGATCTGGAGGACACAGAGAGCGTCTCTGAGGGTGGGGAAGAGGAAGTAAAGAGCGATACTGAGGTACAAGAATGAGTAGGTGTATTTATTGTGGTAGTTCTAAGAATATAGAAAACGATCATCTTATTCCTTATTCTTTTACTTATTTAAAAACTCGACATAGACTTACAAAGAGCAAGAAGGGAACTGTTCCAGCTTGTGGTGAATGTAATCGTATGTTGGGAAGTGTGATGCATATTACTGTTGGTTCAAGAGCAGCTTTTCTCCTTCCAAAATACAACAAGCTATGTTCTAAATTTGCTTCTTTACCGGAGTGGCCTGAAGAAGAACTCTCTAAATTAGGACCAACCATGAGATCCGCAATAGAAAGTGATATTAAACAGAAAGAAGACCTCTCATTGCGCCGTAGACATGTAGAGTTGGTAGCAAATGAATAATACCTTGTCAGAACACCAATTCTTCTGTATGAGGCTGTATGGCCTGTACAGAGCATTTCATGTTTTAAAGTATAGATAACCCTCCAAATACAGCAACACCTGCTACAAATTCAGCAAGCCGTGCAGAATCTACCCATGAATAGTTAATTTTATTTAGTCTTAGTAATTGAAATACCTTCTCTCTGTGTGGATAGAGGTATCCAGCAAGCAGTGATAACACTACATAGATACCAGCACTTGCCATAGAGATATATCCTAAGTACAATAGCGGTACTGTAAGTACCAATGCTGGTAGACCAAACCTTCCCAACATCCATTTCCATTTTTCCCACTTAGTCCATCCTAATCCCAGATGACAAGCAATCAACGCTGCCCAACACACAGCAAAGATATTATCAGTAACAGTATATAATCCAATAAAGGCGCATATTAAAGCAATAAAAGGATACACTGCCCATCGTGATAGATAACCAGTGCCTACAAAAGCTCTAGCCAATCCTCCTAAAATAAAACATATAGCAAGTAACATATTATAATCCTTTCTTAATTATTTATAACTCTGCACCATTTTTTTCTTCTTTCAATAATGGTATCATTTGATCTCCCCAATTACCAGAACCAGAGTGACAGCGAGACACCCTTATCAGTTCAATGGTAAGACCAGCATCTACTCCTTGTCTTATAGCTTCGTTTAAACGATGCATGGCATCTGCTATTTTTTTTATTTTGTCTTGGTTAGTCATTTTCTTAGCCTGGTTTTCCGTTTATTTCCAGCAACGTCTTTTCCACATCGTCAATCGTAGCACCAAGAGCAGCATCATAAGCCGTTAAAATCGCATACATTTTACCGTTTTGCGATTTGTGAACTACCGAGTGGACATTGTCCTCAATCGCCCTAACCAAAATGTCCACTACCCGCTTGTGCCACCTGTTGAAGTTGGAAATGAATGCGCTTGATATCCCCTCTCGCTTTGCGTCTGCAAGATAATCTGTAACCGTTTCAGTTAGGTTGTAGGATAACAAGGTATGCATTTCAGAGTCCGACAATTCATTGAAGTCTGTGGCCTTGACCAGTTTTTTCAGACTATTTTGGAAAGCAGCAAACTTAATCGTTAAGAATTTCTTAGCCGTTGCTGTTACATTTAGTTGTGGAATCACGAGTTGCAGCCAGGTGTCTGCATGAGTAAAAAGCGAATGATTTAAGAGCACAGTTTGGTTGATTTCGCCTGATGTTAATTCCTGTCTCTCAAGATGGTCTTGCACCAGCATGACGCACATTGGGCTGAAACCTGTAATTGCTGCTACTACAATCATTGCAATATTTTTTGTCAAAGTCATTTTTACTTCTCTCCTAGATCAGACAAACCACCAGTCCCTTTCTTTTTTGGCATAAAGGGATAAGGAATATCATACTCACTCCATAATTTTGCATCCCACATTAAATCAGGTCTTACATCTAAAGTTTCCCAAGGTCGCCTTCCAGTTTTCTTTCCTAGAAGCTCAAGAATTTCCTCTGGATCTACATCTACAGGAAATTCTTGAGCTTCTAACTTTCTTCTTCTTGCTGTATTTCTAGCCCAGGCCTCTCCCCTCTCATGTAGGTATTGTTCATCTGCACTCATTGTTGATCTTGGAATATCTCCTTTATATTCTCCAGCACTTCTTCTACTATCTCTCCCTACTTTATTTCCTTTTATAAGATTATAAAAAGTATGAGTGTCTAATACTTCTTTAATTTCTAAAGGTAAGTCATCCCATAACTCCATACCTTTGCTTAAATTATACTCTTTTCCCTTATGTACTATCTTTGTAGGAACTATAAAAGATTCTTCTGTCATATGTTGGGGAAAATCTTTTTGACTAGATAATCCTCCAGGTGTACGAAACAATCCTTTTTGATTTATATGTTTTAATCTTGCACCCGTTCTAGATAGATCTGAGACAGCCTTTTTCAATACTTCATTCCAGGCAACTATCTGACTAGACTCTGGAGATATTCCTGGAGTAAAACCATGTCTGTGCTGAAGTGCGTGTTGTGTTTCATGCAAAACAGTTTCTAAAGTTTCTGCACTTTTTCCTGCTGTCCTTGGATACCCTTCCTCACGCAAAGTCCAAGCTTTCCGCCTTGTATAACTTTCTGGTCCGAAAGAAAATGGAAGATCCTGAAAGCCAAAGTCTGTTTTTTCAAAAGTGAACGCCTCCTGTTTTTTTAATAAGTTTTCTGTTCTTATAAATTTAAATCTATCAGGATGGTTGGGGGCGGCGGATCGTGCCTTCGAACGAGCTATCATTTCATCTACACCTGATAAAGGACGTTGTCTATATCTAAGACCAGCTTCACCACCAATATCCATCACATCAATAGGCTCACTCTTTCCAGATAATTGACTAAGTAGATCGTTTCTTCCTAGCTGGTCATCTCCTCTCATAAAATGTAAATCCTGAATCAGTTCTTCAGAAGCATCTTCACTCCACATCTTACCCTTCTTACTTTTAGGAACTAGTGTATAGTCAGTTTCGGTAATACCCCTTGTTCCTCTAATTTTTTGAAGCTCTTTAAACGCATCATACCTATGCGCTTCCCTGCTTTTTGTACCAGTTTTCTTCGGCTTTACTAATTTATTAAATTGGTAAGTATTAGGAACCCCTCCTTTTTTTCTTTGAGCTATTAACCAATCATAATTTGTCTGATAGTTAGGATAGGATTCTTTAAGTCTTTTATAATCAGCTACTACTTCTCTTTGAAAAATATTTTCAAGATATTTAGCAGGAATTGATTGTACTTCTTTCCGTGTTCTATACCCATAATTTTCAAGTAACGCTCTCATTCCTGCTTTACCTCTACCTGGATATTCATCTTTATCTATTAGCTCTATATTTTTTTTATTACCGTATTTCCCATATTGAGGATGTAACATTTGATCCATGTCTTCTAATCTCTGTCTAATGGTCGTGTCTAGAAAAGGTTTTACACGTATTAAACCTCCTTCCCTTCCACTATAAGATCCTCTGGAGCTTTCCAACGGCTCAAGTCTAATAGGATGTTTCTTTAATTCAGGATGAATTTTAAATAATTCAGGATGGTGAAGAATATCTTTTAGAACCAAATCAGGTTTATTATAATTAACATTCGGTTTAATATATGCTTTACTATCACTTACTTCAACTTGCCATTTACCAGTCTTGGGATCTTTAAACCATCCTGTTTGATCATAGATATAGTCTCTTCTCTGTCCTTTTAAAATATTTTTAGAAGAGAGAGATTCAGCCAGTTCTTTAGCTATATCCAAATCCTTCTTAACTTTTTTAGAAAGTTTAGCATCTTCTCCTATAATCATACGCATAACAGTAGGGTCCATAGTTCCTTTTATACCAGCCTTTGCAACCCCTGCCAGAAGAGGACCGCCAGTAGGACCAAGCAATCCTTTAAATATTTCTTCAGGAGCTATAGGTTTTCCTCCAGCACCTTCCAATCCAACAAGAAAATCTTTTAAAAATTCAGGAACTGCCATCTCACTCTGAATACCAGTAGGAGTCTTTGTATAACCGATAGGCATAAATGCACCACGCTTATCAAATTTCTTAAATTTCCATCGTTTTTGTGCAGCCTTTGTGGCAGTTAACCCTTCCCTTTCTTGTAAGGATTTTATAAATTGTGGTATTTGAGAAGGATCTTCAACATAATCAAGAGGATTATATCCTAGAGCAGAGGTAAGCTGCTCTAAATGAATATCTGAGTATGGGTCAAACTTTTCTTTAAGTACATCTGCTGGTTTTGATTCCATTGCTGATGGAATGCCTCTACCTCCAAGAGGAATTCTAACTGATCCAGAGGTAAGCTGATCTAATTTTGGTTCTCCCAGACCAGTAAGACCTTCCTCTGCTTTCTCTGTAGCTTTGTTAAATACTTCAGACACTATTTATAACTCCATATCCAAGGTCTGGGATGTATATCACTGTTATCCATTGTATCCAGGTGCAGGAACCTGCTTTCATATGGTCCCCTCTGGGACACACCTATACCTGTAAAGCCATGTTGAATAGCAAGGCCAATTAGTTTATGAGCAGCCTTCCCACTTACCAAGACATCAACAGCTTTGCCATACAAGTGAGGAGAGTTCCTGGCTCCTCCTATAACCTGATTGTATGAAGAACTCCTATAGCCAGAAGAAATAACCATTGGCTTATTGAATTTGTGTCGGAGAGTAACCAGCCTCTCCATAAATTCTTCATCCATATTACATTCATCTGTACCCTTGCATTTAAGTTCGTCTATAGAAAAATAGTTCCACATAGTTTAGGTATTATCGTAGTCCAGTTGTGCTACCTACATAAGAACGATATATATTCATCAGTTCTCTTTGTGCTTCTTTAACAGGAGGCTGCTGTGCGGTCCTTCTTTTAATATCCAGCCCCCATTTATATACATCTTTATTAAGTGGAGGTGGAGGTACAAACACTCCCTTGTTTATCATATTATACAATATGTTCTTATCCATACGATTTTTAAATAAACCTTTATGAGTTATAGCCTCATAGATATCTGTATTATTAAGACCAGCACTTTTAGCTTTTGATATATAATCAAACATTTCTGTGGCTAATGCAAACTGTCTTTCCAAGGACTGACTATAAGAATCCGTTAATTCATCTACAGTTATAGGATCACTTCGCCGGTAAGTTTCTTGAAATATTTTAGTTGTATCTCCCATTCTGTTCTTTAAATCATACATCTTAAAGTTTAGTCCCAGAGCTATGTCATATTGTTCTGGTTTAATACCAGTTAATCCAATCCATTGATCACTAGGAACTAACTCTCTTCCTTTTTCCTTAACTCCAAATTCTTTACCTTCTAAATTATAAGCTGTAATTAAATCTCTAGCACTTTTTATAACTCCAGGCTCAAAAGGACTAAATATTGCAGCCATACTATTAGCTATATTCTGTCCTGTTGTGTACCTATCTTTACCAAAAATAGGTCTGCCATGTTCATCTCTGTTTCTCCCAAAAGATATTATAGCTTCTGCTAACATAGATGGAGAAAAGGCATCTGCAACAGGATCAATAACTGAAGTTTGAAATGCATTATCTACAGCATCTTCAACATAATCTCCAGTTCTTGTGAGTCCTGCAATAGCAGCCATAATGGGAGCTTGTGTTGTAGCCCAAGGATTTATATAACTTATGTTAACCCTTTTTCCTTTTCCATTTTTGTAATCACCATAATAAAAAAAGTTAGCTCCTTTATTATAGGGAGCATCAAAAGCTTCTATCCCTTCTTTTATTGTATTTGTTTGTCCAGGTTCAGTTTCATTTAATCCGACATAATTAGCAGACCCTACAGCAACGGCAGGACCAGCAGCCTGTGCAGCTATCATTGAACCTAATCTTTTATACCCTAGATTACGTTGAGCTTTTCCTTTAAGGTTATCTGAAGAAGCCATCAAAGCTCTACCATCACGAATGTCAGTAATGGCAGATTTAAGAATGTTCTTTTGAGTTCTTATTATTTCTGATTTGAATGCCAAGAAATCAGCAGCAGGAGCTAATCTTAAACCTTTAATAAACTTAGGAACATTGGCATAGTTTTGCATATGATTATTTACAGCTTCAGCCGCCGCTTCATCAAGATTTGTTATACTTATCTCAACGCCATCTGCTGACATAAACCTTCTGTAGACTTTATCTCCATTACTATTTATATATGAAGCAACTTCATCAGGCTCAAGACCCTTATCTTTAAGAACTTGTCTAAGACTTGCTCTTTCATTCATAAATGCGTACTGCTTCCACATATCATCCATTGACTGATACAATTTAGTAGCAGTTGTATTAGCTCTTTTAGCTTTTTCTGTAAGAGTTCTTCCTCCCTTATAAAGAGGAGAAGTTAAGTCCCAAAATTCCTTTTCACCAGCATCTCTTAAAGCTCCCCTTAAAGCACCAAGCTCTGTACCTGATTGAAGATAGCCTAGTGCTATACCCTTTTCCATATCTGCATTTAAGGCTGTATCAGATCTTTTGCCCAAGGATTTAAATACCCTATATACCTGACCTATATGTTTAGGATTAATGTAACCCGCACCAAAAGCCATCCATGCAGCACCAAGAAAGTTTCTTGCTACGGCTGTAGGACTATATACAGTCTTGGCTGCTCTAGTATGACCCTGTAACATAGAATATGCTTGAAGAGGTTTAAAATAATTAATAGCTATTTCATTACCATTAGCAATATAATCAGCTACTTCATTTGTTCCAAAGAACCCTTCAAGCGGTTTAACTATTCCTTGTCCACCTTCAAGAGGTCTTTCTACTCCTCTACCAGAAGGAAGAGTAGATTTTAATTCTCTTGTAACTTCTCCTTCTATATTAATACCTTTCTGGGCATCTTTAATATCCCCTGCTTCTATAAGATCTGCTATTGCTTTTTCATACTTAAATGTTTCTGCTGTTTGGAATAATTTAGTTGCTGTATTTGCATAGTTAGTAAAAGGATCAGTGTACTCTCCCATCAAAGCTCTAATGTCTTCTGGAATATCTCCTCTCTTTGTTAATATTTTACCTGCCCTGTCCTTTTGAAAAAGATTTCTATCTTTAAAAACTCTAAATAAATCTTCTTCATCATTTACAACTAGCATTTCTTTAATTGTATTATCAATGATTCCATCTTCACCCATGTAGTCATTATAGATCTTAGTCTGTTCATCAGTTAAGGTAACTCCAGAATCTTTTAGTCCCTTGACTTCAGAGAATTTTTTATTAGTAACAGCATTCTGTATAGCTAAATGTTCTTTAGCTCTTCTAATTACTTCTTGACCTTCAGGAGTCTCATTTAATACTCTTCCAAAATCAGGGTTATCATAGACTTCAAACTGTCTGGTTATATATAATTCTGTACCATCCTTACCATCCATAGAATTAATAATTTTTGTTTCTAAATCAGAATCCTTTACAATAGCCCCGCTATCCTTTAACTCTTTCTGAAGATCAAATATATTATCTCTCATGCCCTTCAATGATTCTAAAACATCTGGAGCCTCCTTGGATAATTGATCTATAGCTTTCTTACTTCCCTGCAAGGCAGCATTCATTAAAACATACTTTGATTTAGGAATAACATTAAGTTTAGACTTATAGTTTTTCTTAATGGCTTTTTCTAATTGTTTATGTCTTGTTAAAACATTACGTTTAATAGCTTGTATAGCAGACTTCCTTCTTATCTGCGCCCTCTTGGCTGCATCTCCCATTCCACTATCATCGTAAGTATATTTTTTAATTTTAGCTATTATTTTTTTACTTAAAGTTCTTTGACCTATGACATCTGAAATAATTGTTTCTGAAGTCTCTGCTATTTTTTCTCCCACAAACTTATCTTTACCAACCTTTGTCACTCTAATATTAGCAGCATTAAAAGTTTTCTCCAGATCTTCTTCTTGTTTCTTTCCAGATTCTAGTATATCTTTTAGCTTCTGCCTATGATCTTTATTGTATTTCTTTTTTTCTCCAGCACTTTTCTTTTTCCACTCATCAGTTTTTCTAAGTTCTTGAGCTTCCTTTTTAGCCTGTCTTACCTGATTATTTAATGCAACTCTACTTGATTGAGTATTAATATCTACAGTTCCATTAAGTTCAAGTTCTCTTTGAACTCTATTAGCCTCATTAATTAAATCTCTTTCTGAAGTAGTAGGGGATATATTTGAAACAGTTTTCCCCACCTTTGGAACTTCTTCTCTAGCAGCCATTCGTTCAGACTGAAGAAGTAATTTTCTGGTGGCTCTCTTATCCATAAATTTACTGCCAAGACGGCCCAAACCATATCCCAATCCAGCACCAGCTAAAGCATTTAAACCTAGCTCACCAAAATCTAGGTTTTCTTTTCTAGCTTCTTCTCTTGCTTGATCAGGATCTTTACCCTCTTCTATAGCATCCTTATAAAGATCAAGATCATAATCAAGACCAATTTCTACAGCTTGATCGGCCAGACTCTCCAATCCCATATATGCACCTTCAGCCGCCGCCGTTTGAATACCTACTCTATTACCTTTAGTTTTAGCTACAGACTTTGCAGTTTCTTCTAGTAACTCCTTACTTACTTCTTTTGTAACACCTTTCTTAACAGCTTCTTTAGCAGCCGCTTCAGTCACTCCCGTCTTCATTAAGGATTTTATAAGTTGATCTTTAAAGATCATCTTACCCGCTTGGGTAGCTGCCCTTCCCCCCATTGCTTTAGCTATTCCACCAATTCCAATTCCCCCTACCATACTAGCCCAGAAAACAGGATCAGTTAGAGTAGCATGTTTTAATGCTCTACCAAAAGAATAAAGATCAGCATCAGTATTATCATATTGTGTAATTGATTCTACCCATGCTCTTTTGGTTTCATCAGACATGTCCTTGGTATCATAGGCTGTTAAACCCATGTTAGTTATATTATAATTTAATTTTGAATGCCGGTCCTTCAACCATTCGGCAAGAGCTTTTTGTGACCCCTTCCACTTTTCACCTTCTTCTGACTGATAAATAGTGGCAGCATTATTGAGCCACCTCTGGTCAATATCCAGATCATCCATACTTTGTTCTGGAAATTCCATAGATTGTGGTTGAGCTTGTTGTTGAGGTTGGGCAACAAACTGTTGTTCTCTTTCTTCAAATTCAGAAATATCTGGAATACCAGAAGATTCAATGGTATTTATAGGAGAAACTTCTGTACTGAATTTTCCACTTTCAAATTCAGAAATATCTGGAATTGTATTAACCATTATTATCCTATTTATTTTTGGTGCTTGGTGCTATTAAAGAATTAATTTTATCATTAGCATATGCTCTGGCAGCAATCGGACCAGTCTTTCCTTTATAATGTGCTACACCTCCTAAAATTCGTTCAGCATTAGTTTTAATATTAGCTATTGCTTGTCTGCTCTCTGCGGTTATAGCTTTTCCACCTATAGTTTGTGCTTTTTCATCAATTATAGAAGCTAATTTACTCTCTATACTTGTTAATAAAGCATTATAATCTGATCCTTTAATTTGAGAAGCAGTATCTACCTTCTCAGCTTTTATACGTTCAGTCTCAGCATTTATAAAATCAATTAGTATTTTATATGCTTTAGCAGTTTTATTAATTGCTGAATCTTTCAAAGTTGATTCAGCCACAAGTTCAGCCATTACTTGTTTTTTTAAGAATAAGGGCAATAGCTCTAGTTCTTTTTCCAAATCCACTTTAGCAGCTATTTCTTTTAAACTTATCTCTTGTTTCTTTTCTAGATTTTCTAACTTATCAGTATGCTCACCCTTGCGTAATTCTTTTTCTATTTCAAATTTATTTTTATTTAATGTTCTTAATGCAGAATTAATTTTTTCACTTCTTTTACCCAATTCTTCAGCAGTTACATTAAGAGTTGTTGTTAGCATTCCAACAATTCCACGCTCCTTCATACCTTCTTTTAGGGCTTTTCCAATAATAGCACCAGGATATCCTCCAAGTTTCTCAACAAGCTCTTCTTGTCTCTTTAGAAAAGCTGTACTTGCAGCTTCTTCTTCTGCGGTATAACTTTGTTGAAGTTTTTCTCTTTTAGTTTGTCCTCCTGTCCTTATTGCCATTTCTTTTTTAATAGCGTCTTCTTTTCTTTTTCTTTGGATCGCTTCATTAAATCTAGGATCTTTTGCTAATGTTGCTTCTCTTGCAGCTATTATCTTTTTAATGTCTGGCTTTACATCCATTCCTCTAATAGTACCACCACTAATCTCATCCTTACCCTGATAAAGTCCTTGAATAAGTTTTTTAATATCTGTAGGAGAAAATGATCTTCTTGGACCTGATGGCTTTTTAACTGATACTCTCTGCTTTGTAGATAGTTCATTAGCAGATGTATCTTGTGATGATAGCGGACCAGTACCTGCAAACTCGTCAGGTCCACCAGTACCTACACCTGTTTTAAGATTAAAAGTATCTAGGGGAAGACCTGTAGATTGACTAATAGATTGACTAAGGTCTGCTAATGCTTTTTCAGCTTTTGAAAGTGGTGGGGTAGCCGAAGTAGATGTCTCTTGTGATAATGGGGACTGAAGATAAGGCCAGTATGGGTAGTCCCCCTTAAGCTTACCAAGATCCTTTAGCCTTTGTTGCCGACTTTTTTTTATAATATCTTCTCCCATGCCCAGTTTTTTTCTGGCATCGTACCTTATTTCTGGAGTACTACCATGTATAGCTAACCATTCTAAACTAGGCTGATTAGGCCCACCTATTTGCCTACCTATTTGCCTACGAACCACAGGAAGACTAGACAATCCAGACAATCTACCTCCACTTGCTTTTTTTCCTAACATACCTTTACCAGCAGCACCCCAGTTAAAACCTTGAGTACCACCCATAGT
>Ga0080013_1003613_pt1 | contig 16050 bp, 13 predicted proteins | sample ETNvirenome_6_85_FD_69236 | JGI IMG/M metagenome (GOLD analysis project Ga0080013, IMG submission 69236) | Marine viral communities from the Pacific Ocean - ETNP_6_85 (SPADES assembly) (version 2) | ecosystem: Environmental > Aquatic > Marine > Oceanic | place: Pacific Ocean | collected 2013-06-19
AAACAAAGAGCGTAGCAGTAGAGGCCAAGAGCAATCCCGGCGTACAATCAAAACCAAATACTTTGACTAACGCATTAGCGGCTACACCAGCAGCGGAAGTGCCTGACATGTCAAAAATGTCGGAGTACGAGTTGCTGAGAGAAGCGGCTAAATTAATTCCGTCTGATACTTGGACGGATTAAGGGATTTTAAAAAATGGCAACTACAGTTACCAATTTCGACGCAGCGTTGAAGCAGATTTACTCTGCTAGCAACCTAGCCAAAACAACTCTTTCTCGACGACCCTTATTGGCAATGCTTCCTAAGCGTTCCGATTTCGGTGGTCGCAATATGCCTATTGTAAATATTTTTGGGGATCCACAAGGCCGCAGTGCAAGCTTCGGAAATGCTCAGGGTACCACCGGGACAGCACCAGCTAACCAAGTTAGCGTGGATGACTTTCTCTTAACCCGAGTTTCAAACTACTCGATTGCACAAGTCGGTTCAGAGGCGGCGGAAGCTTCTAAAGGCGATGCAATGGCTTTCCTTCAAGCTTTGAAGGCAAGCATTGACGGAGCGATGAACTCTCTGTCTAACTCGATTGAGACTCAGCTTTTCCGATGCGGAACCGGCTCCATTGGTACGGTAGGGGCTTACGTTGGCAGTGCCTCAACCTTTACCCTTGGTGAAGAGGAAGACGTTGCAAACTTTGACGTAAATATGGTTCTCGTTGCTTCGGCTACTGATGGCAGTGCGCTACGAACTGGAACCAACGCGGTATCTGGGGTTAACCGCTCTACCGGTGTTATTACATCGACTGCGGTTTGGGATACAGCGATCACTAGCTTCGCGCCTGGTGACGTTATTTACCCTCAAGGTGACGCAGCAAACGGCGGCTCTAACGTTTGTATTAGCGGCCTTTGCTCTTGGCTTCCTTCGGCGGCTCCGGGTGGTGGTGATAGCTTTTTCGGTGTAAACCGTTCAGTGGATTCACGCCTCTATGGTCAGTATACTGACCAAAGCGCAGCAGCAATTGAAGACGGGCTAATTACTGCCGGTTCTCTTTCTGCCCGAGTTGGTGGGAATCCGAATGTTGCATTCATTAACCACGTTCAGCAACGTAGCTTGATTCAAAACCTTCATAACTCACAGAATTATCAAACCGTGAATGCGACTACCCACAAAGGGCTAGTCTCCGACATTGGTTTTCGTTCTGTAGCCATCCAGGGTGATACTGGCGCGATTAACGTCGTAGCCGCAAACAAGTGCCCCGCCGAAAGTGGCTTCATGCTTGAAATGGATAAGTGGATTTTAGCGACTCTAGGTGAGCCGGTGAAGTTCTTAAATCTTGATGGTAACCGAATTTTACGTTCTGCCACGGCAGATTCAGTAGAAGCGCGACTAGCATTCCGAGGAAACTTGGGCTGCAAGGCACCTATCTACAACGTGCGAATTCAGATGCCAGCAGTTTAATATAGTTTAGGGGAGGTCATAATGGCTAGTACAGCTACCTTGGGTGACTTACGCGCACGAGCGTTGGATTACGCCGATATGACCGGCTCTAACTTTCCCGTTGAGGCGCGAGTTAATGATTACATTAACTCCGCCGCTTCGGAATTTTACGACCTGCTTGTGGATAGTTATGAAGACTATTTTTTAAGTACCCAAACTATCACTTTGGTTGCAGGGACAGGAAATTATGCCCTTCCTTCCGACTTCTATAAAGCGAAGCGTGTTTACTACCTTGCCGGTGGTCGCCGTTTTTCTATTCATCCTTTTAATTTAGAGGCTTTGGATGGGGCCAAGACCAGCCCCTTAACTGCCGGGACATGTGAGCTTTGGTATGTTCCTGAAATGCAGTTAATGGTGAACGATTCCGACACCGTTTCGAGCATCATCCCCCCGATGATTAAGGGCTGGCCGGATTATATTGCGTTGGGAGCCGCCATCAGGCTTCTGATTCGAGAAGAATCAGACCCTTCTGCTTTAATGGCAGAAAAGAAGATGATGCAAAATCGAATCATCTCACTGGCGGAGCCTCGAGATGCAGGGATACCTGATTCCGTTCAAGACATCGGGCACCGATGGAACGATGTCGGGTTTGCCTATGACCCCGGAGCTTTTTTAATGCGCTATCGAATAATGGGGTCGAATATTAAGTTTATCCAATACGACGCGGGGGTCTAAGTGGCGAAAACGAATAAGAACAGTAAAGCAGCCTGTAGGAAGATAAAGAACTCTCAAGTCGCACTAGAATTGCGGCTAAAAGGGTTTAGCTACAATAAAATAGGCGACACCATGGGGATCTCTTCCGCGTATGCGTATAAGCTCGTTGAAGACGAGCTTAGGCGTTGCCGAGAGATGACCGCCGAGACGCGGGACCAGATTAAAGAGCAAGAGCTAATGCGGCTCGATCGGCTTCTGGAACAAGCCAAAGACCACCTCTTAAAAGGGTGGTGTACTAAGACCGCTAAAATCTTACTCGACATTCAGGCAAGACGAACCCTTTACCTTGGGCTCGATGATGCCGTTTCAAGGGTGGAGATTTCCACCATCGACAAACTGTCCGATAACGAGATTAGGGACCGCGCCATGGAACTATTGCAGGTTGAGGTCTTAACCCAGCCTGAGACAGAGCATTGAAATGGAGCCTTGGAAGCGTGTTACCGCCGATGACCGTGTAATCGAAGAATTGCAGGATAACGCGGAGCCTATCATGCAAAAGGTCCAAGATGCCTTTTTGCTCGATGGTGTTCTCATAACAAAACAAACGATTGATGGGGCGACAGTTATTAGGCATGGGCTAGGGAGAGCTCCGAAGGGATTTATAGTAATCCGAAGAAGGGGTAATGCAGTGGTTTACGACGACCAAGACAGCAATAAAAACGCCACAAAAACTTTAACCCTTAACGCCGCTTCCTCCGTTGAAGTGGATTTGTGGGTGTTTTGATGCCCCTACAAAAACAAATGAAATCCTGGCCGCTGACGAGCGGCATAGACGAGAAGGCTTCGGACAAGCATCTTCAGCCCCCGAAGCTCGCTACTTGCCATAATGGCAAGTTCAGTAAAACGGGCCAGGTTCAGAAAAGAAATGGGTTCACTCGATTAGCCAACTCCAAGATTAGCGGAACAATTGATGCGAGCGAGCAATGTGCTAGCTATCAAGATGAGCGGATTATCTTTGATGGAAATAATGCTTTCTCTAGGGCTAATTCTGGAACCTGGGTTGATCGTGGGAGGGTTACCGGATGCACGTTTGAAGATTCCTACGTCTACAACAATGACTCGGTTACAACTACTCCCCTCCAGATAGCGAGAGCCAATAACTATCGAGTCGAGGCTTGGTCGGAAACGGACCCCGAGTACACGGGGGCCGCTGACATCCCTTGGCAGGTTTACGCTCGCGTTATTGATGAGGCTACCGGATTAGAAGTGGTCCCGAGGACAAGAGTTACCCCCGCAGCGGGAATCAGCGTCACCAAGGCGATGGCTCAATATGATGATAGCAATTACTTCAACCCGCAGGTTCAATGCGTGGCGATTGCCGGGTACATCTACATTCTCTTTTGTGACTGCGATGCGGTTACATCACAGGTAAACATTACCGGAACAGCCGCAGGTGGGGCGGGGCTCACAACAATCACATGTACGTCCGTCGCAGGGCTCAATTACAAGGATGCTGTTACAATAGCAGGGACGACATCCCACAACGGAAATCACTTAGCCGTTGATATAGACCCAGATACAAATACTTTTGCCATAGTAGACACCTACAGCGGGAGCTCGGAAACCGGAACAGTAACGATTAAGTCGAATTACGCTGGTGTGAATCGGATGGGGGTTCATGCGTCAGTGGTGAATACGAACACCGGAGTTGCCGCAGCGTTAACCCCCACCTCTCCGGCGATGGACTCCACATCTATCATTTTCCACGTTAACGCCACCTTCCCGCTCTTCATCGTAGACCACGTAGCGAACGACAGCTTGGCAGATGGTGCAGTGGTTTTTAGGTTGAGCCCTGGACCGACCGTTGTAGCCACCAATACGCAACCATCTTATCGCGCAGATTACTTTATGCAGTCGGGTGGTGCCATTACCGAGTTCCTAGAGGGGGGCCAACCTGGATACCGTGGGAGAAATACCGTTATCGAAAGAGAGCCCTACTTTCAGGCAAAGGATGGGGGGCATGATGGTAAATCGAGGACATTGAGCCACATAGTATGTAGGGCCGGAATGGGGAGCGAGGACAACGAAATTTGCGTGGCGTTTACAGCGTATGATACCGGGAAGAGCATTCCCGAAATCAAGACGCAGGTTTATAGTCACAGCCTTGCTAAAGTAGGGTCTGATTTAGAAATTCTTGAAAGCCACGTTTTAATCTCTGGCAGCTTCGGGTCTGAGAACGATACCGACATCACCCACTTCGTTTTCACCGGGCAGACTCACGCACCGCTAGCGTCACTCGTTAGCCCCGACCCTGGACAAGCTAACGAGCACTTTATTGCTACGTCAAAGATAGACGTTAGCGATGGTAGTTTAGACACTGCGGCAGCGTCATTGCGTAAATTTACGACAATAACGACCGACCTTTTTCAGCACAATGGGAAAGTTTACTTTGGGGCAACTTACGCAATCACTCCATCGAGTGTTATCCACGGAAGCGGGAACATAACATTTGCCAATTTTGGGTCTTCTGTAAATGTCATTGCCGATATTGATGGGAACGTCGTCGCAGCAGGTGGCACCGGGCTAGGCGGAGTTTGCCCTTCTACGGATTGGGCTCCTATCTACGAAGACGGGAGAGCCCTTTTCTGGTTTGTCTCTCGAATAGAAATCCCTGCTGCCAATGAATACCTTTTCGGTTCCTCTAAATATGCCGGTGTTACCATTGCCGGCGGGTCGACCATGCAAAACAGAAGCGTGTTCAACTCTTCCGTGGCAGCACTCGATTTTGCCCCTGCCCGATACCTCCCTTACGCTGAGGCTGGAAATTCTCTTTTGATGGCTGGGGGAGTCCTTTGGGAGTACGGCGGCGACTGGATGAAAGAGAATGGATTTCTCACTTACCCACAAGTTAGGAGTATTACGACTGCCGGAACCGGGGGCACTCTGGAGGATGGAACATGGTCCTTCCAAGTATGTTACGAGTGGACAAATTCCAACGGAGCGGTTCAGCGGTCTTACCCTTCGGACCCTGTTCAAACGACCCTTAGTGGTGGCGGTTCGAATCAAAAAATAACCCTCACAGTTTATACTCCCCAATGGACGCAAAAACGAAATGCTAACAGCTTAAGCAACCCCCGCATTGTTATCTTTCGAACCGAAGAAGGGCCTGGTTCAATTTGGTACAGGGTCAAAGATGTTGAAGCCGATATGGGCTCCTCTTCCCAGGATATAGTTGGCTCAGAGTTGGCAGACATCTCAATTGTGGACAATGAGCAGATCTACACAACAGGTTCAGCGGGAGACATCTTCGGGAATATCTGCGCTCCATGCCCTACTGACATCGTGCTTCATAAGGAAAGAATTTTCTTAGCTACGATTGAAGGGTCTGTTTGGTACAGCAAGAAACTTCTCCCCGGCATTGCTGTAGAGTTCGCAGAACAGCAGGTTAAGCCTATCGACAATTACTCGGGCAAAATATCGTGCATAGGCGCGGTGCGCGATTATGTCATCGTGATTACCGATGATAATGCTTACTTCCTCGCTGGAGATGGGCCGAATTCTGCTGGAGTGGGAACAGACTTTTCTCCGCCAACTATCTTTTCCAGGGACTCGGGGGCTAACGCGGGATGCGCTAGAACTAACTCCCCCATAGGGTTTTTGTACCGAGCCAAAGGGGGGATTTACCAAGTAAGCCCCTCAATGCAAATGAAATGGATTGGAGCTCCGGTCGAAGACACTATTGACGATTACGAGCCTACTCGGATGGTGGTTAACGACTCCGAGGGAGAGGTCTATATCGGGCTGACCACAGGGGGAATAAAGTCTATTGCGGTGCTTGTCTATAATTACGTGTTTGACGCTTGGTCAATATGGAAGCCCCGCTACTCAGCCTTTGGCTCAACGATAACCCCAACGGGAATGATGGTTCATAATGGGACATTCAATTTCTCGATTCCTACTGGATACCTGTTAGAGCAGAACACAGGTTTCACGGATATCGGGCTTTCAACTTTGACTTTTAGTCTTCTTATAACGACTCCGTGGCTCCGCTCGGACCAATTTCTTAACTTGGTAAGATTCTATAATGTTCTGATCAGCGGCACTTATAAATCTGACCATACTTTAAACTCGACGATTTACACCAATTACGATGAATCGGTGGCAGACGCGCAAACGTTAGTGGTTACTTCGTCTACCCCGGCACCGTACATTCTTAGGCAACATGTTGCGGTTCAAAAAGCGCGAGCAATAAAGATTACTATTAGCGATGCGCCGACATCGGGGACTTTCGAAAGTTACCAGCTTGATGGGATATCTATACAATTCGGAGTTCGCCCAGGTGGTTCATTTAAGGTCGGTGAAACCAGGACACTGACGTAGGAGAAAGATATGGCAGTAAGCGAAGAAGAAGCAGCGGCGAGGCCAAACACCGGAAGAAGGGGAACCCCGGCAGGGATGCAGCGCACCTGGGACGAGAACGAAGAAGGCGTTCTTACTGCCTTGGACCCACTAGGGATTGGCATCAAGCCACACGCCACACGCCAAATTTCGGCAGAAGCCGCAGCAGCGCCTAACGTCTACACCCCACGAACGCAAGAAGCGCTAGCCGACATAAGAAACCAGCGAGGCGGACCATCGGCGGGAGAGACACTAACGCGCCTAAATATGGATAGAATAGCGAGATCTGGGAATAGATCTATGCGCGGGGGCTCCCCATTATCTGCAGCCATGAGCCTAGGGCGCCTAGCTCCCTCTCAGGCGCAGGTAGGACAGGCCGGGGGCCGAACCATGGGCGCGGAGCAACAGAGGATTAACGCTGTTCTTGGGGGAGCCTACGGAAGACAGGCGCAATTCGCACTAAGAAGTGCTTTAGCCGAAGCCGGCAGACGAAAAGCCATAGAACTGGCTAACTTGGGGCTCGTTGAAGATGCTAATGCTATGATGGCCCAACGTGCTGCCGTACTAGGGGAGCAAGGCGCCGAAGCATGGGGCCGGCACCAATCGAGCACTACTCCAGAGAGGTCAATGGACCCACTTTCCAAAGACTTTGATTACGGAAGCTATACGACAGACCTATACGAGGGGGGACAATAATATGTCAGATTTTAGTACACCTTTAGGATGGGGAGATGTATTTTCCGTTCTCTCAGGAGCCCCAGGAGGAGAAAGAATCGTTGGGGAGATTATGGGAACGGACCCAAGCAACGTGCAGGCAAACCGCACGTTCGGGGGACAGGTAAACGATCCTATGGCGCAACAGCGCCAACAAGAGATTTCTCGCCTTCAAAGCATTGGAAGGGGGCAAATTGACGATCAATCCGTTACCGGAATGCAACAAGCTCTGGCGAGAGGCGGCAAACAAGCATACGGCCTTGGGCAAGCTTCCCCCTTTTCAAGCGCAGGAGCGCGGGGGAGGATGGCACGGGGAGGACAACTTGCTATTAGTCGAGAAGCGCCTCAATTGGTTCAAGCGCAAAGACTGCAGAGCCAGCAAAGTGCACGAGAAATGGCAGCGGATCAGTTAGCCCAAGCTCAAGCTATTGAGCAACAAAGACTTGAAGCAATTCAAGATGATGTAGTGGACGCGCAAGTTCGTCGAGAAAAAGCGATTCAGGCAAAACGACAAGCATCATCCTCGGGGATTAGTGGAGCCCTGATGACTGCGTTCGGCTTGTTTAAAGAGGGCGGAGTTGTCCCAGGACATAAGGATCAAGCGGTTCCGATCATAGCCCATGGAGGCGAGGTTGTTCTCCCTGAAGATGTGAGTAAGAAGCTCTTAAAGGCTTTAGCCGATAAAGATAAAGGCAACGTCCCTACCTACGAATGGACAAGCGGGTGGGAGGGCCCTCCTGCGCCCGAGCAAATAGTTGCGCCGCGATGGGCCATTAAGGACATTGACCCACGCTTTGAGATTCCAGAGAAAAACTACCCGGCTTATGCCGATGCCGTTATTGATGAGCGTAGGATACGGTACCCTGGGATGACAGTAGGAATACGTGGTCCCCGCAGTAATGAGGACGGGTGGATGGAGCTGGCCGCCATAAGGAGAGAGCATACAGCAGGGTCTCCCTGGTATAGAGGAGCCCCTAGATACCCGAGCCGGTACGATGTCCCTGGAGGGAAGACAAGAACAGGTCAATCGTCACAAATGACCGAGAGCCAAGTAGAAGAGATAATGAAGACCAAAGCCCTATCTGATTTAGATAAACGAATAGATGATCTTGAGAGGGACAAGTAAATGGCCGATGAACAATTAGTAGCGCAGCAATTAGCCGAAGCAGAGGCGCAAGCTATGGCCGAGGCCGAGGAGGAGGCCATAGCATCTATGGAAGCTGCAGCAGGGTACATCCCTTTCGAACAATTGCCTGGGGAATTGACGCAAGAAGAGAAATGGGCTGCGGAAGACGCCCTTATCCAAGAAGCCATCGCTAAGGACCGAGCATCTAGGCCAGGGGCTTTAGAGCAGGCTTTCTACGGAGAAGGTGGCAAGGCGGCGTACGATACAGGAACCGGTATAGACTTCAAGCTAGGGGAGAGGCCGTTAGGACAGCCAGTTGCGCCCCCGGAAACTGCACTCGCCAGCCCCCCGCCTCCCGTTCAAGGGGTGTCAGTGCCGGCGAGACCCGCCGCAGACGACGACGGTAGCGATCTTCCTTACGTCCCAATGGTGGGGGGGCACCATCGAGCGGCTGCGGCTTATCGGCGCATGGGTAATTTGGAAAAGCAAAGGGGCGACGTAGAGGCCAAAAAGCTTATGCAGCGATTTGGCGACGAGCAGCTAACAAGGGCTGAGAGAAATTTTCAAATTCGGCAAGATACGCAGGAACAGAAAAGATTAGCAGGTATCGAGTTTGATGAAGATATGGCGGACGCCAAGCTAACCAGGCAGTACCCAGGCGCGTCCATTGAACAGATAAAAGACTGGAAGTACGAGCTTAGGCTGAACGAAGACATTAAAGCAGGAAGAAGGGACATCTCCCCCGAAGGTGCCGCTAATGTTCTTCGCCGGGCCGCCGTAGCAAAAAAGAAACTGGAGAAGGCCCAAGCTATCGACCCTGGTCGAGCTTTTGGAAATGCAGGGTCAAAGATATTGGCTGCGCTAGCGGTTGGGGCTGGCTCATGGGCAGCAACAAGAACAGGCAGAAACCCGGCACTTGAATTATATAATAAAGCTATCGCTAACGACATTGCGGCTCAAAAGGAAATGTTTCAACATAAAAGAGATGCGCCTACGCGAGTAATGAATGAGTACAAGTTCTTTATGGATAAGTACAACAGCGATGAAGTTGCAACCTTGGCAACGGCTGCCGCAGAGTGGGGCGTTGCCGCCCAGCAGCTAAATGCGCAGGGACTTCAGATATCCGGTAAAATTAATCAGCAAAAAGCTTTTGCTCTTGCGGCTGAGGCCCAGGCAAAAGGTGAGGTCCTTAACAATAAGGCCAAGCAAGCTGCTCAAAGAGCGCTGGCTCTGCAGTACAGCGGGATTAACGATATGCAAGGGAAACCAATCCGATGGGTCGGTGGAAAGCATGGGCTTGAGAAGCAAGATCCCGAAGAGAAGAAATTGCTCCTCGCAGAACGCGAAAAAGCGAATATGCTTACCGTTGCTATTGATAAATATATTGAATCAACCCGTGCAGACGGAGCATGGATGCCAGGGTCCGAGGCGAGGGCAGCGGCAGAAGGACTTCGTGAAGCCCTGGTTCATGGTGAGGGCAAGTTCTTCGGGATGGGAGTTCTCCAGCAATTCGAGAGGCAATTTCTGGAATCAGTTATTCCTAAAGACGAATCAATTCCAGAGAGCATTTTTACGTGGCTTAAGGGGGATAGTAGCCGAATCGCGGCTTACGGAGAAGCGCTTAAGGGTTTTGCAAATGACAGATTTATGGGGGCAGTCGGAGCGCTTGGAAACTATGAGCCTTGGGGCGGAGAAAAGAAGTACACAGTGAGAAAAAAAGGCGAACGCGGAGCGAGCGCGGCAGATATGGCATTAGCCAAATCACGCGGTAAGTAGGGGTTAATTGTGGCTGAATTAGTAAACGTTCAGACAAATAAAATTGTCACCGTCCCAGACTCCGAGGTTTCCCGGTATCTGGAATCAGGGCAGTTTAATCTCCCTGCAAGCCTTGTTAGTGACCATGGCTTAGAGATGCTGAGCCCAGACGGCGAGATTGTAGACGTCGGCATGGAGGGAGTCTACGACGCCCTGGATGATGGGTACACGCTAGAGTCTCAACTATCCCGTGACGCACGAGCGCTGAGAAAAGAGTACACGGGATTTTTGCCTGGGTTAAAATCTGCTGCACTAGGGGCGGCAAAAGGTTTAACTTTTGGCCTATCAACCCCCGTAGCTCAAGCCCTTGGTGCCGACGTAGAGGCATATGAAGCCTTCCAGCCAGGAGCCATGCTTACGGGCGAAGTTGTCGGAACAGGGGCATCGCTTCTAGGGACCTTGGGGACCGGTGGAATCGTAGGGGGCGGAGTCCGGGGGGCCGCAGCACTGGCGGAAGCGGGCGGTGCGAAAGCGGCAGCAAAATTAGCCGAAAAAACTTTTGGGCAAAAACTTCTTAAAAGCACCGTCAAAGCAGGCGTAGAAGGCACTTTGGATGGTGCGATGTATGGCGCAGGCGAGGCTGTTCATGAGCTATCACTGCAAAGAGCCGAGCTAACAGGTCAATCAATTGCGTCCCATTTTGGGGCACGAATGACGGAAGGTGCCCTTATAGGTGGCGCTTTCGGCGGAACACTGAACGCGCTAGGTGTGCCGGTAGTTGCCGCCATGAGGAAAGCCAGCGGCCCTGCGAAGAAAGCTTTAGCAGCGGCCAACCCTGTAACTCTTCCAAAAGTGTTTAATACCGCAGAGGAATTCTTTAAAGGCGTAGCCGACGAAGCAGGATTTGAGTCTCTCGGTGCCATGCTGAAGAGCCAAAGGATTCTTAGCAAGCGAGATGCTGCCGACCCAGGATGGCTCGGGAGGGCTAAGAGGTGGCTTACCGACACCAAGACCGACGTTGATGGGCAGCAGGTTCCGCTTATCGCCTCTCTGGATACGTGGGAAGAAATCTCCCCTAAACTGGAGGCGAAGAGAGATGGCATCGGGCAGGAATTAAAAGGGTTCTATGCGGAAATTGATGCGAACACTCAGCCCGGAATGGGTGCCAGTTCTGCCAACATTGTAGACAAGCTTAACGAGATTAAGGCACAATTCCCAGACGCAACCACTGCCGCCGAAAGAAACGCATTAGATGATGCCATTATCGAAGCTAAGAAAATTGGCCTAAAGGAAGACTTAAGAAGGCACCAAGAGCTTGGCGGGAAACCTTTGCAGGCGAGAATGAAAAGCTACACGGATTGGCGGGGGCCAGAGTATCGGGACTTCATAAACGCAAAGCATACGATGGGTAAAGAAGGCAGAGGAGTTAGAGTAGTTGACGACTTCCTCTTGGATGTGGAGGAGCTAACCGCTTCCCAGATAGATGAGATTTGGGGCCTTACCCATAAAGGCGGCGGAGAGTTTCTCAAAATGAGACTCCCAAACACTATTGAAACTAAGAACCAGTATTGGGGCCGCTCAGGGTTTGACGCCACCAGGCCATCAGATGTTTCTAAACTAAATCGCAAAATAGGAAATATCTGGCGCAACGAGTCAGACGACGCTGCAGAAGAAGTAGTAAAAATAATAGAAGACTTGGGCGGCGAAGCAAAAACGTCAATGCAGGAGTTCAGAAAGCTTAAAGACGAATTTGGCTACGCATCAGAATTCTGGAAAATTGTTGAGGACCGAGCCCTGCGCGCCCAAGCTAATAGAAAGTTCTCTCTAAGCGACCATCTTATGACCGTTGCAGGTTCTGGCATTGGTGCATTCGGAGGGGGGCCGTTTGGTGGAATGGTGGGAGCATCAATCGGGGCAGTCGGTAACCGATACCTTCGAGAGCGTGGCCTATCTCTTACGACTGCTGGCGCTCGAAGCTTGGCCAAGCTAGCCAAAAGAAGAGAAGCAACTATAGCCGAAATAAGAAAAAGAGCCTCCGAAGCAGCCAAAGGAACAGCAGCTAGAGCAGCGGCCATCGCGTTACCTCTTCCAATCAAAACCCTAACCGCAATAACATTCACCGGGGAGCCGCCGAAAGGCGACACTAAAGAAGAGGTCATGGGAAGCCTTATCGGGCAGATTGACTCATTCGCGCAAGATCCTGAAAAACTTGCGTCGCATCTAAATATGGAGCTGGGGGAACTTGAAACGATAGCTCCAGAGGTAGCGGTGCAAGTGGCTACAACCAAATCCAGAATGGTTCAGTTTCTACAGGAGAAATCTCCGAAAATAGGAGACCCCTACAGTACTTTGCAACCCATGCTTTACCGGGACTCCTATCTTGACCAAGAATCATTAGCTAAATTTGAGAGATACCTTGTCGCGTCCATAGACCCAATCAATGCTTTTTATGGAGACTTTGCGAATGGTTCAGTGATGAAAGAGACCGTTGAAGCGATAAGGCATATCTACCCAGCTCTCCTTGAGCAAATCCAGGCTGTTCAGCAGGAAGAGGTCTCGGAAAGAGAAAAACCTTTATCGACATCCGAAGCTGATAGCTTAGCCAAGCTTTACGATGCCCCCATGGTGGCATACCAAAACGCTGCATTTATGCGAAGACAACAAGCTCAATACAAAGTAGAATCCAAAGGGTCGATGGCGGGAGTTAAGCCATCTTCAGCCTCTCAGGGGAGGACAGAACTTTTAATGCAAACAGATGTAAACGCGGTTCAGTCAAATTTAAGATCTAATAAATTCGCTTAAGAAAAGGATAGCCACAGTGCATACAATTAATTATCAGAAAAAATATACCGGTTCTTTGACCAATGAGCAGGTCATGGATTTAAGAGTTGTTAAAAACCAAAAAATGTCAATCCATGCGACCGTTAGTGATACCAGCGGGGGGACGATTACGACCTATTACGTCTTTGTCGATCCTATTCGTCAAACTGAAACCGAGGTCCAGTATGACCAACATACAATGACGGTCGATGACCTTTATGTTTTTGTTTACGATTACAAGGTTCCATTCTTGCGCGTGAAGTATTCTAGTGGCGGAACAAGCGGGACTCTCAGAGTAACTGGAACAACAGCGGAGTGATGCAATGGCTTATGGGAGAATAACTGTAGAGGGGGTTTTTTCGAATAACGCAAATTACTCCGACCCAATCACAAGAACCTCCGGGGGTGCCCAAGAAAGCACACCGGCTTCTTTTTACTCTCAAATTTTAACGGTTCCCACGGTGGTGCCAGGGCTAAATCTTGATTTAAGCGCGTCTGCGCTAAATCTTGCGGCAGTCTCAACCATTCTTATTAAGAATCTAGGGACCACCAACTCAATTAAGGCAACATGGTTGTCCGACCTTGAAACAATCGCCAACCCTGGAGGCGTTAGCACCACTGCGGGCTTTAGCTTCAATTCTTCGGGCTCAACCATTACGGACAAGAATAGCCAGAGCAGCTTCGCTAATACCGAAGTTGGTGACAGTCTTTACACCGGGAACGCCACCAATTCAGACAACAGGGGAACAAGAAAAGTAACCACCGTCACAAGCGTAAACGAGGTTGCTGTTTCTAGTGCGTTAGTCACTTCGGCAAATGATGAGGCTGCAACATTCAGTAGGGGAAAAGAGTGCTCGGTAATCATAGCGCCTGGGAGGTGGATGGTTGTGCCTGGTAATCTTATGTATCGGACTGCCGGAGCAAGCATTTTTGAGATGTACATTGTTGCCATTTCAGGCACTTCGCAATGCGAAGTATTGCTTTTAGGGACTTAAAACATGGTTGACGCTAACGTAAAAATTAGAGGGGTCGCATTGAAGGCGAAAGAAAAAAAACTGTTTAAAAAAAATCCAATCCGAAAAGCGATTTATGCTTACGGTCTTGTTCTTGTGCCTTCCGTTTTTTCGTTGGGTTCTTACTTATTCTTATTAGGAGGCGGCAATGGCTGACGCAAATGTTAAAATTCGAGGTGGCGTCGCAAACGCTACACAGATTCAATCAAGGGCGGTCGACGCGACAGCCCCGACAGATGGCCAAGCGTTAGCTTGGAGTAATTCAGATTCAGAATGGGAGCCAACTACGATAGGTGGAGGTTCTTCGGAATGGACCGACACCGGGACTGTTCTACACCCAGCGGATTCAAGCGGCACCCTTGACAATGTTGTGATTGGCGGGACCTCTCTCGCAAATTCGGACATTGCTTTGGGCGTCGATGGTTCGGCGGTGTTTAATGAGCAAAGTGCTGATGTTGATTTCCGGGTAGAGTCTAACGGGAACACTCACATGCTCTTCGTCGATGGTGGCGGGGATACCGTTGGTATTGGTTGCACACCTGTTGAGGCGGCAAGTAGCAACCCCTCTTGTCTTCTCGTAATATCGAATAAATCAACTCCATCAACCCCGGCGCAGTACTCCCCTCTAGTAGTCGAGCACGATTCGGCGGCTTCGTATGTAAATATAATTGCAGAGGACAATGCGAGTGGTAGCTATACCGGGCTCAAGCTTGGGGACGCTTCGAACCCTGATGAGGCTTCAATCGTCTATGACGCACACGGGAAACGCATGTACTTCACCGGAAACGGTGAATCGAATGCAAACGCAACGATGGTGATGGACCCTGTCGCAAACGCTGTGGGGATCAACGTTATTGCCCCTGGTGAAGCTCTTTCTGTAGACGGCGCGGTTGCGCTTAAGTCTCAAGGCTCTGTCCCCACTGTAACAACGGGGTACTCAAAGTTATTTGCGAAGAGCGACATCGGTCTAGACACCGCTGTCTTGATGCACTTCGATAACAACTGGAACGATTCGGGTGCGTGGGGTTTGTCGGCTGGCACCGCCAGCGGCGATCCATCATTTGTCACATCTTCACCGAGTCCCAAGTTTGGCACTCACTGTGCCTATTTCGACGGGACGGGTGATTTCGTTGACCTTGCGGGCGATTCCGATGACCCGGCACTAGCGCTCAACTATGGTGATTGGACTGTTGATTTTTGGATCTCGTTTCCCTCCGGGTCGTTGGCCGCTAATGACTCTTTTATCCAGACTGGGGCAACTTCGGCAAGCGGTGGGGCTGGTTCGTGGAGATGTCACTTGGGGCAAACATCATCTGCCGGCGATTCCATTGCTTTTGATGCTGGTTCCAGCTTCACTGAAGTTTTAAAATGGGATTATGGAAGCGAAATTGTTGACGATAAAACTTGGTACCATTTCGCATTCGTACAACACGGTGGGACTATTTCATTCTTTCTGGACGGCACCAAAAAAGCGTCAGCGAAGAATGGGTACGCTATGAGTACCTCTTATGGAATCAGACTTGGTGCAGACCAAGGCGGGAGTGGCACAATCCAATGCTACATGGACGAATTGCGAATCAGCAAGAAGGCCCAATGGTTCAATAACTTTACACCGCCGACTGTCGCTTATGGAGATTCAACGCTCCAGGTTATTGATGCACAAGGCAATCATACGCGGATTAGCCCGCACAACCCCAATACTGGCTCATGGGAGTACTACTCTAAAAACACCAAGACCGGGAAGGTTGTGCGAATCGACATGGAGCGAGCTATTCGAGTGCTTGAAGAGTTGAGCGGGGAAAAGCTGATAGAAACGGAATAAGGGGAAAGCATGAGGGGGCGAAGGTGGAACCGTTTTTGGAGTTCGGGGGGAATGGTGTTCTTTTGGCTGTGGTGCTTGCGGCTTTCAAAGCGTTGGAAGTTAGGGCCGCTAAGAAAAATGGCGGAACGGTCTATAGTCGGTGCGAGGCACTAACTAAAGAGGTCGAGGGCCTTCAAGAAAAATTAAACTCATTCCATAGGGATTTTATGGTCCACAGGGAGCAAATGCGAATCTTCTTCGCTAAGGAAGAAGCCAAG
>Ga0080013_1003614_pt1 | contig 16048 bp, 18 predicted proteins | sample ETNvirenome_6_85_FD_69236 | JGI IMG/M metagenome (GOLD analysis project Ga0080013, IMG submission 69236) | Marine viral communities from the Pacific Ocean - ETNP_6_85 (SPADES assembly) (version 2) | ecosystem: Environmental > Aquatic > Marine > Oceanic | place: Pacific Ocean | collected 2013-06-19
CCCTCCATGTAAGTTGCAGCCCCCTTAACACTCTTGCTTAAAATGTTTATTCAGGCACACCCGGGTTGGGCTAGCTAGGCCCATAAATTGTTAAACTTTATAAGTTTTGATATATTCTTCTTTCTTCCTACGAGGTACATCTACCTCAAGGACTCCATTGACATAAGTGAAATCGATCTTGTTGAGATCAAATTCTCTTCCAACTGAGAACGACCTATTATAGGATTGTTCCTTTTCCCCGTCATGGGCTTTTACTTTACGCTTTGCCTTAATATAGACTTCGCGTTGATCAGTGTCCGTAGAAAGATCTAAATCATTTTTTACGACACCAGGTAGATCAATTTGCACGCTTAGCGTTTCTTCGTCCGACGCAAAGCGGACTTGATCTCCGGTTTTATATACTTCTTCCAGCTGGTGGAAGACAGGTGTTAAATTGAAAAAACCATCAAAGGCTCTTTCGATTTCTGTAATTGGGTTATGTGTATTGTATCTAGTTAGTTTCATAGTATATTTATTTATAGTATATGTATATAAAAAGGCCACAAAAAAGCTCACCTAGGTGAGCTTTTAACATTTTTTATTAAATTAATTATTCGTCAAATAATTTAATTACCTCTGGTTCCTCTTGGCCGGCCGGTGCTTGGGCAGGTGCTTGGGCAGGTTGCGGACTATTAATATTATTATACTGTGTAATAATTTTATCATCTAATTCTACATCTGATGTAGAGATAGCCGACTTATGGAAAGTCCAATTATTCTGCTTTTTATCTCCTTTGATAAATTCCATAAATAAGTAAGGAAATGATTGTACTTGAAGTTGACCACTTTGGGGATCCGGTTGTACGTGAACAATAACCGGATTATTAATAGTAATCGTAGTTTTATTTTCACTAGCAGCCTCTCCGATCACTGTCCGCCCGATATGGTCAATAATTGTTTTGATGTTCGCCATGTTAATATTTTATTCAATTAATGAAATAAATCAACTACTGATATCGTAATTCATTAGCTACGTTAGTAGCTTCTTGTAAAGCTTCTTTAGCTGGTTTTGAGAGGTATGTTGATTTATCTTGTGCATGTTCTAGAGTTTCTCTCATAATAACAACTGATCTTCTAATTTTTTCGATTTCTGGCGAGTTAATTGTTCCGTCGCCTTTATCCTCTCCCGTTATTACCTTTCGCATTATTGCTAATGTTTCTAAAATACCGCGAATCTTACCCCTATTAAATGCAGGATGAGCTTTATGTGTATTATCATCTTCTGGTCTATCTAAGTACCCGCCTGGTTGTATTGCCATGATAAACTTATTTACTAAAGAGATCAAAAAGTTCTACTGTAACATTCTCAGAAGGTTTACGAATGGTCCAATTTACGTTGTCGTAGAAGCGTTCGATAGCTTGGTAAAGAATCTTTTCAAACATCTTATCATAATTCGGTTTAAAAATATCACTAAACTCTTTAGGATAATCATATTTAAAACCAATACTATCCAGACCAAATTTATTAGGCTGCTCAACATACATATACCGGACTTTGTCCCCTGACCCAAGTGTTTCATATTTGTTTCCTGTATTTAATTTTTCGAGGAGAAGATTATAAAAATATGCAGACTTAACGTGAATGGGCATGCCTTTACATGTATTAAATGCGTTACTTTGTGATGCATATTTTTCGTACCCTTTTATACCCATAACAAAAGCTAATTCCTCTGGTACTAACCCCTTAAAAACCTCATATGTTTCGTTAAGGACTTTATTAGTCTCAGCTAATGATTGTGTACTAAGCATAGTTTCAATAATTTTTTTAGCATATGGTTTAATAGCATTAGGCATAGTAGTTCTTACAACTTCAACCCCTGTATACTTAAATTTATTTTCCTTGATTCCTTCATCATCAAGAATATGCATCACATATCGCTTTTTCTGCAAGAATACCCCAACATCAGCAATACATTCCCGTTTGAAAATAAACCGACTATCGGTTGTTAGTAAAGCTTTTTCTGCCCACTTACCTATCCCATTATTGAGATAGTCTTCAATTTCTTGAATCTTATTATAAGTTTCTTTGTGTATACGACCTTCTTTATTATCATCCCAAAACTTAATAATACCCGTGTCGACCAATGGCGCAATAGAGATATATGAAGAATCTGTATCGTTATAAATTACACATTCATCTAATTCTTTATCAGGAATGTCTTTTATTTGACTTTTTAGGAATTCTTTAATTAGCTCGTTTGAATATTTAATAACTGCTTGGCCTGTGAGAGTTACAGAGGATGCAATATCGTCATCTCCAATAGGAGCATTTTTATTACCCATATAACCATAGCACGAATTAATTAAAATCTTAATAACCATCTGTGATGTATTAAGTCGCTCTACTTCGTATTTAAGATCTATATTATTTTTATCCTTTTTAAGTTTTTGCTTTGTTTTAAACAGTTGTTTTTTAATATCTACTCGTTTATTATAATAATATTCTAAGAATTCTGGAATAATGCCTTTCTTCTTTTGGCTAAATAAGATACCTGCTTTAGATAGGGCACATTGTTCTGATTTTAAGAATTTAGCAAAGTCGGGTTTAGATAATTCGAATGATTTGCCCGATACATGTTGTATGTTAATTTTATCTTCTGTGGTTCGTTCTATTCTACCAACCTTAGTTTCAGGTGATGTGTTGAGAGAGATCATCACATTAGGATATAGTGAGTTAGCATCGAACGATACTACGTTTTTCTTAAAACCTCTCTTAGGTTCAGCTACATACGCTCCGGGATTCTTTCCCGTATTATTATTTCTTATAAAGGTCGATATAACTACATCTCTCTTACGAGCTCGAATGCATAGTGCACCGTTAATAACTTGAATCGTTCCCATCGCTCCTTCGAGAGTCGTTAGTCCGACGTACGAAAGCATTCGCAATAGAGATATATACTGTAATTTTTCTTCTAATCTGACTAACAAATTAACATCTTGAATGTTATAATCAATAAACTTGTTCCAATCTTCATCAGCTAGAGCAGCAAGACTTATACCGCCGTAATCAACTTTACGGTCTCCTAATTCCACTCCGCCGATAGCATCAAGCTTGTATGACTCTCTAAGTTTTAGACAGAAGCGCTTATACACATCTAAGTAATCCAGGCATGCAACACCGTCAATATAAAATCGTTTTTGTTCTTTACCAAATTTACCTTTAACTACTCTAAAGTGTACTCTGTTTAGTGGTGAGAGTCTATTAACAAACTCTTGGCCGAGTATTCGTTCCATACGATTTACGATGTATGGAATATCAAAAAATTCTGAGTTCCAACCGCTCAAGATATCCGGGTAATCATTTTCTATATACTCGAGAAACTTAATAAACATATCTCGTTCATCTTTACACGATACATATATTAAATCATCCCTGCCTTTACCGGTATAAGGCTTAGTGCCAAAGGTATGGAATTTTTTACTAAAACTATCCCAGCAAGTTATAACGTTTACTGGATGGGTGGGGTTGTCAATATCGGGGAAAGAGTCTACGCTATAGGTCTCAATGTCTAGAAAACAATATTTTAAAGGGTTAGCACTAAACCCCTCTTTTTCATTTTCTTGCCAATATGCATCAATCAAAAATTGTTGAGCTGCAGGAATATTTTCAAATACTCTCTTAATACCAGCGTCGCTTAAGAACCGAGATCGGTTATAAGCGTTGTTAAATGTTCTTTTCTTTAATTTTGTACCGAAAATAGAGGTCTTAGTACCACGATTGTCTTCAACATATAGATAAGGCTCAAAGGTACATTCACGCATCACTCGTTTACCTTCACTATCCCAGGTAAATAAGTTTATACAGCCCTGACGACCGTTATAGACTACATTCCGATAAGACATCTACCAAATTATAGTATAGACGTTCCTTATTGCCATGGATTACCAGGTACGAAACCTTCACAAAATTGTATTACATGACCGCGGTCCATCATCTGAAATGCTCTCTCACCCTCTTCTTTTGTTAGGTGTCCAAGTTCGACTTTTTTAAGAATCGCTGAGCCTTGCGTATATATGTATAGTGCTTTTATTGAGTTATCCGTTATTTGAAATTTGGGAAAAAGCTCCTTTTTTACAAAAACTAAATTTACTCCTGTATGGCAGATAAGTTCATACCCCTTTTCTTTTCCTAGTTTTACTAATATACCGGCAGAGGCTCCTCCATCTTTACAAGGATATATTTCTTCTTCTGGATGTAATAATTTAGAAGCTTCTATTATCACTATAGGAGGGGTATAGTCAGTAAAGCCTTCCCATATTTCATAATCAGGACCATCAACGTCGATACTTAATAATACAAAATTTTTATTATTTAAATCTTTAATATTAAATTTTTTAATTATATTATATAACGAGTCTTTGTGATTAGAATCTTTATTTATAAATTTGTTAGCTATATATTTTTTATTAAGATAGCTTAAATTCTTTTTTAGGTCATTAAATTTATCTATATCACTTTCTATAAGAATGGGTGTAAAATTACTATCATGATGGGGGCGTGGCCACTCTCTTTGCCACCTCATAAAGCTCGACGCTTCCGGCCCATCGGGATTTTTTGCGTATAGGTTATACGTATTACTTAAGTGTATACCGTCCCAGGCACCAAATTCACATACGTATCCACTCTTTATATCTAGAATATCGAAAATTTTAGCTATTATCCCATCTTCGCCATACTGGGAATATAAATTTTTTCTATATTTTCCTAATTCCATTCTCTTAGATATGTACGTTCTGAAGATTCATATGGAGTAGTTAGCGCTTCGACGTGTGCTCCAATATTTTGTGGTAATTCTAGAATTCTCTTTTCTGCAATTTCTCGTAATCTATCAATATTTTTAAAATACTTTGGTCTATTTTTAAAATTTACAATATATTCGACCTTATGCTCAAATTCTTCCGGTGTGGTGAATTTTAAACTATCGGGTGCGGTATGGTAGGTTTCCATATCTTGACATAAGCAAGGTATTCCAAGTGTGCAAGCTTCTAAGAATTTAATATCAGATTTAGCATTATTAAAGCTATTTACCTGTAAAGGAGCTACCATCAATTGCACATCTAAACTGCTTATAAATGATGGGTATGTTATTAAGTCTCTCCATGTATGGAATTCAATTTTGCGATTTTGTATTAAGTCTCGTAATTGTGGCGGGAAGGCTCCTACAAAAACCCACTGGTATTTATTGACTGTTTTTCTTATTATGTCCCTTATACCATACATATCATCCTTACCACCTGTTTTATTGTCTACATCGTAATGGGCTCCGGAGCCTGTATAGAGTATACGAGGCTTTTGTCTATATTTGTTAAAACTTGTTTTTATTTTTGTTTTATTAAACAAAGATCCCATCCAGAAATTAGGTATGAAGTTTGGAATTACCGTAATTTGTTGCTGGCCTGTTCTTTCTTTATAAAGACGTTTCATAAAGTCACATGTGACTGTAACTTCGTCTGCCATATTAATAATATCGATACAATTTTGACGGATTTCATCACTATCAAAAGCGAACTTAAATTTATTATAATCAGGTATATCTTCCTTGAAGACCACATCATCTACTTCGTAAATTATTTTAAAATCATGTTCTTTTTGAATCCGCTTTAGGTGCTGTACAAATTCTTTTTGGTGAGTCGAAGCCTGTCTTTGTAGTTTTACAGCTTTAACATTTTGATACCATCTAGGATCTGCGACCATAGCGGTAGTGTCTTGAGACATACCTGCACCTGTCATATTAATAACATAACCTGGCCATATAATTCTCCAATGACCACAACCTGAGTAATCCGCTAAAAAATTTACAAATCTTGGTAAATTAACTTCCTTTGGTTGCTGGATAGCTTGTTGTGTGGCGCGCTGTACGGGTGCAGGCGCGAAGGGGCGTGCTATAGGCGGTACGCCAAAGGGCGGAGGAGTTGGATTAAACATCTAATATATATATTTTAAATTTCAACATAATCTACACGATGTGTTATACCATTTTTCTTTTCGAGGTATATAACATCACCAGTGACTGCTTTAGTGGATTCTTTTCTATGAGAAATTACTATTGAACACTCATTAAGTTCTTCAACCCTGTCTTGAAGTATTTCCGTTATAAGCTCTATGCCTTTTTCATCAAAAGACGAATCAAATAATTCATCGTAGATAGCAATATTATATTGTACACCACCCTGCAGTCGTCTAATATCTGAAAATGTAAATAAACAAGCTAGGTCAATTGATTTGCGTTCAGCCCCGGAAAAATTGAAGTATGAACATATTTTATTTTTCTCATTTAAGATTTCTTCTTCAAAATATTCATTAAAGATACAAATTGAATTTGAATCTAACCTCTTCAAATAATGTAAGAGCTTACCATTAAGAAGCTCTAAGAGCTTATTAACAATATAAGATTTGACACCTTCTTCAGACACCACAAACTTTACTATATCTAGCGTAGATATTTGATCTCTATAGTTTTTTACATCTTTTTCTAAGGTAGTAGCTCTTTTTTTGGTGTCTTTAATTAGGTTATCAAAATCTGTATCAGTATTTTCTACTGATTCTAAATCAACCTTAAGCTCATCTAACCATTCTTGTAATTGGTTAACTCTTTCTTTAGCATTTTTTCTTTTCTGTAGGGCGACTTTAGCTTCAGCTAGTTTGTTATGACAAGAATTTATAGCAGATAAAATTTTAGCCTTTCTTTCTCTAAGTTCCTTTAAATTAGTGCCTATACTTTTTATAGTTCCAACCATCTCCTCAATTTTTTCTTTGAGCTTAGCTTTCTCCTCCGAAATAAGATCAACGTCATGATCTTCAATATTTCTGAGACATACGGGACATTTTTCTTCATTGGTACCTATTTTTAAATATTGATCTTTTTTGTATTTAACTTTAGCTTTCTTTGTACTAATATTTTCGATATCAGTATTAATTTTAAGCTCACAGCCACTTAAGCGTTCATTTAAACTTGAAATGTTACTCTGTATTTTTTTTATGTTTACTTCATCATAATCTTTTATCTCTTCTAGTAGGTTTTCTAGCTCTTGTGTATTATTCGATTTTCTTTCTATGTAAAGTTCCTTTTTGGTCTGCCTTTTTTGAAGTAGTTTTTCCTTCTGGTTGGAATAATTTTTTAAGCTCTTGCTAACCTCATCTAATTTAGTTAATTCGGTATCATGATCTCTCTTTATATCGTTATATTCATTTCTTAAAGTTGAAAGCATTGTACTAAAAACTTCCATACCAAATATATCTTCTATAAATTTACGCTTTTCAATTTTATTTTTAGCCATAAATGGCACAGCGTTATTAACTGTCATAATAACACAATTTTGAAAAATGGCTGGAGATGCGCTAAGCACTCTTGCAATATACTTTGTGGTATTACTAATACTATCTCTAGTTTTGTCTATACCGTTTTTAAAAATAAAGGCTTTTGAAGGGGAAAGGTTCCGAATAATTTTATAGTTATGTGTTTTATTATTAGTAGTAACTTCAAAATCTAATTCCACATGAGTTTTACCATTTGTAAGATTATTTGGTATTAGATCTTTTTTAATCTCACGTAATGTCTCTCCAAAAATGGCAAAATATACACTATCAGCAATTGTACTCTTACCAATAGCGTTTCTTCTATCCGGCTTATCTCTATTTTTACCTGTAATGACATGTAACCCTTTATTGAATTCAACAGTTACAGGCTCATCACCAATAGATAAGAAATTGACAATACTTACCTTTTTAAAGTCGACTCTTTTCATACAGTGATAATGTATAATCTATGATATGTTTTTTATTTTCAATTTCAAGCAAGTTAATAAATTCTTCTATAGCTTGAGGAATGTCAATTCCGGAAAGATCCTCTCTGTCTTCAGTATTATCAATTAATCGATTAAAGTTTATATCATAATCTACAGTAAGAGTTTTAGGACCTAATAGGTTTAGCTTTTTGAGGAGGATATCCATATCTTCTTGAGATATATTCATATCTACTTTGAGCTTGACTATGTTATTTGAAATTTTATCTATAATATTTTTCGTAAAGCTACCTTCTCTAACTAGCTCACCTAATGATACTTTTATATAGTTGGGTGAAATGTTGTTTGGAGTAAATTGATACTCCATACTGTCCATATCCAATATATAATATCCTTTTTGATTGCCCACGTCACCAAAATCCATTTGAAACGGGTTACCGCAATATAATATGGTACCACGACCAAATCTTTTTTCGTGTCTAGTATGGAAATGACCAGATATTATAATTTCACCTTTTTGAAGAAGGTCCTTTACCTTTACCCCCTCTTCGCAAACCTTATAAGAGTTCATCTTAAAAGATTCAATTTCAAAATGACCAAATATAATATCGCTTTTAGGAATGTCTTTTGGGTTTGTGTTCCAGGGACAAAAGGTTATAGTCTTTTCGAAAGCTTCTATGGTATGAAAGGTGTCTAAAATAGTTACATTTTTGCGCTTTTTGAATACCGAGAGAGAATTTACATCAGTCCGGTGTTTATAGTAAATATCATGATTGCCTGTAATAACTATAACATTGAAGCATGATAATATGTCTAAAATATCTGCAGATGTTTGCAAAGTGTTAACAGATATTTCACTTCTATTATGATGCCAATCTCCGCAAAATATTATATCTTTAATATTCTTTTTTTTGCACTCGTCCTTAAACCACGTAGCCCATTCTATAGCATAGTTATGCCATTCGTTGCTATTTGAATGAACGCCAAGATGAAGATCAGAGAAGATTGCAACCCTAGGTTTATTGATTGTACATTTCATCTTCCTCATCTACAGGCTTTACGTAAACAACTCCACCTCCTGTATATTCAGGATCGGACATATATTCATCGTAAACTTTTTCTCTGTAATTTGAGATAGCTTCGTGATGTTTCTTTTCTTTTTTGATTCTGTTGATAAATGCATTAAATGCAATGGTAGTAAAATAAGAAAACGGATTCGAATTACTTTCAAATTTGTATTTCTTATGTTTTAATGCTGCATACATCTTCACGAGAGCATCACCAATCATATCGTCTTTATACGTATAATTAATAAAGTTTGAGTTATAACTTAAACCGTATGCAATTTTTTTAATATTTTCAGCTAGATCATCCGTCAATATATCTGAATCGTAATATTTCTTTAACGACTCTTTAAAGACCTTAGGTTCTATATAATATTCTGTCTTCTTTTTTGACTTTTTTCTCTTAGCCATTGTTATAATTATAAACTATTTTAAATGTTATTCAACTAAGGTTTTTTCAACATATTTTATTTTTTCAGCCTCGTATATCTCTTTACGTTTATCACTGTGACGTATACCATACCTTAGTCTATCACATATATCAAAAATAACTAGCTTGTCCTTTGTATTATGTTTTCTTAATCCCCTGCCAATAGACTGGACTGTCCGGACAAACGACTTACCACCGGCAGCGAAAACAATATTATGTATATTTTTAATATTAATTCCTGTAGAGAAAATGGCGCTAATGGCTATGCAAATAACGTTGCTGTCTTTCTCCATAATTTCTTTAATCTTTTCTCTTTCGTCTACTTCAACCTTTCCTCTAATAAAATATACCTGTTTAGTTGTTAGGGTATCTAGGTATACTTTTAGTAATTCTCCGTGTTTAATATGGTTAACCAAAATTAGCGTATTGTTATCTAGCTTACCGCATAGTTTTGCCAAAAAATGGTTTCTTCTATCACTTTCGTATATAAAATCCAGCTCTGCTCTGTATCCAGCTGGGCCATTATATATGGGATGTTGTCTATACTCTAAATTAACTATTTTAACCAATACGTTTGCAAGGTAGTCTTCTAATCTTAGCTCGTAACTAGATTTTTCATATATAACTGGGCCGAACTTACCAATTATGGACCATTTATCTAGCTGATTCTCTGGAAGAGTGCCAGTGAAGCCGTATTTGTTATGTGTTTTTATTTTTGAAATGATTTTGCTAATCTTATTTGAAGCTTTAACCTTATGACATTCATCCACAATAAGTAAGTCCACATATTTTATCCAGTCGTTCTCTTTAAACCGGCTTTGAACTATACCTATATTACATATTACCACATTAGCTGTTAAATCTGGCTTAGTTTTACCAGTCCACTTGGTTAATTTAAAGGTTGTACCGCAATTTAAAAACTCATCGTATGTTTGTGAAACTAGTCCCAAGTCCGGTACTAATACAACACATTTAAAAGTATCTTTATCAGCACAGCTTTGAAAGTAATTTTCAATAAGAGCAGCGGTAGTAAACGTCTTACCAGCTCCTGTACCTAATACGCATGTACCTCTACCCAGTTTAAGCGCTTTCTTAATAACATCTTCTTGATACTCTCTTAAATCAAGTGCAAAGTCTCTATATAGATTGACTTGGGTTCCTTTTCCTACTGTTAGTTCCTTTTGTAATTCATCGGTTACTGTTATATCTACTTTCTCTTTAAGAAGGTATTGCTTTATCTCCCAAAACAGCCCTAAATCACATACACCGGTGTGGGTTATTGCATATTTTCTTCGTGGTACAAATTTTGAATACCTTCTTGCGAACCTAGCATCTGTATTTTCTACAGAAAAATGCTCTCTTAATTTCTCAAAGATAGCACCTTCAGAACAGGTAGTTTTAAGCTTTCCACTAACACGTATATAACTAAACTCTATCATAGTTGTTCCGTTTTTACTTTTTACTTTTTAATTTTAGTGTTCTGCATTATGAATAATCATATTAGTTAGGTCTACATCAAATTTATTGTACGACAAAGCATGCAAGTGTGAGTCTGTTATACTTTCATTCGCTTTAATTTGATGTAAGCCAGGAAACGCTCTTTTAAATAGTTCAACACTGGAAACAATATCTTCTACTATCAGTATGCCATCCCTTTTTAAAAATGGCAGTAAATTTTTTATTGATTTTATTACGCAGTCTGGGTGATGACACCCATCTTCTATTATAAAATCAAACTTTATATTACCCACTCCATTTTTAAAGGTATTTAAAGCAGTATTATCGCCCAAAATAGCAAAATAGTCATTGTTCCGGAACGCCCCCCTTGCTTTTAGGTTGTTTTTATATTTTATTGAGGGAATTAAATTAATATCCATCCCATATATCTTACCGTTCGAAAAATAATCGCACCAAACAGCCATCGATTCCCCTCGAAATATTCCACACTCTAGCAAATTTATATTGTCACTCCTTTTATCTCTCATCAGTAGGTCGTACATGTATGTAAAATCTCCCTGACCATCAAATTTATCTCCACCGATATGCGAGGTGTCTGGAGATGGAATGTGTGGACAATGGTGGCTTATTTGGAGCGCCGGGTCGAGCTTACCTGCCCAAGAGTTGTCCCAGGTTCTATCATTTTCGTATTTTTTTCCTAATTCGCCTAATGTAGTTTTATTCATTATTTTTTAATTTTTTCTATCATAGTTGCTCCATTTTTTGTATGTCAACTATATTTTTAATTTCATATCCCATAGAATTCATAATCCTTTCGACCTTTTCAAGATATTCAATAATTACGTCCTGTTCTTCTATAGCTGTATTAAGTTCTTTTAGACTTTCATGATTTTCAGCAGCTATTTCAGCTGCAGTTACATTAATTCTTACTGGGGATTCCTGTATAACCTGTTTTATAACTTTTTTCTTAAGTGCCTTTTTCTTGCTTATTAATTTATTTCTTTCTATTTTAGCTTCAATAAGTCTAGCTACCCAATAATGCTTACGCGCCGGTAGTCTTAGTTGTGCTTCTTTTAGGTTAAAGTCATCTAAAACCAGATCTTTGCCGATTTCATCAATATATCTCTTTAGCAATTCCACCCTATTATTATAAATATAGATAGCGTGAATTCTACATGTAAATTTGCAAAATATTTCTATAAACACCTTAATGAAGATAATGCAGGTGGTGCGCTTGGAGGCGGTGCAGGGTTTAATCCTGTAGCGGGTCAAATAGATTCTTCTGATTGGTATGCTAAGAATTCTGCGATCGTGCCTAAAGTATTAGGTAAAGAGAAAAAGGTTCAGCGCCGGACTTTCCCGGGCGCGGCGGTGGAAAGTGAAGAGAGAAGAAAGAAGAAGAAAAAGAAGAAGAACTGGATGAAGGGCGCTGTTAAGAAGCCGGGTGCCTTGAATGCTGCCGCTGAACGCGAAGGGAAGAGTAAAACTGAATATTGCGCAAAGCCACCTTCAAAGAAGGCTAAAAAACGGTGTACTCTTTGGAGAACATTTAACAAGTATAGGCCTGAGGACGAGGAGGTAAAGGGCCTAGACACTAGCTGGGAAGATGGTGATTTAAAAGTTACTATTAAGGAGGTACTTAAGTATCTAGATGATAATGATGTGCCTGTAAAAGAGGTTAGTACTGATAAGTTAAAGTCTATCCTTATATCTAATGGTAGAGACCCTGACAGAGTAGAAGCGGCAAATTTAGAGCATGCTGTAATTGTAGTAGTAGATAAGAATGGTAAATATAAGAGTATTTTGGATGGTAATCATAGAGTAGACAAAGCTATAAGTAGTGATATACCGACTGTAAAGGTGCGCGAGCTTGATCTACGGGAAGCTCCAGAGGAATATAAGGCGCTGTTTAATTACAGTATAGAGAAAGAGTACGAGTGAGTGATTTAGGGCATTGGGAGGGGGTCTTAGAAGAAAGCGCAGACTTACCTTATGGTTTTATTTATGAGATAACAAATCTCACGAATAATAGGAAGTATATAGGTAAGAAGCAGTGTTTAACTGTAAGGAAGAGACCGCCATTAAAGGGTAAGAAGAATAAGAGGCATGTTGTGCTGGAAACTGATTGGAAGAGTTATACTTCTTCTTCCAATCAGTTAAATAGGGATATAGAGAAGCTTGGAAAGGATAAATTTAAGTTTAAAATATTAAGGTGGTGTAATAGTAAGTGGGAACTTGCCTATAATGAGACTAGACTTCAGTTTGAAGAAGAGGTTTTACTGAGAGAGGACTATTATAATGGAATTATTAGCGTTAGAATCGGAAAAAGGAGACAGTAACTTTTACGACCCTATCCAAAATTTTGATTTTATTAACTTAAATTTTTATCTTACCAAATCATTTAATGAGTACATGTACCATATAACAGATAATGATTTGTCTCTTGCAAGAAGGGATAAGAACAAGCTAGGTGTTCATTTTATAATTAAGGAAATAATAAGAGCGTGTAAGTCTTCTAAATATAAAAAATATTTCTACTATTATGCTGATTCTGATAAGAGTATTGAGGGTACTTTAGTAAAGCGTATTTTTAATGCACTGTCTCCAAGAATAATATACGGGGATGTGCCTTTTTTCGAGTTTATTAAGGGTAGTGTATTCAACACTATTGGTTTGAAAGAGGCGCCTTGTATTTCTTTAGCTAAGTTTAGAGGGTTCTTGAAGAGAAATGAATTAAGACATCTAGAGCAGCAATTATTGACAGATATGAATATAAAACTATCACTTATGACATAAATATATTCATGAGCAAATTCCTAAAGCTGGTAAAAGAGAATCGACCTGGGGAAGACAAATACACTATAGACCTAAAAGATTTTAGCGGTGAAGTGGTTGATTCTTTTGTAATACACGGGACTTCTTATCCGTGGGCGACTTTTGATGATTTCCAAAAGCATATACGTGATGAATTTGAGAAGCTTAAAAGGGATCGAGGTGACGGGCCAATAGAAGATCAAGAAGACCAGGCTGGGGTTCAAGATGAAGCAGATGCCCAGGCGGTGGAGAGAGCAGCTACTTCAGCGAAAGCCGGCGCAGGTGGTCTTGTAGCTAAAGCACTGGGTACAGTGCCAGCACAAGCTAAGGCAGCAGTTAAGCGTCGGGAAAAAGCAGTAAAGAGTAAATTGCCCGAAAAGATAGCAGCATATAACGACGTTACAACTGAGATAGAAAACTGATAAAATGAAAACACTAAAATTAATAGACCAATACATAAAGCTCTATGAACAGGACGACCCTGCAGCTGCAGAGGTAGATGTAAATGTTGAAGAGCCAGCCCCGGAAGAGCCAGTCGCGGAAGAGCCGGTGCCGGAAGAACCACCGGTGCTAACTACTTCAGCAGAAATTTGGCTGATCAAGCTAGCAGCATTAGCTTTTTCGTATGACGCGACACCCACTGAGAAGGAGATAGTCAATGGCCTGTCTGCTCCGGACAAGATCCAGAAACGACCTAGGATGGTAACTGACCGGATTAAGGACTATTTACGGACCTCAAATAACGCTTTTGCAGTTGAATTAAGTGAAATCCAATAAACCATATAAATCTCTTAAGGATGTATATTCTGAGGGCGTTAACGGGCATGTGGTACCTCGCAGACATCTCAATGTATTGGGCGAGGCTAAGGTTACCATTGAATATGACGATGGTGAAACAGAACAAGTTGAGTTATCTGATACAAGCGCACGTGAGTTAAAGGGAATTGCTAAGGTAAGTACATCTAGAAATCCGGGCCTCTTTAAGATTGATGGGAAGTGGGTAGGTACTGATAGGCTTACTAAGAAACAATTAAAAGATACCTATGGAGAGGTACGTTCTATGGCTGATATGGGTTCTATAGATAGGGAAATTGAGCAAATTGCTACTAAAGCTACTATTTTTGATAAACCTGTAAGTAGTTATGACGATACACTAAAAAATATTCGAATATTTTTATATGATAGTGCAGAAAAAACTCTTAAAAAGAGAAACGAAAAACCTAATAAACGTGCGATTAAAAGAGAGTTACATAGAATTTTAAATATTATTAAGACTGGTGAGTTGCAAAAATCCTTTATATCTTATTTAGATAAACAAGATGGTGGTACATTTAAAATATGGGAGGCAATGGATCCGGAAAATAATGACAACAAAATTTATTTTGCTTTAGATACAGAGGTAGGTGAAGCTTTGCAATTAATGAGACCAGCAAGTGATTTAGCAGCAACTAGAGGTGCAGCTGGTCCAGGAGAGGCTTTATTGGCTTTCTTATATGGAGGAGTCAAGCCTCAAGGGTCAGGTGATATTTTATTATCTTCAGGTGATAAAGATAGTATCGAGCTCAAAAAGCAAGAGGGTAGAATAGGTAAAGGTATTAATTCGACTAGCGTTAGAGCGTTAGAGCAATTATTTTATGGTAAGGCGCCTGGTGTCAGTCAAAGAAATATATCCATAGCAGATGAACGCGGTGAAGAGAGCGGAACTATATATAAGGATATACAAGAGCCGCTTCCAGAAGAAATTGACGCAAAGAAACGGACTATTTTTTCTGTAGACCAGTTAAATACAATCGCAAAGAAAATAAAAAAACTAAATATCGACGTTGAACATACGTATTGGAATCCGAGGACAAATAACTGGAAAGCTAATATACCGAACCCACATCCGGATGTAGCTGCTAATAAACTTAAAAGTACAAGTACTAGTGTTTTAGAGGATATGAGTGTGCCTAAGTTTTTAGAGAAATACTCCGGTGTTACATTTGGTAAAAAGGATGTTGGGTTTAATGCAGCTTTACCTGAGGGTTCTGTATCTGATATTATTAATACAATACCTGGCGACTCGCCTAGACAAAAAATTGCTAACTTAATTGGAGTATGGCATCTTAAGTACTACATGACGCATATTGAGCCCTTTAAGTGGTTGCTAGTATATAAACCCGATGGAACTGCAGCATCTGTTAGATATGATACTATTATTAATACACCTGCTATTGAGTTAATTAAACTAATGGCGGAAAGGCATTTATCGTTTGGTGTTAGACCAGATGATCAAGGATTTCATATTGAAGTACATTAATAAATTATGAAGAACTTTAAACTATATTTCGAACATTACTTAGAGCTCCTTGAGGAAGCAAAAAGTAAGCCTGGTCATATAGATCATCTTGAAGAACTGATTCTTATTAGAGGTCAAGAAGGGTATGAACAGGCCAAAACAGCCTTAACAAACTTACTCAGTCATCTACAGGGGAAAAGTAAGACAAAGGTAAGTACTTCA
>Ga0080013_1003615_pt1 | contig 16047 bp, 19 predicted proteins | sample ETNvirenome_6_85_FD_69236 | JGI IMG/M metagenome (GOLD analysis project Ga0080013, IMG submission 69236) | Marine viral communities from the Pacific Ocean - ETNP_6_85 (SPADES assembly) (version 2) | ecosystem: Environmental > Aquatic > Marine > Oceanic | place: Pacific Ocean | collected 2013-06-19
CTGTGATAACACCACGATAGCACGCACTGTGTCCGCCGTAATGTGCCCTTCCTGCTCGTCTAAGAGGAGTTGGATGTCATGGCATATGTCAGCTATTTCCTGAGCGTATTCGGCTTTGTGGGCAGAAATAAAGACTTCCTTCAGCTGAGCAATGGATAGACGATCAATCAACTCTGAGAGGGTGGGTAGGTACTTCCGTTGATTCATTTAGTCTCCCGATTCTAGTAAAGCAAAGCATGCAGGATAATTGTGTTCAGATGGCATTATGGTCTCATCTTTGTAAAATAGTTCTGTCTCATCAAGGTCAATACCCTGCTTGGCATATTCTTCTCTATACTGGTCTTTAATTTCTCTCATCGTCCGCAGCAGCGTGCCGGCGCGGGGGCTACTATTAAAAGGATATTCATAAACGCCGAATCCGTGTTTTACGAACATTCTATTCCACCACAAAGTCGACATGGCGCATCGATGGTGGGGGCTTGGCGATAAGTTAATAGTCCCGACAACCATCCCTCCGGGTTTTAAATGTTTTTTTATATTTCTTATAATTAAGGGTATTTCCTCAGGAGCCGGGTGTTCGAAAAATTCCCAAGCCGTCACTATATCAAATTTAATAATATCTTCATTTTCGTCCAAAAGCGCAAAATCCTTGCTCACATCAGCATGAAACAAGCACTTATCCTTGTGGCGCCCCCAGTTCTCTGCGCCTCTAGCCAATGTTATGGTTCCCGTTTCACATTCTTTGGCATCAAACTCAGTAGTCATTCCATGAATGTTTCCCCCTTCCAAGCCTACGCCCAGCCATGGAGACCCTTTGTGGTTGATATCTACAGCAAATTGGCCACCGGCACACCCAATGTCTAATAATTTGTACGGCTGGCCCTCAAAAAAAGTATCAATTTCCCAAATAAACTGTGGGTTGGTGTGATTATCTTCGATACTTCCCGCAGGATCTAAATAATCTGGCGATGCTGTCGGATGAGGATGATCGGTTATACATCGAACCTTGGTAAACTCTTTTAACATATTAATCTCCCTTTATAATTCTATGTGAATCGCTGTCAAAATGTTGGGTAGAGAACTCAAATAACTCAGACTCTTCTAGGGCCACCATCTGATGCCTCAATCCGCGATACACATGAAAGTTGTCGCCTGGGAGTAGCACTATCTGTTCTGCCTCTTCCAGATCATCACGGGTAGAATAGTATACCATCATTTTACCCGACTGCAAATAGAAAACTTCATCTTTAATTTTGTGGTAGTGCCAAGAGCACCGCTTTCCTTTGTTGAAAAACAAAAGCTTGCCGCAGTATTCTTCACAGTTTACAATCCATCGCTCCCAACCCCACCCTTTATCAACGTGAGTCATCGGCAAAGAAGTCGCCATCTCTTATCCCCTTATCATCAATGTAAAAATCTCCAGAAGGTTTTCCCAAAATAAGCTGACCATATGTTATGCCCCACTCTTTTAGTTGTCTCTCTGTGAGGTCGCGAAACTCTTGGTTGCATTTCCAGGCATTTCCTTGGTACCTCCCCATGCCGCGCGCAGTATAGAGCACAATGTTGTGGCCCTCTTTGGACAGCTTGTTAACCTTCTTTATTCGCTCTTTAATCGGCTTTGCTTTCCGGTAGTCCCCATCCTCTACGTGCGTACACAGTGTCCCATCTAAATCAAAAACGTAAATCATCTTAGTAGTTCGCGAACCATGGAGAATCTATTATAGCATAAGCCTTCACTAGTTGTTCAATTCCCTCGTCTAAATCGTATTCGCACTTAAAATCCTTTGAATAGAACTTCTCGCTACTAACAATATAATCTCTGACGTCTGGATCGGTAGTGAACTCTGCCTTGATAATCTCCAAAGGCAGGTGTTCTTGTATCTTCTGAGCTAACTGAAGCTTGTTCATGTTAAGCGCATCGTTTCCAACGTTATAGGTCTCGTTCTTACACGACTCCCAATTCTCTAACGTAAACTTGAACGCCCTGCAAACGTCAGCAACGTGAACATAGTTGCGCATAAACTCACACTCATATAACACAAGCAGCCGGTCCTTCAGCGCTCGCAACACAAAGTTGTTGACAAGCAAATCCGAGCGCATGCGAGAACTTGGACCGAATACGGTCGCAAGTCTGAATGTCACACAGTTGTCGGCTTCTTGGTAGGCGCGCTCTGCCATCACTTTCGTTTTTCCGTACAAAGAAACAGGGTTTAACGGCGACAATTCGGTACACACGGAGCCATCCTTTGATACCCCGTAGCCCGAGTTGGTGCAGGGATAGATCACCATTTGGTCAGCTGACTTGCGTTCAGCGATATATCTGTTAACTCCATAATTGATTTCTTGTGCGTCACGGGGGTGATCATCGCAGAGAGGAAACCCTACCAATGCCGCCAGAGGCAAGATAATATCATTTTTCTTCATCAATTGGTAAAGAAGTTTCGTATTTCTAACGTCTCCCTTAACGAAATTAAACCTATCGTTTTGAGCGTATCTCAACAAAGAGGTGTAATCATACATCAAGTTATCAAGCACTGTGACGTTGTGATTATCTATCAGATAACCTACCAATTCGCTGCCGATATAGCCGGCGCCGCCTGTTATTAAAACGTTCATTTTTCTCTCCTATCTTCAAACGTGTATCCAAACTGGTGTAAATCCGGGGTACATACTTTTCCAACATATCCTATCTCATCCTCTTGATAATAATGGGAATAATGTTTGTGTTTTGTGGCGAGCGTAGTTTTTTCTTTAATGTCATTTAATTCATAGTCGACTCCAAGTTGATTTAACAACATTGGAATTTCTTTATGATAATTTTCATATCTAATATATTTGAAATCTGGCACCGGTGTCCCGTTATAGTAAAAAGATCGATTTAAATAGTCATATGTGTGCTCAGCAGTCAAAGCAAAGAAAGACATCACACTTAGGGGCCATTTATGATGATCATCGATCAGGCCTCGGTTGCCAATGTGGTGAAAAGGCTCCACATCATAAAAGCCGCCCCATAAGCCAGCAAAACCTGTTGTGCCATTAAAAATAGTTTCTCTAAATTTTTCGCGCTCGAAGATACCGTTATTTTCATGCAGCGCATGCGACAAAGCTCGCTCCCATGGATTTCTAACAATCGTAAAAAAAGTATATTCTGAACGTATAACATCCAAGGGGACACCCAAGTTAAACAAATATTCTATGTGCCATGCTGCGTGTTTGTGATGTGCCCATTCATTAAATTCTATCATGCTGCCATCATTTTTATCTCCATTGGGTACCCAACCCTTATGCGAATAAGGCTCTAATATTTTTTTTAAATGAGTGCCCCCAGTTCTGGGTATATGCACAAAAATAAATTTCTTTTCAAGCGAAATCACTTTTCTCTCCTATCCTCAAATGTATATCCAAATATTTGCAAGTCAAACCCACAAACGTTTCTAATCTCTTTAATCTCATCATCTTGATAATAATGGGAATAGTGTTTATGAGAGGTGTGGTTGGATTTTCTTTTTAAATCTTCCATACTGTGTTCTATTCCAAGCTTGTTAAATAATTTTGAAATGTCGGACGCATAGTTTTCGAATCTAATAAAATGTGGGAAAAATATGTGCTGTCGTAAATCTCGTACTGCTGCCATGGTATGTTGCGCAGGATAGGATAGCGGCAAAGCCTCGCGGCCATCCGGCATTTTTCCAACAGAGAAAGGTATGAAAAAATGAAAGTGACTGTGTGGCCAATATCCGTTCTCGTGTGGCCTAAAAACGTGTTCCCTAAATTTCTCTCTATCAAATTTACCGTCGTTATGATGAATAGAATGAGAAAGCGCCCGTTCCCATGGGTTGCGCGCGATACTAAAAATGGTGTATTCTTCTAAAATGTCGCGACCATACTCTGCTATGTATTCACGTATTGTAGCATGTAAATTGGCGTCTTCTCCCGGAAAGGGGCTAAAATCTAACGATCCTTCATCGCAATAAGGACGCAAAAATTTGCTAAGCGCTGTGCCTCCTGTTCTTGGGATATGCACAAAAATAAATTTCTTTTCATGTGAAATCATACGTTCTCCTTAAAGTGCATATTTCTCTTAAAATACTCGATGCACTCTTCTAAACCTTCTTCAAGAGACGTCTTCAAAAATTCTTTCTCTCCAAGATAACTCGTTACCTTTGTGGTGTCAATCTTTTTTTCTTTTACTCCCACATATTTGGTCATATCGTGCCCAACAGAATCAAAATCGTAACCATAAATATCGCATATTTTTTGCGCAAACTCGTTAATGGTATAATCTCGACCGGAGCCTAAATTAAACACCTCATTTTCATGGCCTAATAAATTAAACATGGCGTCAACAGCGTCCTCCACATAAATTAATTCACGACGTTGTTCACCGTCGCCCCACAGTTCCCACGGCTCATCGTGCTTTTGAGCGTTATAACAATTCCTGATGAAATCAAAAATAAAATGATTGTCATCTAACTTAAAGCCGGGACCATAAAGAGTGGAAGGAATAAAATATAACCATTTTAAACCATACTGCTGCTGAAAAGCCTGCAAACCCAAAAGCAACATTCTCTTTGTCATAGCATACGTATATAAACTGGGTTCCGGTTGCCCCAAAAGATAGTTATCTTCTGTCATGGCAATCTCTGGCGAGTATGAACAACTCGTTCCCATGGCCACCATAGTGGCCCAAGGTTGTCTGCTTTTCCAATATTTTAATATATTCGTATTAATTATCTGATTCGATAGCCACTGATCGGCCTGATGGGTCATACAATAATCGCCGGCTTTGGTGACAGCAGCCAGGTGAAAAATATAATCAAATTTGATATTCTTATAATAAGAGTCTATGTTCGCAACATTTGTTAAGTTTGCTACTGTGGTGTTTGAAATGTATGCTTGGATGCCGTTTTCTCGTAACTTTTGAATTAAATGTTTGCCGAGAAATCCGGTCGCTCCAGTAACTAATGCTTTCATCTATCCTCCGTCGCGTTTTCATCACTAAAATACTCTCCAAAAATTATAGAAGAATTAAAAAGTCGATGGGTCCACGGCAGAGAATTAGGATAATGCCCCACAAGACCCTCAAAAATAACTTGTGCAAAACGAGGAAAGCATGTAAATAGCTTTATCGCATCTTCTAAATCTTTCTCTGTTAACTCGTCGTTAAACAAACGAGCTAGGGGCGCCAAATTATAAACACCAAACGAGCCCTTTTGAGTTTTTAAATATTCTCTCCATTCAAGGTGATTTTTAACGTTACAATGAATGTGCTTTTCGTCTTCGGCCTCATATTCCCAATTGGCCGCCGTGCCAAAAAACACTGTTTTTTCATGAGAATGCGCATATATGTTTTCTAAAAATTGCTCGAAATTGTCCTCATGAATATGTTCAAGGTGCTCAAACGACACAATCAAGTCGAACTTCACTATTTCATTATTTTCGTCTACTATTTTGTATTCTTGATCGGTTCTGACAATAAAATGGTCCTCTTTCTCGATAAAAGGGCTTCGGTTTGTTTCTTCATTTCCATCAACTGTCACAACCCGGACGTCCGGATCCTGTTTTCTTAAAAAATAAGCCAAACTTCCGGCGCCCGATCCCACATCTAAAATGGAAGATACTTTATTTGGCATTGGCTCAAAGATCTTAAAAACGGTTTCAGACATTCCGTCCATCATTTTGTGCATTTCATTGTTTTCATCAAAAGCCAAACCATCGTTGTGACTATATCCCGGCACAAATTCATTTTCTTCTACGCCGATATTTTCTTTAATAGCCTGTCTATATTGCATTCAGCCCCCCACAATCTCAACTTGTGGAAACGGAATAATAAACTTAACACCTTGAGAAATTATATCTTGGTTTTTCTTGATGATCTCGTCCGCAAAGTTATGCGATAGCAACAAATAATAGTCAGGTAAATCATTTTTATCTTCAAGGGTTATGGGGATATGAGACTGCGGCAAGTAGTTACCCACCTTTAGCTCATTAATCTCAACTGCTTTATCAACCAGAGTGTCGTCTATTCCAAAATAGTTCAGAAGCGTGTTGCCTTTTGCGGGGGCCCCGTAAGCATAAATGGTTTTGTCTTCGTCTTTAAATCTTTTAAGAGTATCTTTCAAAGAGCCTTTTTGCGCTTCAATCGTTTTGGCGAAGGCCTTGAACGCCTCAATGGAATATTTTTCGTCTCTTTCTAGAAGCTCAACATAGCGTTCTGTCTCTACATCCAAAGTGCCACCCGTATGTGTAATTTTAGCCACAATAGAACCACTATGAATCTCCGAATAATACGCATCAAAAATCTTTAACTCATAAGGAGCAAGCAAGTTGTTCAAGCTGCGGAGAGTATAATAACATAAGTGTTCGTGATAGATGGTATCAAAGTTTAACTTCTCGATCATTGTGCCAGCATACATAAACTGGACAATCAATACACCATCCTCCTTTAAGGAAAATTTAATCCCGTCAATGACGCTGTGTAACTCTTCTAAATGGAAAAATACACCAGACGCATTATAGAGTTTAACCGTATTCGCGCCAATAATCCTCTCAACGCACTCACGGTTAAAATACTCATTTACTGTCAGCACACCATTCTTCTGCGATATATCCGATACTCTTTTGGCACACTCTATGTTTAACACATTATCAACACCAGCCTTCTGATATTGAATAAGTTGGCTGCCATCGTTCCCTCCAATATCGACCACCAAATCGGTCGACTGCATATCAAACTGCTCGACATTTTCTTTGGCTACTTCGTAAAAGTGATTGATTAGCGTCTTTGTCATTCCAGACAAGTAGCAATGATCCCCAAACATCACCTCTTTCGCGACTGTATGATCAAGTTGCAAGAGTTCACATTCTTGACAATAGTTCAATCGTAGAGGATATAAGTTTTCCTTTCCGAGTCTCTCTTCTGTGAGAAAATCGTTACACCATGGTTGCATTCCTAGATCTAATAGCAGTTCTAACTTGTCTGAGCTACATGAGCGACAATTCATTAAAATTCTCCTTTTCTCCATGTGCCTGTGGCTCTTTGATAAGCTTCGCAAAATGTTTCCTGAGAAATATCGCGTGCTTTCAACATTTGACTAAATTCCTTATACAAATAAAGTTTATCATTTACCATTGATTTAAAATCTAAATAAATGACAGGCACTTTATAGAATTCCAATTTTGCTTTTAATTCGTCAAGGGCTGCTATATAAACTTCTACTTGTTCTTCTATCGTGGTGGGCACGGGGATGGGCGGTTTGACAAGCCCCTCCCAGGTCGCTGCACCACCACGGGCAAAGGCGCTTTCGGCTGTTTCCTTTAAATTTCTTATGGGCACTATAAAGCTTTCTATCCAAGAACAAGGATCTGGCCACTCATCACAGGTTTCAAGACCCTCCACTACTGGATCCGGGATCATTATGTGTTCGTCAAGAATTATCAAACCAGGGATAGAATGCACTAGGATGGCCTGGGCCTCGGACATTGGATTGATAGTAATACCCTTCGCCGCAAGTTGTTCTACGTAGTTCGGGGCCCGAATAACCGGTTCTGCGATCCTTATAAAAGGATCAAGAATCGGGCCAGGTACTTCATCTTCGTGAGGCCATGGCTTTCTTACCCAAGGACGACCTTTATTGGGTATAAGACGGCCGGATGCTGAAGTCCACGATAAAATGGTGTTGGACGGCAAAAAAGAGTCCGACGTCATTACATTGCCGAGAACCTTTATTATCAAATCGATTTGATATACATAGTGAGGCGCTTTAAATACAGTAAGCTCTTTAAATACAGCAAAATTATTCACCAGATCAGCTCGCGGGAGCCTCTCCATGCCATCGGAGATCTCCCCTTTTTCTATTTGTGCTTCCAATTCTCTCATATCATAGCCGGTATTATAACCCAACGCAGTAAATAATTTAATTAAAAATGTCGTACCACAACGGCCAGTTCCGGTAATGAAAATCTTTTTTTCCATTTCTATTTACTTTCCTTTATTTGTTTGATAAAGTTATCCGTTGTGTATTGCAAGGATTTGTCGTATGCTCTCTCGACTATTTCCTGATAATCGTACCACTTGCTAGAAATCATTCTTATTTTGTCAAACAAGTCGTCCGCATTTTCAAAATAAATAAATTCTTTTTCTGGCTCGTAGTATTCTTCAGCAATGTTCCACTTGTCTTTCATAACTAAATTTAAAGTTTTCGAAAAAGCGGCCTCATGCATTCTAGTTTTAAACTGCGGCATGACTCTCCAGCCATCAACTTCGCTAAACGCCTCATTTTCTTGCCAGTTATCATATGTTTTGATTACTGGAATGTTCTCAGGTTTAATATGGACTAAATTATAGCATACAGAAATTTTCGTCTTGGCTATTAAGTTAATCTTTTCTTGAAAGCTCAAATTAAGATCTGTAGCGTGCTGTACAAAACGAGCTGTGAGTTCATTGATGTGATGTGTCATTGTGCAATAACGATAGTTAAAATTCAACATTACCCCCAAACAATCAATATGTTCCCTCCCGTGGATCCCCCCGTGATATATCACATCATATTCTTTTGTGTATTGTGGTGGTACGAGGCTTTCGCGAAAGGGGTAAAAAATATCTTTATATTCTCTTCCAAGTCCCAAGCCGTTTAGCCACTTATTGCTGTAAGGACAAATCGAATATATTTCGTCAAATTTGTCTTCTTTTTTAAAAGCATCATATTCTTCTGTGCGCGCTTGAGCAAATTCACAGGGCGCCCAATTATTGAAATAAATCTTTCTTTTAAAATCTTGGCATCTCTCAAAAAATTCTTGGTTTTCTGAGGCGTTATACCCATACATTAAGACAGAATCGGTGCTACCGTCGTCCGATAACTCCTCCAAATTCCAGTGAAACGCATTGGTATCTGGTACTTCAGCTGATAAATCCTTTAAAATTAACACTAAAATACTCCGCGCACATCGGTATCAATACTGTGTTCGTCCAGAAGTGGTGTTAATTCTTCCTCGTATTCACTCAAGTTCCACTTTCCCTTAACAAGAGCCGTGGAAATATGAGGAAAAACGTCGCAATCATAGTGATACATCCCTCGCTTGGGTTCTCCATGATAGCAGAACAATCCACCTATCCCCAGCTGTTCGCAGGTTTTTGTTGCCTGGTACTCAAAAGAATTTTCGTGGTCTGCATTCCCAATATGCAAATTTGGTCCATATACATGAATCTTTTCCAAATCTCTAGTTTTCCATACCGCCGCTTGATTCGTGTAAAAATATGGGAAAAAATTATATAACTCATAAAGATTTTCAAAGTTTTGATACTGAAGAAAATTCATGTCCACAATGCCTCCCTTCATAAGCCTGATGAAAGAAAGCTCTTCATTGTCTCCTAAAACGTTGACATACCTTTCAATCAAATCTTCTCTAACGTCTTTATACAAAATGTAATCTTCTGAAATATAAACGCAATATGCTTCTGGAACTTTTGCTATGCATCCTGCAAATTGCTCTTGATACATCTTTTCTTTGTCATAAAAGACAACTTCATACCCTTCAGGAAACTCTTCATCGCATTTGTCGACAAAAATATATTTCTTATGAAAGAGGTCAGCTGAAACATGTTTCTCTATCTGACTAAAAAACATCGGCCATACATCTTTATTTTTGGCAACGGTGTTTATTACTAAGCTAAGCTTTTGCATAATTTTTTAATGTCCATTCTAATGCTGCATGCGCACTGCGCGCGGAGTAGCCTGTGTTTTTTATTTTGTCATTAGATAGTATCGTGTTAACGCGGCGGTTGGGTTGAAGCTTTAAGGTATATTCATAAGTTACCTTGTTCACCTCAAGGGAGGGTTTAATATATTTTTTCACTCCCAGGGCTATATCATACGGAGTTATAAGTCCGTCGTTGCAACAATTAAAAATCCCCCGTTGATCGGTTTTCAATAGATGCTCCAGCATTTCACTAAAATCCTCAACACACGTTAGGGAATTTAATTCAGCGTGTACAAATATTTCATCGTATTGAGCAAACTTTGTCAACATGTTGGTGGGGTGGGGGGTGGCTGATATCATCTGTCTTGGTCTTAAAATAAGGTAATTTTCATAACCACAAGCGGTGATATATTCATCAGCCCATTTTTTAGTATGTGTGTACCATACGGATGTGTTGGCAACGGAATCTTCATCGCACACCCTATCATTCCCATCAAAAATACAACCACTGCTAATGTGTACAAACTTGGCCCCCGTTTCTGCGGCGCCCATTAACACATTTATAGGCCCAACGGTATTGGTATCAAATGTAATTCTCTTATTATCTTCACAATATTCTAAATTTGTCTTGGCGGCACAATTAACAACAACATCAGGGTTGACTTCTTTTGTTATTGTACGCACAAGAGGGGCGTTGGTGATATCACACTGCTGATGGGGTATCATAATGTCGCCATCGTTTTTAATAATAGATGCGGTTTTACCGCTCCCAAAAATTAAACGTTTCATTTGTTCCTCTGGCCTTTGGGTATTGACCGAATTCTGCGAAATTCATCCAATTATTCCCTCCCTGCAAAAAAGATTCTAGGAAAATGGGGATTTGTTAGCAAATTTTCATAAACCAGCGCAGATAGCTTAGCATTAAATTCAGGTATCTCAGGATGAGCCAAGTCCACTCCAACATTATACTTCTCGGCCAGCTCTTTTCTAGTCCAGATGTCAATGGAATCATACGCCACCCTATTGCCGGCTCCATGATGATAAATCATATCGTCATAAATCCCAAAATACAGCGGGTGAATATTGACAGAGTTGGTCCGAAGGAGAGGCCTCCATTCGTGATTGTTCTCTTCTAGCCATTCCTTGAGCAAAACTCCAATACAGTCGGCACCCTTTGAATGATCCAAATCCCAACTCAAATCATTATTCTTCCAAAAGCCAACTGTGGTGGCCACGAAGGATGCGTGAGGATAGTTCTTTTGTTCTTCTCTCAGCAAGGGTTCAATATTCTCCCTTCTTTGAACTGCCACCAAAGGCACTTCTTCTAAATAACCGCGCACTTTTTCTACCCAATAATCAATAGGATAGGCGTCTGCATCTACAAAAATTAATAAATCTTCATCTTTTAGTGAAGCGTTCAATTCCTCATTATAGAATAAAGCGTAAGTTAGCAGGTTTAATCTTTCACCATGGTCTTTCCACTGAGGTTGTGTCTCCAAATCTAAAGAAACATAATGCCTGGCTTGATAATCGCTGCCAACTTTAAATTTGGCGGCATAAAATTTATGCTCTTCTTCAGTATATTTCTGAAAATTGTAACATTGCAAATCAATGAACTTGTCTGTTTGGTGGTGAACTGTTAAAATATGAATCATCTCTCTCTCTCTTTATAACATTATAACATAAAACACTGTCTAAGTCAAATACATTTATCTTAAACTTATGAAATTTCTAAAACCACTATCGGTGTCTTGGGCCCCTGAAGCCTTTAACGGGGTCATAATTAAAATAAACCTCTTGGAACGCAGCATCTGCTTCTTCTCCGGCCTTTTTATGATATGCCTTCATAATTTTAGAATTTGCTTTGTACAATAATTCATAAAATTTACCGTCTTCTATATCAGTAAAGTTACACGTTAGTCTATCAGAATTTTGATATTTTTCGTAGAAGTCCGCTGGGCCCTTAAGTAACTTCTTCTCTAAAGCATAGTGATATAATGGTGTCCCGGGATAAGGAGTTACCGGCTTAACCGTTCTCACGTTGTGAGTGTTATTATACTTAATGAGAAAATCTGCTCCCAGCCTTAATGACTCTTCTGTATCGCCAATATTTCCCCATATTATGTTCAAACCTTGTTCTATGCCAAGCTTATTGCAATTATCAACTGCCATATACGCGTCTTCAACTGTCTGTCTCTTACCCATATTCTTAATAACAATTGGGTCCAAAGACTCTATTCCAAAGTTAATATGAGTAAGGCCCGCAGCTTTCATTATCTCCAAAGCTTCCGGCACAGCCGCTGGTGTGTTACCGTGGCAGTTCCAAGTGACTCCCAGATCTGCTTTAAGCATGGCTTCTCCGAACCTATACGCCGCTTTTGAAGAAACCATAATATTTTCGTCAACAAAATCAATATGCGTAACATTCCATCGCCGTTTCAATATTTTAATTTCTTCAAATAAATTATCAAAACTTCGCAATCTATAGCTGTCATAGAGTCTAAAACAAAAGTTGCAATTCTGTGGACACCCTCTAGAATATAGAACCGTCATGCATCTATCTGTATGCCTTGCTGATACATGTTTATGTAAAAAGTAAGCATCCATAGGAAAGAGATCCCAAGCTGGAAATGGTACAGAATCAACAGGCTTAATCAACGGTGATGTTGGGGTTTGTTTTAATTGACCATTTTCCATCCAAGCCACTCCTAAACAATCTTCTACTTTGCCCTTTTCTTCTAAAGTTTTGAGCAAGTTACGCCATGACGTTTCTCCCTCGCCTTTGATGATATAATCCGCCTGTGTTTTTTCCAAAAAATATTCAGGACAGGCGCTTGGACCATTGGATCCTAAAACAACGATTGGTCTATTTTTAGCTCTGTTTATATACTTGCAAACTTCAATCGACTTCTTAAACATCTGATAACCATAGATCCCGACTCCAATAACATCATATGGTTCATTCTCATCGAGATATTGTTGTATATGCGAATCTGGGTAATGCCAAAGCTCTTGGTTATAAATTTCAACTTCATGGCCGTCTTCTTGAGCAACAGCTGCAATATAGGCCACTCCCATGGGAAAAATATTCAAATGTGCCATGTGATCGATGGTTACTAATAAAACTCTCATTGTTTTCTCCTTTATTCTTGATAATTATCTTCGTTAACGTATGCTGTCAATTTGTAAATTTTGTTGTCTTTCCATCTAATTGCGTCTATTCCTTTGAGCATTAGATCGTCTATTCGAATTTTAAATTCTAAAAATGTTGTTTCTTGTTGGACGTCATTATAAATTTCAACCGCATCCAGCATTATTTCTTCGTGAGACAAAAGCCTATTAAGTTCTTCAACTATCTTCTCTTTTCCGGAAAACGTATTTTCTGGGTCCACAAGAGTGGCTTCTTCGTGAATCATCAACTCAAGCGATGACATGTTCTTTTTATTGAAATTGTCCACATATCTTTCTGTTAGCTCTATTAAATTCACTTTCTCTCCTTCACACAGCAAGTATTATATCATATCCGATATGTCTTTTGTTTCTTTTAAATATTTTCTTGATCACTGTTCTATGTTGTTGATATTATTAATTAACATATTAGCGATGGGTACGTTATTGCAGTATGGAAGAATTCTTAAAAAATTTAGAACCTGAAACGGCTTATAATATTCATTATAAAACCCAAATTTAGTAAAAAACTGATCAATTTGTTCATCTAGATATTGGAAAATGGATCCTATTCTGTTTTTATCATATGTTCTGTGATAAAAATGTAACGACCACATGTATTTTGTATCTTGTCGCACTTTGACAATATCATGCAGTGGCGACTCTATAAATGAGTCCAAAAAGTCTATAAGCGCAAATTTGTTTTCTGTAGGCTTAACTAGAATATTAGATAGTGTCAAGTCGCCATGGCATACTCCGACTGGAATTTTTGTAGAACTCATACTTTGAAACGTCTTTTCAATTTTGTCATAGTCGATAAGCTTTTCGTTAATATACGGTGAGGCTATAATCTGTTCATTTACTCTTTGATATTTTTCGTGAAAGATGTCCAAGTCTAAATCCACATTTTTACTATTTTTAATATTCTCACAAATAATGGCGATTAGAACCTCAAGTAGAAAGTCAATATCAGCCATGCAACACTTCTCTAAAAAAGTAATACAGTCAACAGAACCAAAATATTCCATATCAAAATAAAATTCACCTTCAAACTCCACTTTGTTTAAAACCCTTGGCGTTGTAATGAATTCATATGAATTCTTTTCATAAAATGATATCTGTTTTTCAGCTTGCTTTTTTAATCTTTTTGTATAGGAAAGATCACTGGTTGACTTTCTTACAAAATAGATTCCGGCTTGCTTTTCTATGATATCAATGTCGCACCCAGAATTGCCGATTACATTGATTCCTCTCATCTCCTTATGTTTCTTCAAACATGCCGCTAAGCATATCGCCCAGCTTGTCGCTGTTTCTTTCTAGATTTATCGCATCGCAGCTTTTATATGGGTTTGTTTTTGCAAAATCATTAATAATAATTCTCTTTGAATGCGGTAGATCAAAAATGATATCGTGATATAGAATGTTTAAACTCTTTAGCTGTTTCTCGGTTATCTTGGCACAAGAGCGATCTCTTGCCGTAGTAATTATAATTTTGATTTTACCCGAATTATATAATTCATTAATTGCCGTGATGTTTTGCGAAATCCCTTCTGTCTCTCCCCAATATGGAGCAAAATACTGAGACCCATTGTTCACCAAAACACCATCTAAGTCAACAAAAATGGTTGCATATTTCCTTTTGTAGCCGTTCCAATCTTTTAAAGTCCCCCAATCATAATATTGCTTAACATCTACCATTAAGAATTTGATTTTGTTCAAAATCATATTAAAAATGATATGAGAAACATAAAAACCACTATCCTTGCGGTCGCTTTTTTTATAAAATTTCAAAAAGTCTTTTGAGCTTGAAAATGACTGGCCGCCAGTGCAAAACGTTGAACTGATTATTTTCTTTTCAACGATATTGTTAACAAAGCCGAATTCGTCCACCGTTACATAGCTCTTATTTGCTCCATTTATATTATCGTCCTTTTGTAGCTCATATGCAGTAACAGAATTTTGAGGCGTAGGAGTATCTATGAAATAGTTATCCGGATCTTTAATATAAATGGGCCCATCTATTTCAAAGTGCTCAATTGTCTCCGCAATCGTTTGTGGTTGATTTTCTGTAGGTTCATCCAACACAAGAATATTCAGCCTTTTGCGGTCTATCCCGTTTTGCTCAAATGCGTTAAAAATATCTTTTTCGCTTATTCTTTCATCAATTAAATGTTTCTTTAAGACGGTAAAGTATACATTTTCAACATTTTTGAGGTTTAAGCCAGAAATAGAAGCTACCGCCATTAGTTTCCCAGAAGGGTGCGTTAACATCCATTTTGGTTTAACATCGGGAAATCTAGTCGATTGGCCAGCTGCAGGAATTATTAAATTTGTTTTTTTCATATCTATTGCCTAACATAGAAAGCTTTTTCTATCAATGCTGTCGATGGATTATCATTATGATTGCCGGCGACGGTATTTGCCTTAATGTCATACCCTTCATTATGCAGTGCTATCCCCCATAGCCTTTCCATTGCTTCGTCTTCTACTTCTTTTCGAGTTGGCAAAATTTTAGAAAAGCCGGCCTTGTCTAATTTCTCTAAAACTTCTCTAGAGCATATCAGTGCGGAACCAAAAAGACCCGTAAACAAATCGGGCAACACATAGGAAGTATGTATTGAAAGCTGTTGCATCCCCCAAAGACGAGATTCCTCACTATCAAAACCAAATCCATTTTGTCCATGAGAGTCGCCTGTGAAAGCGCGCAACCATCGACCAGAATTAAAATATCTAATAGACACTGCAGGAGCTTCATTAAATTGATCAAGCCTCCCTTTAAGGATCATGGAATCATGTAAAAAATAATATCTCTCTCTTTTAAATTTTCTAAAGACATGCCATATGGCACCCGTTACAAAATTTTTATTACAAGCATCTTCGACAATCACACCATCCTCGCGCAAATGTTCAATATATTGCTTGTCGTCTGAATCGCTATCAATAACAATAATCTCTGAATCATGAGGATAATGTTCGCGTATCGATCTTATGCTATCATATACGGCAAAATTAAATTTACAGGGTAATACAAATGTACTAATCATTCTTTTTTCCTTATAAAAAGTTCAAATTCTCTTAAATCTCTGTATGGTGGTTCTTCTGGCAAATCTTCGTTATGACGAGGAAAATTTTGCATCAACATCAAACCTCTCGCTGCTTGTTCCGGCGTCATATAAGCGT
>Ga0080013_1003616_pt1 | contig 16047 bp, 30 predicted proteins | sample ETNvirenome_6_85_FD_69236 | JGI IMG/M metagenome (GOLD analysis project Ga0080013, IMG submission 69236) | Marine viral communities from the Pacific Ocean - ETNP_6_85 (SPADES assembly) (version 2) | ecosystem: Environmental > Aquatic > Marine > Oceanic | place: Pacific Ocean | collected 2013-06-19
CGCGACGACTTCGATATTTGATATATCCTTTTTAATTTCTTCAATAGCTTCTCCTACTAACTTGTGATGTCCATGTGCTACATCTATAAGTATAACATTACATCCGTTCCATACTAATTCTCTCGCTCTTTCTAAATAATCTCCAGTAACTCCTACTGCTGCACATAATGGTTTGTTTCTCCATTGTCTATCCATCTCTGCCATATCATCTGACATCAATGTGTAATCCTTTAAATCTTCCCAATCTGATTTAGTAGGTGGTCGATTCCATCGACTAGCTTGTTTAATCCACTCATCATAATCATTATCAGCACTTCTTTCTTTACCATCACCTATATTAAAAAAACTATCCCATTTACGATGTAATGATTTCATCATCTTGGATTGTTCTTCAATAGTATTAAATCTATGTATAACACCGACACCACCCCAATCCATCATTTCCTTTGCCATTTCATATCCTGTTACGGTATCCATTGGTGATGAAACTATTGGTATTTGTAACTCTGTAAGTTTGGTGAATTTCGTCACCATACTAACGGAACTTCTGGATTCTAATTCCGAATATTTCGGGACGATATTTACATCGTCATATGTTAAATATTTTTTCATTTATACATCTCATATGCATAGTATGCATCTTTTAATCGTCCTACTTGATAAGGACTACTTCCAAATTTCTTACCGTAAATTTTATATTCCTCTGGCAACCTTTTATATGCTCCCCAAATTTTAGGTGAACCTTTTATATTTTCTATAAAAGTCCTTAAAACTTCATTATCTTTAAACCACTCACCTCTGACATGATGCTTTTGAAAAATTCTCTGGATCTTATATTCAAATCGAATATTACCAAAAAATTCCCATAATAATTCTACCTTTTTAGGATTTGATGTTTGAATATCCCTCAATCTTTTTTCTGGATTTTTAGAGTGACCAATCTTAATATATTTTCCACAACGAAAAAAATATATTTTAGTTACAAGTTTTGATTCTTTAATGTGATGTTTTCTAAAGTTATCTGCACGATCTGACATATCATCATAAGTTAGATATTTTTTCATTTCAATAATATACTCTTTAAAGTTTCACTACAATTTTCGTTCATATGATAATTGACATAAAATGCTTCGCAGATATGTGTCATAAACCAAACGAATGAAAGTACTGGAACATAAATTTTAACATCAAACTCTAATATTGATATTCCCATATAAGTCATAAATAACATAAAGATTGTCTTAGTTAAAAAACCTAACATATTCCAACCTAATGCTGTTGTATTACCTTTAGTGTAAACTAAATATACTCCAGCTATTGTATGTAGTAGTCCAAATATTAAAGGAACGATTACTGCCATTAAAATCATTAAGAACATTTACAACCTTTACACTTACATTTATTAGTTTTGGATTTAATTTTTTTCTTGGGTTTCTTTTTCCACATAGACTTTAAACCCTCTTGCATATAATATACCCAGTTTTTCATTTCTTTTCCTTCATCTTTACACTCAAATACCAATCCTTAGTTGGTTTATCTTCATCTGTATTCCAAGCTGACTTTTTTATCAACTCATCAATAGGTTTCTTTTCTTCACCAAATCTTCCGTCCATTTCCCATAACACATATAATGTAGTATCAAGAGAATCTGCAATACTTTTTAATACCATATATTCTTCTGTAAGATTCAAGTCACCATACCATACTTTACCCACGTCTTTCATAAATACATTTGCATTAAATATAGCTAAATCTTTAGGGTGTTCTTTACGATAAATTGATTTAGAACCACCAATCATTCTCGCGGGATGAAACCCGTGTGATTCAAAATGTTGTTGAATTCCTTCTATCAACGTATCTGGTTTAAAATCACTTGGATATGTAAAAACTGTTGCACTCATTTTTTCTTTTCCTTTTTACCAAAAATCTTTTCCCACTTTTTCCCCCACTCATCTTGGGTTATTCCTTGTCTTGGAACATCACCCTTTCCTGCATCAGATTTTTTATGAAAAACTGGTTTCGATTTTGGTTTTTCTTTCTTTTTAGATTTCGTATGATTTTGGTGGTTTTCTGTTTTCATAACATTCTCTATTACAATAATTGTAAACTAAAACTTTTCTGTTGCCTTTTAATTCAACCCTTTTAGTTTTAACATCACTCTTATTATACACGGGTATTTGTGCTCCATAAGAATATGATGGAACTATATGATATACATATGGTTTAGTTGCCATCTTACTACAACTATAACATTTTCTTCTGACTATTTTCTTTTTGGGTCTTTTTTGTACTCTTGGCATTATGTTATCGGACCTCCTATATAAATTGTCCATTGACCACTATCTAATAGTGGTTTTGCTTTTTTGTATTTAATTTCTTTATAAGTTTTACCATCTGTAATACCTACAACTTCATTTCTTCCCCACTTCTTTGATACTCTAAGTGGTTTTGGTTTATTTTCTCTGTCCATTATTGTAACTCCATTTAAATGGTCTATTTCGTGTTGGACACATACTGCCTCCAACAATCTTTGTTCTTGGTCTTGTTCCTTACTTTCTTGTTCCCAAGTTCCCTTAACTTCCTGTGTGGTTTCATTTCCACTAAAATACCAACCACTCTCTTCTTGTTCGGTTTGTACTATTACATTTCTGTATCTTTTAGTTTTAACTCCACGTTCAGGATAACTTAAACATCCTTCATAATAATCTATTTCTTCCCATTGTTCTTTAACAACAGGATTAATTAGAATAAGCGGTTCCCGAACATTAACAACAGCAACACTAGCATCAATCCCAATCTGGTTAGCCGCAAGACCAATTCCGTCTTTCCTCTCATTGAGTGTAGTGAATAAAATCTCGGCGATTTCAAGTCCTTCATCTACTGAAACCTTTCTCAGTTTTTTATTAATAACTGGGTTATTTTCTTTTAAACAATTAATTACTTTTTTCATCATATGTCCTGGCGTCCATATAAAATGGAACACTTGGTTTTAATTGTTTAGTTTTTAATTTAAATTTATATAATTTTTTCTCATCTTGTTTATTATGAAATTTAAAATTCTTTTGTGTAAATTTAACTTTTCTTAAATCCATCAATACTCTATTGTCTGTTTCTAATTGTTTTAATCTTCTACTATCTATATCATCAAATGCAGTTTTATGATAATACAATTTAAAATTATTATCCATTGCTATAGAATTACAAGTAAAATCAAATTCACTTATTTTATCTATAGGAGATTCACACTCAACTCCAACATCCATCCAAGTATTTAAAAAATTCATTTTTAATGCAAAATCTGTTTCAGCTACTACTCTAAATCCAATATTTTGTAACCGAGATATTAACCATGTTAAATCGGATATACTTACAGTAGTAATATCATAATCTCTTGGAGTTACTCCCATATAAATATCTCTTAAACTTCCCCCATGAAAATAAAAATCTGGACAATTAGGTTCTGAAATCATTTCAACTGATTTATGTAACTTCACCCATATATCATCAAACTTTGTCATATTGTCCCCCGTTTACCATGCAACATTTTTCTTACCTCTGGATTATAATTTCCACTTATAAAGGAATAGACATTATCTGATTTCATATTAATTCTTTGTCCTATTAAAAGACTCCTCGTAGCATATACATTCATGTTTGGCATAATATGATTAATCCACATATCTGTTACACCAACTACTGGAAAATTATCAACTAATTTTTTAGCTCCTTCATAACTTAAAATGTATCCTGATAACCACCATATACCTTTATGTACTTTTAATAAATTATTTTTATATAAATCATATTTAAATCCATCACTACTTGGTAGATATGAAAGATACAACAAATCAAAATCTTTTGGTAATTCGTTCCATACACCTTTTAGATTATTTTGAAATCCTACATCAATAGTAAAATCATCTTCTAATATTAAAGTATATGGAGTTTTCTTTTTAACAATATCTTTCCATATTCCCATATGTGAAAATGCAATACCTATCTCTGGGTCAGAACTCATTATCATTTTTTTATCTTTATCTTTTACATCTTTCCACCTTGGTTCTGGATTTATATTATACCAAGATTTAAAACTATATTCTGGTCTAAAATCTTTTCTTCTTTTTTTTCGTATCTTTGTACCATCTACTGCTTCGTGTATTCTTATTTTATCAAACAAAGTTCCGTCTGTTAATTTTATTCTTTTAGATTCTCTCTTAAATTTTCTATATCTATCTTTTCTTTTAGACATATGAATTACTACTACATCTTGGACATAGGTATCTAAATCAATAACATTTTGTTTTTCAAACATTTTTCTAAATGGTTGTTTATATGAATTCCATTTATATTCAATCCACTTTGATAGTTTACTCTTGTTAACTTCAACAGTAAAGTTGGCCTGTAAATTCTTAGACAAAATTTGATGTATCTACTTCATCAATATAATCTGATGGTGGTGGTGGAACTGGACGAGAACATCCCATTAACTGTAAACTCATAGTTACAATTAAAAGAAATAATATAACTCCTAAAACCTTACAACTTGTTGATTCAAATTCAGTCATATACATTTCCATAATATCTATATAATTTATTACACATTTCCATTTCTAATTTAGTAAGATGTTTATAAGTACCATCAGATAACCTACCATCTATTTTTGTTGCCCATTTGAAATCTTTTTTCCATTCATCAGGTAAAGGCTTATTTTCTTCTCCCCAATGTATCATTGTTGCCCGTAAATGTTTTAATTTTTTCTGGGATTCAGTCATTCTTCGTTTTTAATCCACACACCTCTAAGGTATTCTTTTAACAAACCATTCTCAGCTTTCATTCTTAATTTGTAATCTTCAAATTCTTCACCTTTAAGTCTTTTGGGACCTTTTAATGCAAGTGAAATCTGATATCGTTCTTCTAAGTATCGTTCTTGTGAAACATACTTTTGACGTTTTGCTCTCTTTCCCTCACCTGGTTTAGTGATAGGTTTTCGTGGTAACATACTCATTTTATACTCCTTTAAAACTTTGGTGTATTTTTATAATCATTATCCCACATTTTAAATGCAATGTAGGCCAATAAACATACTACTATAAATTCAAACACTATTTACCCTCAACTTTTTTTCTATAAAGTTCGGCATCGGCGTCATCTTTCGCCCAAAATGTTATTTTTAATCCACCATCTTCATATGAATATTGTTTATAATCATTTTGAATATGGAATGGAACTTTTATTTTTTTCTTTTTAGCCATTTTTATCCCTTATTTATTTTATGATTGATTCTGATAGGGAGATATTAAATAATAAATCTTCCCTATTGATTTTTGATATTTCTTTCCAAGTTAGCTTTCGTATAGACCCATCTTTTTCTTCATAATTACCGGATTTTGCATATACATCAGACCACCCTTCCATTTCACAATCTTTTGATGGAATTTCTTTTGTTTTAATATCTCTTACTTGTCGTATGTCGAACTTCATTTTTGTTTTATCCTTTATTAATATTATGATTTAGAAAGTCTTTCCTCTAATCTCAATCACTACCTAAATATACAACATATTTTCGTAAAAGTCAAGCTTTTTTTTCATTATTTTCAAGTTTTTTTCTCTGAGTTTTTACAGCTATATCATTAATCAAGAACTTTACTACTTCTTGAAGTACTGGATCCATCTTATCAAATACTTTTTTTATTTTTTTATTCATTATTTTTTACGATTCTGCAACTAAATAATCAGACATTATCAGTATTCCAGAGCCATGCATAGTCATTATTACCTGAAACATCTCATATAGATCCTCTTCGTAAAGTACCTCATCTTCTTCCAATTCACCTGTATAACGAAGCTTTCCTTCTACCATATCCTTACTGACTAGCCCCCTCTCTTGGTAAGTTAGATTTGGTTCAAACATTCGATGTTCTCCCTTTTATCAGTTTACGCAATCCATCTTCAAGTGAAATCTTAGGTGTCCATCCTAACTCGTTCTGTATCTTGGATATATCCATAGCATATCTCCAATCATGTCCTGGTCTATCTTCTACAAACTCAATTAAGTCTTTAGATTTACCAAGTTCTTTCAATATAATTTCAATTATTTCTAAGTTCGTTTTCTCGCAATTACCACCTATATTGTATACCTCCCCGTTCCTTCCTTTGTGTAATACTGTATCTATAGCTTCACAATGATCCAATACGTGAATCCAATCTCTTACATTATCTCCACTTCCATAAACAGGGAGCTTCTCATCATTGATTGCATTATCTATCATTAATGGAATCAACTTCTCTGGATACTGATCTTCGCCATAATTGTTAGAGCATCGTGTTATGATTATTGGAAATCCATATGTTTCAAAGAACGACCTACAAATCAAGTCTGCAGATGCTTTAGTTGCAGAATATGGACTGTTTGGTTCAATGGGAGTTTCTTCTGTAAATTTAGATGTACTATCAGTCAATTCTCCATACACTTCATCAGTTGATATTTGAATATATTTCTGAATACCAAAGTCTTCAAAAAAAAGACTTACCAAATTGTATGTACCATTTACATTACTTTTTACAAAGACTTCTGGATCATCAATGCTTCTATCTACATGAGTTTCTGCCGCAAAATTGACAATTGTATCTACTCCATAATCACATACAGTATTAATTAAAATTGGATCGTTTCTGATATCACCCAGAACAAAATGATAATTTGAATTGTTCTCTATTGTTCTAAGATTCTGTAAATTGCCTGCATAAGTAAGATTGTCATAATTGACTATCGTATAATCATATTTAGATAAGATATACTTAATGAAATTAGAACCTATAAAACCTGCCCCACCTGTAACCAATATTCTCATATATTTTTTATCTTCTCCCGCCCTTTCCTGGCATTGGTTCGGGAACAAATGGAACTGGCTCTTCAACTTTTTCCTCTACCTTTTCCTCTACCTTTTCTTCTACAACTGGCACTGGTTTCACAGTTTCCTTAATTACCTTTGTTATTAAAGGTTTCTTTTCTCCATATACTTTCCACCACTTATCCAATTGCTTTTCTCTCTTCTTTTTAGTTACTACTACTCCATCCAACATTACTATATTATATGCTATAACTAAAGATACTGCCATAGGATCAAACACAAAAATAAGAATAAAGATAAAGAACTTCACAACCGTATCTATATCTGTTTCAAATGCTCGCGCTAAATAAATAGCTGGACCTACATCTACACCAGTTTCTACCAACCCAACTTTCAAATCACTAATATCTTGCTTGATTCCTAATATCTGATCGTTAAGTGCAAATATTTTTGGATTATATTCTTCTCTTAATTTTCTCTTGGCTGTAGGATAGTTGTCAGGTAATGCTTTAACTGATAGTTCTAACTCATCTTTAAGATAACTCTTATCTTCTTCTAATTGTTCTAACCTATCTTCTTTATAAAGTAATGTCGCGGATTGTTTCTCGAAGTCTACTGTAGCTCCTTGATAGGCATTAGATAAGAATCCAAAAATACCAGCACTTGTAATGAATACTAATGTAACAACCCCAACAGTCATATAAATTTTTAACCATCCAGTTATCTTAGTCCAATATCTATATAGAAATGAAGCTGAGACAAGCTTTCCAATTTCCAAACTACTTGCCATAATAATTACTGGTATCATCGCACCTGCAAATAATTTAGATAATCCAAATACTGAAAAGAATGCTGCACTTCCTGCTATAAATAAGGCGGCAATCCCTACTATGTAGGGAAATAATTTACTTTGTTCCACATACGTTCTCCGTTTATGTTAAAGTATCTACTCCTAATTCCGCGTGAGATTCATCTACTTCCAACTCCACAGCATCAACTATGTATTGTAGTTTATCTTCAAGGTTATCCAATACAGTAAGTGCTTCTTCCCTACTCAATCCACCACTATTAACTGTGTGTCTTAAACTTTCCACTACAACTATAGCACTTTCCGCATCCTTTAATACCTTATTTTTATATCTCATACTAATGTATCCTTTATTTATTTATAATAACTATAATATATACTCTATTTCCCAAGAGTTTCAATGATTTTCTCTTTTAATAGCTCTTTACTATCTTCTTCAGTATGTCTCCAAATCCAAGCATAAGTTTTTTGTATTTCCTGAATTTTAGTTACAATCGTCTGAACCATTTCTTCTAAATATGGTATATCATCTTCTTTGGGAATTTCTATTTCCAATTCTTCCGCAATTTTCATAAGTTCGTCTAAATCATTTTTCGTTTGAGCATTATTAGCTTTTTTATAAAGTTTTACTCTCTCATCATGTTTTTCTTTTGAAAATTTTTTTTTAATTAATGCATCAGGATGAGTATGAAGTGAAATCCTTCTGAAAATACTTTTAATTCTTTCTTTTGGAATATCAAATTCTACTTCTCGTTTAAACGAAGATTTTTTTGGTTTCTCTTTTTCATATTCCGAGAAATCTCTATAAAATTGAGCAAGACAATCTTGAAAAATTAAATTAGTTTCTTCTAACTCCAACTTGAGATATTTTATTTTCTGATTTAACTTATTCTTTCTGATATGCTGTAACTTATTTTCATTCACTAAGCTTGTGGTATTTTATCTCTATTCATCCAAAGAAATAATGCCTCTCCTTCATCAGATTGCATTAAATAAGGTGTATCTGGAATGGACCCAAGTTCCATTAAATGTTCTACAACATCTGGAGCAACTCTAATAAGCATACTACCAGAATCTTCGTGGACCTCTCCAAAATCTCCTTCCACCAATCTTTTTAAAAATTCATTTAATTCGTTTATTTCCATTTTTTTATCCACTTAGTCAATAATAAATATCATTAAGTATTTTATTATCAATTTATATCTCCATATTCAGCATCAACAATCTTATTAACCAAATACAAAGTATCGCCGTTCCGAAGAACGGCATCAGCATTCCACTGTTCTTTTAATTGTTTAGTTGTAACCTGATTTAGAACTTCAGCCGACACCGTTCCACGAACAACATACTTATCATCATTAACTGTGATGATTTGCATTATTATGCAATTTTAACGTATGTTCTTTTCGGCTTCTCGGGCTCTGATTTCGGAATACTAATAGATAAGATCCCATCTTTGAAGTTTGCTGCAATGTTATCACCATCTAACAATTCACCAAGTTCAAAAGAACGCTTGAATGAAGATTGTTTCAATTCACGGCGAAGAACTTTGGCACCTTCGTCTTCAAAAGAACCATGTTTATCACCAGCAATAGTTAAAACACCTTCTTCAACTTCTACTGTGAGTTGTTTCTTATCTAACCCAGGAATCTCAGCAACAATACCAATTTTGTCATCGTATTCATATACGTTAACCTTTGGGTATGCTGAACCTGCATATGGTTTTACACCAACTGATTTGACAACTTCCGGAAACTGGGTCTCCACCATAGCGTCAAACATTTTATCAAATGGGGTTAAAAAATCATCCCTATCGAAAAAAGGGATGCCTGTACGAAAAGCAACTTTAGTCATTTTATTTCTCCTGTAGTTACTGTTTAGTCAACTATTGAACATTAACTCTATTTAGACCTTAATGTTCTACCTGTTATTGTCCTCAATTGAGCGACAATCCTTTATTCATATAATATATATTATCAAATTTCAAAAACATCACATTTATTTTGCTAAAAAAATTTTCCTATTCCAATATCTTTATCTTCACCATCAATTAATATTTTAGGATTTGATAATAATTCTTTTTCACTCTTTACAATCAGATCTATCATCCCATTTTCAACAAGAGTTCTAGCGTATTTTCTATTTTCACTTTTAGAATTATTAAATTTATAATATATCAGTTTTATTTTACACTCTGGAAACTTACTTTTACATGCCACAGATTTAATCAAAATATCTTTATGGTCTTTATGTGATATACTTGTAGATTTACAATCTACAAAAATTGGATATTCATCTGCCTCATAAACAAAATCCCAATGAAGATTGCCAGGATACTGCTCTAAACCTTTTATGTATTTGAATGAAAAACGATATTTTTTACCTGCTGATGTCTTTTTTCCTTTTCCGTCTATATAAATAAAACCATTCTTTACTAATATGGGCTTCATTCTTTTCTCAAATTCAATACCAAGTTTTGCTTCTTTTCTATGTGCGTTATTTTTCATCTTTATAATCCTTATGTGCCATATCACATTTATTTTGCTAAAAATATTCTCTACTACCAGTTACTACTTGTTTTAATGCTCTCAAGTTTGCATACCACTTCTCTATCCCAGTTGGTTCACCAAAACTATAATCATAAGTTAATGCATCTGCACATACTATATTCTTATCTAAAATTTTTAATATTTTCATTGTAGGTTTAGGACCTGCCAGTCTTTCTTTACATAACTTAACATTATCTTCCATTAACTCTACACCATAGGTTGTAGATAATGCCTGTTCTAATGTACAATTACTTCGTTCCATTTTTCTAATTACTACTTCTGATAAAAATTGTCCGTCACCACAGGATGCATCTATAAAAGTTTTCATTTCATCTGTAAATATATTATCATTAAATAATTCTATTTTATCTAAAACATCTTGAACTTGCCAAGTAGGAGTAAATATTTCAGCCGTTTGTTTTATACGAAGTTGATTTCGTTCTACTCCACTCATATAAGAATGGTTTCTGGAATGATTTGTATATTCTTGAATCATTAAAATTCTTTCCAAAAGTCTTTCTTAAATAAAGATAAAGCTCTTCTATTAATACAATCATCACCTCCATCACAACTTCTCATTATATCCCTAAACTCTTTAGAATCAAATACCTTCTGTATTTGTTTTAAATTTTCAGGAGTGTCCACTATCCCAAAACTAAACTGGGTTAGTCCATATTCACCATTGGTGTCTATCATCGAACCAACTCCATATCCACCATTACTCCAAATCAATTTAGATTTACCAAAATGTTCCTTCTTGATACTCGAATATTTTAACTTTGGTGTACCATCTACTCTCATTAAATATACACAAGGATTTTTAAATATATCAGACTTTTTATCACTCATATACATTTTACGAGGATCGTAAGTAGACCACGAATGTAGTATCTCAAATCTTTCTTCATTTTCTTTTGCCATCCATTTATGAATCTTATCTATGTTTCCACTCGGAATAAATTTTAATTCTGAAAGGTTTCTTTTAACCTCACTACCATCTTGTAACTTTAGTACGGTAGATGAACCATCATTTAATTCATTTTTAACAATATACCAATCATAAGTGGTTCTTGCCTTAAAAGTTTTAATTCCATCTTCTTTATTATGCATTTCCAAATATTGTATCTGTTTACTTCGTAATGTTTTTTCTACCTCTGAAAAACTACCGCCCGGATTCCTCCAACTTCCAGGATGTATTGGTGCTAAAATACCACCTTTTTTAACTCTATCTTGTAAAGCTGATACTGGAAACTCGTTCCAAATAGTTTTCGTATTATCAGGTCCTACCATCATTGAAAATGGATAATTCCCAACTTCAACATCAAATTTCATATCTAAATCTCCATCTAAAATATTTTTATTATAAACTCTATACCCTCGGCGTTTAAGACGATGAATATATTTATGTCTTATATCATACCCATATACTCTTGATTTGGCATTAGTTTCAGAATGTCCACATTCCATTAGTTTATTAACTAATGCTGTAATGAAAACACCATATGAACATGCTGGATTAATAAATGTCGTAATGTTACTTATAAATACATTAGGGTGTAATTCATAAATTTTTTCTACAATCTCTTGGGCTTGCCAATCAGGTGTATAGACTTCTCCTTTACCATAGTCAAAAGTTAACTCAAAATAATTATTTAACTTATTCATTTTCTCACTCATTTTGTACCTAAATATACAACATAAACACTATACAAGTCAGGCTTTATTTAAACTATTTTCCAATCTATTATATGAAGTTAAAATAGTATTCATGAGTTTAACTGGTATTGAATCAGATTCACATAATTTTATTATATCATCACATCCCAATCCAACATCATATTTTACCTCTGAATCATAACCTTTATTTTTAATATTTTTCATCATTTCAATATAATTATCAGATTCAATATTATTTATTTCAGAAAAATCCGTTGTCTTGTAAACGATACTTCGTAACTGATTATAGATATCCTTTTCAATTTTTTTTATTTCTTCACTATCAGTTACCACTTCTCCATCTTGTTCATAAGTAACAACTTTACTTCTATCAATACCTTTTTGTTTTTTACGAGATAGTTTATAAATTTTCACCCCATCTAAATCCACATCTTCTGGTACATTATAAGTTTTTACTGCCGATGCTCCAACAGAAAGTAAACTTGAGGATTCAATCAATTCATTATAATACTCATCAGTATCTAAACTCTTTATAAGACCCGTTTCATTACTGAATAGATTTATTGAACGAAGAACTTTTTTAATACTTTCATTCAAATCTTCTTCTTCAACTTTTTCAGACTCTTTAAGAATATATTCATCTACTGGACTACTATCACGGTTCGGGTCAAGTGAAAGTGAAACTACATTACCAACAGATTTTTTCTCACCGTTATAAGTTTTTCCTGGAGTCAAAACACGACTAATCTTCTGTGAAACAACTCCAACATCACCACCATCAAATAATAAGAAGATAGTATCTACTTCTGAAATACCGAAGCTTCTCGAACCCATATCTTTAGTAAGTATAATAACTCTTTTGTTGTTTCTTTTAGCCTTTGCTATTTTTTTTGATACTTTATCTTCGGCTTCTTTATTAGAACTCTTTGTACTATTCAATAGAATAATATCATATCTTTCTCCAAGAATTTTTTCAAGAAGAACTTTAAACTTTTCTTGTTCAGGTTTATTTTTAGTGTTAGCGAAAATCATCGATACTTCTAATGGTAAATCTACTTCTAAATTTATAAAATTTACATTATTATCAACATATAAACCATATAAAGACCGAATTAATGTTTCTAATTGTTCTTTAGATTGATCTACATCTGCCAATAACTTTGACCATTTAGTTTTATATTCATCAGGTACAGAATTATTTTTGTCAATAAAAGTATCAAGAATTAACTTATAAAAATGTGGTGTTACAATTCCCCGAAGTGAATTTCGTATTTTTAGAATTTCCGAAAATTTCATATCTTTCAACCAAGGATGTTCTCCATTAAACATCATTAAAATATCAGTATAGGAAAATCTTATAATTCTATCACCAACATTATCTAATGATGAAACTACCTTTTCAATATTAGAACCAGTCAAATGTACATTAACATGACAATCAAGTTTTTTAATATCTTCTTTTTGGTTAGTTCTCCAAGTTCCAAAATCCGCCTCATCCATAAATGCTACTTTATCTCGTTTTGGTAAGTCTAAAACGGGTTTAAATTCTAATTCCCAATCATTTTTATGAAGTGATTTTTCTACTACAATTAATTTTTTATCATAATATGTATTTAAAACTTCTTGTAAGTCATCATCTTTATCTACATAATAAATGTAATCAGTAAAACCTTTGTATTTATATAAATCTTTTATGAATGACGAAATCGCGGACAACCAATAAGTTGGAAGTATTGCTACCTTATAATCATATTTGTAAAATAAATCTTTCATCAATTCACTAATTATAAAAGTTGTTTTACCACTTCTGGCTGCCATCTCTAATGCAAAATCAATATCAACTTCACCATTATTTAATGCTTCAACTAAAAATTCAAAAAATCTATCTTTCAATACACCTTTGAAAAAATAAGGTATATAAACATCCAACCCCTTCTTGTCATTTTCAGATATAACTTTACTAACTTCTAAAATTACATGCTCATCACTATCAAAATCACCAAACCATTCTCTATCCTTATCTGTACGAGTTTTATAAAACCCTTTCAGTTCAAGAAAATGATGAACACCTTTTTTATTACCAATCGTTCTATCCCATAATGTAGTCTGTACAGAGTAAATCAATTCTAATTCTTCAGAATTGGAAGTACTGTCCTGTTGATTAACACGCTCTTCAGCTGATAGTTTAGTACCACCGATTTTATATCGTTTATTTTCTCTATCCGATTTAGTGGTATAGATATACATTGTATTCATTTTTTTAGGTCTGTAACCATCTACGTGGAGAAGATTTTCTCCGTTTTTTTTAGTAATTATCTTATTCATTGTTAATTGTTAATTGTTAATTTATCACTCATTGTTACTTGATCTTACGACAAAAAAACAAGAAAGTCAAGCTATTTTTTAATTATTTTTAAATCTGATTCTTCCATGTAAAAGATGCGACCCATATTATCTCTGCATCTCCAATGTCCGTTTTCTCTACGCTCCACAAGTATGATTTCTCCCTCGTGTAGTGCTCCATTTACGGAAGTGATTGTTTTTGTAACTTTTGCTTTTTTACCTTGTAGGTTCATTTATAACTCCTTAAAACCAACTTTGTGGTTGTATTATGTAATACATATATAGTGCTCCTAACACTATCCATATAACTATTTTAAATTTTTCCCAATAAATATCCGAGTCTGTATACTTTGTACTTGAATGTTTATCTATCTTAACAGTTTTTTTACTACCAAAAAAAGTTCGTGGCATTACTTCTTACCCTGTCCTCTATATTTCTTTTTATATCTTTGTAATTTTTTCTTAGAAGTATTTCCACAAGGTTTCGTTCCCCACTTAGTTCCACGACCCATACCTTGACGAGTTCTCTTTTTATGTTTATTCTTTGTTGCCCAAACACTCGTACTAACTAACGCCATTATTTATCCCAACAATAATATTTGTACATTACAGTTGTTGTTTCTGTTGCATAAGGTACAATTATTTCATATACAATCATTTCTTCTTTTTCCTTTTAGATTCTTTATAAGCCTTTTCAATTAATTCAACTAACTTATGTTTCTCTTTTTTAGATTCACCAGGTCTAGATTTGACCAACTTTAATTGTTGTTCTGGTGTACGACCATCATAAACCTTTTGTCGTTCAATGGCTTCTTCTTGTCGTTGTCTAACTCTTGATTTATTATTATAACCTCTAATTTTCATTACAACTCCTCATTCTCCAAAATTTTCATTATTTCCCTCATCCACTTCTCATTAGATTCTCTTTTGTGTAAATCCACTTCACCTTTTTTCTCCAAGGACATTCCGTGTATCCAATTCTCTGGTCTATCTGCATATTTGAATCCCTCAAATGTAAATGGTTTACCTTTGAGTTTAGAAAAGAATTGTGCTGTTTTCATTGGATTAAATTTTCTCATTTTTGCATCTATCTTTGGTGAAATTGATTTACCATCATCATTCTTTAAGGCTATAAGTCTTGTTCCTTTATCAGGATGACTCAAAACAATTCCCCATTGTTTATATTTCTTTCCAAGACCATACATAAATCTTTCGAACTTTTTAGTATCAACTAATGGTCCTCCACCCTTCTTAACATTCTTAACTAATAAAGATGGTTCATTTGCCTGTACTACTTTACCATCAACTTCCTCTTGACCAACTCCATCAATTCTAACAAACCCATATCCACCACTACGAATTGCACTTTTTAATAAAGACAAATTCTTTCGGTTGTCCTTATCACCAACTCTCCAAGATGTAATAAGACCAAACTCATTCTCTTGGAAATCTCTCCATATACGGGAAAGACTTGATTCTACTATTTGTTCTCTAATCATATCAAGACTATAACTATGTCCAATTAATTTCTTTTTTGATGTTGATACAAAATTCACTCTGAATTGTTTCTTACCACGAGATTCATATTTAGCCCACTTACGAATTGCCTTCTTTTCTCGTGTTCCCCACTTCCAAGTTTCGGCAACCCAAGCACCTTCTCGTGGTCTGAACCTTGTTCGTATCCAACCCCTCTTTACAATATCGGTCATAATCTCTATACGAGCTTTACCTTCTTGTTTTGGAAACTTCTCATCATACTTGTCGTAAAGTTTCTCCATCTTCTCGGTTGTCGTTTTGAACAATCTTGGTTTCTTGGCC
>Ga0080013_1003618_pt1 | contig 16040 bp, 23 predicted proteins | sample ETNvirenome_6_85_FD_69236 | JGI IMG/M metagenome (GOLD analysis project Ga0080013, IMG submission 69236) | Marine viral communities from the Pacific Ocean - ETNP_6_85 (SPADES assembly) (version 2) | ecosystem: Environmental > Aquatic > Marine > Oceanic | place: Pacific Ocean | collected 2013-06-19
GTGCTAATACTATTCTTGATTTATTACAGTTGGGTGTACAGCCGAATGAAAGGCTTGTTGCCAAGAAAGAAAGAAAATATTGGCACGTTACAGGACAGCTTGTTGAGGAGAAAAAATAATGAGCAACGATAAACCAATCAGCAAAGCAAGCGTTGAAGCAAATCTCCCTAGAGACTACAGACAAGATAAGGCACATATTGATTCTGCTGTGCTGAAACAAGCAGAAACATTTCATACAAATGCCAAACTGTCCTATCCAAGAGATCAAGATGTCATGGCAATAGAAGATGAAAGAAACAAAATGGTTGAAGAAGGGATATTGCCAAAAGCACCCCATAAAGACACACCGAATCTCTCAATAGAGATGCAACAACTCCTGAAAGAAAAACAAGTTTACTTGGACAACAGAGGACACAAGAGAAAATTCCCTGAAGGATATTTTTTAGATGTTGTCTTGTTGCACGATATAGTAAAAATGCACCCTCTTATCAAGGGGGTGTCTCGGCTTGTAACCGTGTGTGGTTTTAAAAAAAACACTCGTCAAAGAATGTATAAAGCTAAATCATCAGTATTAAAAAGACTTACTACCGAACAATTCAAAAGGGTAGCACAGGTTTTAGACATAGAAGATTGGAAAATTTTAATTGACCAAGAAAAACAGAAGTCCTATGGCTTGATCGATAAACTTTCATACGAAGAACAGATGCAAGAATACAAGGAAAAGATAAAAAAACTGGAGTCTAAAGTTAGAAAACTAAAACTGGAGAACAACGATGAACAGCTTAGATAATGGTTGGTATGTGTGTATCGTTCACTATAAATGTCAGATCAATGGGCATTGGGGTTTTGAAACAGAGTGTTATCTTTATGAAGATGAACACAGGGCGATAGAACACGCACAAGATTCAATCTTTGACCACAAACTTTATTCTGACGAATCCCAACTGAAATTTGCTTTTAAATTTTTAATGGAGAACAAGCGATACGACTTTGCATCTTCTTTTGTAGAGGTTGTAAGAGTATCTAATATTGACCAGTCAACATTAAGGAGGACATCATGACGACTGAAAACCAAGAGATAGTTAATTTCCTGTGCAGATTAACCAAAGAAGATCATAACAAACTGAAAACTATAGCATTAGCCTATAACAGAAGTATGACCGCACAGATCAGACAGTTTATCCAAGATGATTTTCGTAAGACAGGTGGTGCTTATGAAGAACATTTAGCTGGTAGGCAAGAACAGGCTGAAGAATTTGCTAGGAACAAGTCTTTATCAGAAATGGAAGAAGTTCCTTTTTAACCCAATGATTGTAGCAGTATCTTCTGAATTTGTGTTGATCGGTCAGGACTTCTTCTAATCTTAGGATACCAATAGTTATTTAACATCTCTAAACCAAACCTCAAGGGAGTGACTTCAAGTTCTCTTGGGGTTTTTTCCCGTGCGACCACTTTCCACAGCAGACTTTCCACTTTCGGTGATGCCTCAGTTCTTAAATATTTCTGAACGCCAGACAAAATAATTACTCTGGTTGGTGGGACTGGGGGACTAAAATTATTTTTCATGTCCCGAAATTCAAACGAAGGGCTTTTCAAAAATGCGCCAGCTTTATAAATAATTTCCGAGTATTGAATACCCGCATGGTGTTGGTCGATGGTGATCTTTTTCTCTATTAGCAGTTGGTCGATTGGGGTTTGATTGGTAATGCGAATGTGATGGAAAGCACTCTCCCCGCTTTGTTCTAGCTTAAAGGAGTGATTTTTCCTGAGTTCCTTGTTGCCTACCTCGTTAACAAGAATCTTTTCAGAAGTTGGTATCCCACTGATAGTCTTCATCGAAACTAAAGTCGTCTTGGTTTTGCATAAACTTACCACTTAGTTTGTCATACTTCAACTTGGCAACGCCTTGCTCCCCCTGAAAGTTCCATCTCACTTTCTGCACATGAACCTCGGTTTCATGCTCTCTCCTGACGATACTCAGAAGAAAATCGGCTTTGGTGTACCAGCTAATACTACCACTGATATCTAGTCCTGTTGGAATCTTTTTACTTCGATCTTGAGGCTTGGCTGGGTGTGCGATAAATACTACAACCGACTGTGTTTGCTTTGCCCACTGAGATGTCTTGGTAAGTAGCTTGTTAATTGCCTCTGTAATCATCTGATTACCCTGTTTCAAGTCTATAAAATTAAAGGGATCAATGATTAAACAGCCGATGTTTTTTCTCAAAATAGCACTACTGGCAAACTGTAATATGCCATCGATGGTGAATGGCGAACCAGCCTGATGGTCTTGGAAAATGAAATTGTTTTCAACAAACTCAAGTGCATACTCAAGTTCTTCCTGTGTCATTCTTTCTCCTTCCGCTTTGAAGAAAGGCTTGCCTGTTATCTTCGATACCAACTGCATGGCGTGTAACTGTGGTGGCTTTTCAAAACTCGCAAAGCAGGTTTTCATTCCCTGTTTAGCTAATCGTATTGCAATCTCATCGGCAAACTCGCTTTTGCCAGCACTTGGATAACCAGTCATAACGATAAGGTTTGACGGATTAAAGGTAATTAGCTTATCAATAGACGGAATACCAATCTTTATTCCCTTTGAATAACCTACATCGTAAAGGCTTTGTATCTTCTCCCGATAAACCGAAATGTTATTCAGTCCAGCAAGAGGCACAGGTGTGGCATTTTCAATGATGTTCCTGACTCCCTCAATCCCGCTTGTCATAAGTACTTCATTAGCATCTTTGTATTCACCAAAGTCCACTTCAAAGGATTTGGTCTTGCCAATCCTGCGACTCAGTATTTCTTTAAGGAAATCTCCCTGTTTGTCGCTGTCGGTTAAGAGTATTGACTGGTCAATATTTGCCAATATAGTTTCAGCATCAGTAATATAATCATACTTCTTGTCATCAAATGATGTCTCAGATACCTTTGATGGCGCACCATTGGGAACAGAAACTACTATAGTTTCATGTTCGTCCTTTCCAAATCCTATACCAGCAGTTGCCAAAGAAAGAACATCGAGTTCGCCTTCGGTAATAATTATTCTTTTCTGTCCGTTGAGTTTTTCTGGAAGATTAAAAAATGTTTTCGCTCCGCCTTTTGTCTGTGTGAAATATTTATGTTCATCGCTTGCTGATCGCCACTTGATAGCATAGGTAACTCCTTGTTTCTTGTAAGGAAACCCAACACTCGGCATTTCTCCACTGCCGTTAAACTTATGTTTTGAGGTAATGATGCCAAAGCGTTCTATAACTTCATCAGATATTCCCCTGTTCTTCAGCCACACTCTAGCAAGATCATCGTTCTTGTAGGTTTTGGTGTCGATCTTCTTGAAAAATATTTTATCGCCAAGACCAACCTTTCCTTCAATACCACAATGATGACATCGATACAGGGTTGCATCAGAGGTTATGGTGAGAGAGAGGGGGGTGTCATGTTTGTGTTTTTTACGGGTGTCTTTGCAAGCTGGGCATTTTATTTTATGGGAACCGAAGGTTAGGTTTTTTGATATCTGTGATATTTCTGTTCTTAATTCATTCATTCTATTTCCTTACTGTAATCTTACTGTACTGTATATGTACTAACTATAATTAAACTGTAAAATACCTGTAGTAATATACTAGTACTGTATATATACTGTACTCTCATGTTTAATTATGGTTTCATAATTAATTTCTCCATGTAAAAGACCCTCTACCATGTTAGGTAGGGGGTTCTTTATGGAAACTATCCAAAGCCGAGATTGCGTTTTCCGCCAACGATCTTCTTTCTATCAATGGTCGTTTACTCATTTCAAGGAAGAACATCGCAAAGAAATCAGAATCAATTTCTGCACTTTCACAGATGAGTAGGTAGTCATCCTTTCCTATCCATTCTGCGACATCGGTTCTCTTTTCTTGATCGTTGCTATGAAAATCACGCAATGCTTGTCTTAGAATGGCTCTGCTTACGCCATAAGCCATTTCCGCTTCAATTTCAAATGACACTTACCTCAACCTCTGCTCTTGGTTTCTCTTTATCCAATCCCCAAGTGATGTGTTTCTCTTTCACACTACGATCATTCTCATAGATGATGTCTTGCATGAGGTCAAGAATTAAACTTTCATCAAGGTCAGGTCTTCGGGATGAATAGTATATCTTGATACTTACTGATACATCTTGGCACTTTGGAATTAGGGTTTTTTGTTTCGGACACTGTAGTAAAAAATCTTTGGAATAGTTAAGGGCTTGCTTTGATTTGATGAATCTTGGCTTACCTTTAATCATTACTAATCTCCTTGAGTTTGCTTTACTGTAGGGCTGTCCGTAAATTGTAAATTTAATCTTATCACTCATCTTTTTCTATTGCAAATATTTAAAGACAACAAACTATTGACACTTTCTCTACTTCCTATATACTCAATATATCACACAAGGAAAAAACACAGGAACCATATATGAACAAGCTCATAAAGCCAGTTATCGTTAAGTCCGATATGCCTCCCAAAAGAAGATCAAACTGGAAGTGGAACCTTCCCCTAGAGGATATCAAAAAAGGCGACCTTATCAAACTGGAAATGTCCGAGAACGATGCAAGAGACAATGCTCATACCATCAGAACGATTGTCTATAGACTCCAAAAGAAAACACCAGCTAAAAAATTTACAGTCAGGCTTGTTACTGGTCAGTTGGCAAAAGAACTTAAATGGAGAGGCGTAGGAATTTGGAGAACAAGATGAAATATAGCAATGTCAATAACCTAGATGATTGCATTGTCAGGGCACTAACCTTTGACGAATACAGCAATGAGGGATCAGACTACTCCGCGACTACCCTGATAAAGTCTCCCCAACAAGTTATTCTTCAAAAAGAAAACGACAATGCAATCGTTCAGGATGTTGGTGATTTGGTTTGGGCAAGGTTTGGAACCGCTATCCATGACTGGCTATATAGGGCAAACCAAAACGAGAAGGACTTGATATGTGAGAAACGACACACCATAGCAGTCAAAGGAAAGACTGTCTCAGGCGCTACCGATGCTTATCATACAATCAAACATGAGGTCATAGACTACAAAACAACCTCTGTGTATGCAGTCAAGGACGGAAAAGTAAAACCCGAATGGGAGAAACAACTAAACATTTATGCTTATATGTGGAGAGCCAATGGCTATTCTGTAAGGAGTTTAAAAATCATTGCAGTCCTACGGGACTGGAGCCAAAGCGGTCTCTTGAGAGGTGGTAGTTATCCAAAAACCCCTATAGTCTCTTTAGATGTACCGCTTTGGTCTGAACAACAACAGCTTGATTACATTACACAAAGGGTTGATGTCCATAAAAAAGCAGAAGTTGAATATGAAATGCTTGGCACCCTTCCCCAATGTTCCGAAGAAGAACGATGGCAACAGCCTGACAAATGGGCGTTGATGACCAAAGGAAAGAAAAGAGCATTAAAGCTGTATAGCAAGGAAGAAGATGCAGAAAAGGCGTTGGCTAAAAGCACCAACAACTATATAGAACACCGCGAGGGAAAAGCGAACAGATGTGAGCGTTATTGTCCTTGCAACCAGTTTTGTTCTCAGTATCAAAACAAATAATGACCAGTCAATATTTAATCACAAGGAGTATATAATGGCTAATAAGCTAACCTATCAAGAGGTTTGGGAAACCTTATCCAAAGTCGATTGCTCAGAGCATATCGAAAAGAAGATGAATCTATCCTATCTATCATGGGCATGGGCATGGGGAATGTTTGTAGAACATTATCCAAATGCACAATATTCATTTCAGGCATTTGCTGATGCAAACGGAACTATGCATGATGCACTGTTCTATCCTGATGGCAGTGCAAGCGTTCATGTCACCCTCAACATTGACGACCTGACAAGATCAATGTGGTTGCCTGTCATGGACTACAAGAACAATGCAATCGCCAATCCAAGTGCAAGGCAGATATCAGATGCGAAGATGCGATGTTTGGTGAAAGGCATAGCGATGTTTGGATTAGGACATTACATCTATGCTGGAGAGGACTTGCCTGTTGCTCCAGACAAGGAAGAAGAACCAGAAAAGCAAGAAACGAAAGTGTATAAGTTTGCACCTCCTGAAGAACAGCAAGAAACCGAAGAAGAAGAACTTCCTTTCAACTATGAGAAGTTTGTTGATGCACTGATACAGACTGCCACTAAAATGGACACAACCGTTGATGGATTGGTAAGCACCTTCGAGGCAAACAAAGACACCATCAGAACAATTAGGGATGAGAACCCTGAACTGTATGATAAATTAGTTACTGCCTTTGCAAAAAGACGCAGTGAAATAGAAAATGCTACAAACGAGGAGAGCAACGATGATTGATCGCATTAAAGTAGAAGGAGCAATCTTTACCAACTCCTATAAGAAACAACCGAAACATCCCGATTGGACTGGCACCATAGAACTAAGCAAGTCTATATTAAAAGAGCTGGTCGAGAGAGCAAAAGCTAATCAAGACATCTCTATTCGGGTTGCCATGTGGGATAGGGAAAGCAAAGAAGGGAAAACCTACAAGTATGTGTCTGTCGAACTACCACAGCTTAAAGAAGAACAAGCCGATGATGGCTTTGATGATGAGATTCCATTCTAGTGGGTGCTTTAAGTTTTGAGGCTGTAAAGGTCAGGATAACCCAAAACAAACAGGGGATTTACCTTGTTCTGAATATCCATCCCAATGATGCGCCAGAGGAACTGCTCAGGAGTTGGGTTGGTCAACGCTATTTCTGTGCAATGGTTGGCATTGAAGATGATGAAACCCCTGTTCCCACAAAGAACACTCCTAACCTACTCAAGAAGAAAACTACAGGACAGAAGTATGTGGACAGGGCTGGTATTTTTGCCAGAGACAAACTCTTTTGGAGGTTTTCCAAAACCGACAGCGAAGAAGATGCGTCAGAGTTTATCAGGAGGTGGTGTAATATCCATTCAAGAAGCGAACTAAAAGTTAATACGTTTGCACAGATTTTATTTGAAGCTATTAGCACAAAATTTAATGACTGGTGTGAAGAAGAATAAAGAAAAATACAGCACACTCAAGGCTTGGGGCGGGAAGTTTCCTAACATGAAAGAAGAATATTGGCGCAATATGGCAGAGCACTTCAGGAAAGAAAACAAGGAACTGAAAGAAGAAATCAAGGCACTCAAAAAGAACAGGGATGATTATGAAAGCTATATTGAAAGGGTCTTGAGTTTAAGAGAATCGGAAAAAAACAAATGACCTATGAACCGTCTGATAAAAAAATCAACCCCCCACACTACAAAGAGGGGGATATCGAATTTATAGACTACCTTAAATCAAACATGAGCCAAGAAAAGTTTGATGGATATCTTGAAGGGAATATAAAAAAATATATGCATAGATGGTCTAAGAAAAACGGGATAGAAGATTTAAAGAAAGCAAAGTGGTATTTAGATAGGTTAATTAAAGAAAAGAAGAGCCGTCCCTGCGCATGAAGGAACGGCTCTATAAAAGGGTGCGGAACTGGATAAAGGTGTAAGACAGTTCCTCTATTGGAGATACCCTTGAATAGCATTATATTGTGTTTTAATATGGTTGACAATACTATATGTTGATATGGAAGTAACACAGAGACAGGTAGAAGAAGTCATTGATCTTATCACTCCGGAACGTTTAGAGCGTTTAAACACCTTAGAACGTAAGGAATTGGAAGGGCTGATAAGAAATCTTGAGCGTTCTGTTGTTAGGGAAAAGGGTCAGGAAAGTTTTTTGGATTTTTGTGGCTCTGTATGGTCTGAATTCATTTGTGGTGCGCATCACAGTAAGATGGCGGAAGCTTTCGAGCGTGTTGCCAGTGGACAGTGTAAGCGTTTGATGATTAACATGCCTCCACGTTTCGGTAAGTCGCAATTGACTTCTTGGTTGCTTCCTGCATGGATAGTCGGTAACTCCCCTAACAAGAAGATTATTATGGCATCACATACGGCTGAGTTGTCATTAAGGTTTGGTCGTATGGTCAGGAACCTGATAGATAGTGATGAATACCAGAAAGTGTTTCCAGACGTAGGGTTAAATCTCGACAGTAAGGCTGCCGGTCGTTTTGACATATCTGGTGGTGGTGAATATTTCTCGATTGGTGTAGGTGGTGCGGTAACGGGTCGTGGTGCTGATCTATTGATTATTGATGATCCACATTCGGAACAACAGGGACAGTCTGCCGATCCTAAAATATTTGAAAATACTTATGAGTGGTATCTGAGTGGACCGCGACAGCGTTTACAGCCGGGCGGTGCAATCATTATTGTTATGACCAGATGGGGGAAGAAAGATTTATGTGGGTCAATTCTCAAAGATAGCATTACAAGGGATGGAAGCGACCAGTGGGAAATAATTGAATTACCGGCAATTCTCCCTTCTGGAAGAAGTTTGTGGGAAGATTTCTGGAAACTTGAGGAATTGGAATCAATTAAGGCAACATTGCCTGTTTCTCATTGGGAAGCGCAATACCAACAGAATCCTGTATCCGAAGAAAGTGCTTTGGTTAAAAGGGAATGGTGGAAGATATGGGAAGAAAAAGATCCTCCAAAATGTGAATTTTTAATTCAGTCATGGGATACGGCATTTTTGAAAACACAAAGGGCAGACTATTCTGCATGCACAACATGGGGTGTTTTTTATATGGAGAATGATGATGGGTATATGGCTCCGCAAATTATATTACTGGATGCATTTCAGGAACGACTGGAATTTCCTGAATTAAAACGCAGAGCCTATGAGCAGTATAATAATTGGATGCCTGATGCTTTTATTGTCGAGGCTAAAGCTGCGGGATCACCTCTTATTTTTGAATTGAGAAAAATTGGAATACCTGTGCAGGAATTCACTCCGTCACGTGGAAATGATAAGATAGCTAGGGTAAATGCGGTTGCAGATTTATTTGCTTCCGGTTCTGTTTGGTGTCCTGCAAAAAGATGGGCAGAAGAAGTTATGGAACAGTTTGCTTCTTTTCCTGTTGGCGATCACGATGATTTGGTTGACTCTTCAACACAGGCGTTATTGCGGTATAGGCAGGGTGGTTTTATTACACTGAGCCATGATGAACAAGAAACGGAATTAACAGAAAGGTTTGCTGATTACTATTAATTGATTTAAAATTTGAACAATGGCAGAAAACGTAGATATTTCAATTGTCAATCCTGAAGCAGTTGCTATAGAAACTGACGATGGTGGAATGATTATTGATTTTGATCCCAATGCAAGTCAGGAAGTTGACTTCAATGCAAACCTTGCAGAACATCTTGACGAAAGGGATTTAGATAATTTGGCAAATGAATTGATCGGTGCTTTTCAATCAGACAAGGATTCAAGAGGAGACTGGGAAAGAACCTATATAGAGGGATTGGACAATCTAGGTTTGAAGATTGAGGAAAGGACAGAACCTTGGTCTGGAGCCTGTGGTGTTTATCATCCCCTTCTTTCCGAAGCTGTCATTCGTTTCCAATCACAAGCTATAAGTGAAATTTTACCAGCAAGCGGTCCGGTCAGGACAAACATTGTCGGTAAGATGACAGAAGAAAAAGAAAAGCAATCCAGACGCGTTGAGAATTACATGAATTATCTTCTTACAGATATTATGACCGAGTATCGAAATGAGGTCGAAAGAATGCTTTTCAGTTTACCATTGGCGGGTTCTGCATTTAAAAAAATATATTGGGATATAACCATGCAGAGACCTTGTTCCATGTTTATTCCTGCTGAAGATTTTGTTGTCAGTTATGGTGCATCTGATTTGCGTACGGCAACACGTGCAACCCATGTTATGCGAATGACTCTTAACGATATAATGAAATTGCAACATGCAGACTTTTATCGTGATGTGGAATTGCCCCAATCCTCTTATGCAGTTTCAGATAAGGTCAAGGAAAAATATGGCGAGTTGACTGGGGATAGCCCGAACTACGAATATGAAATGAATACATATAGCAAGGATGGAGTTCATACTTTGCTGGAAATGCACGTTGATTTGGATCTCAAAGGATTTGAAGATTCTGAGGAAGGTAAAGAAACAGGTATTGCATTGCCCTATGTGGTAACGCTTGACAAGGGTTCTGGAACAGTTTTGTCAATAAGGCGTAACTATATGCCGGATGATCCGCAAAAAATGCGCAGACAACACTTTGTTCATTACCAATATATGCCGGGACTTGGCTTTTATGGATTCGGATTGATACATATGGTCGGTGGTTTGGCTAAGTCAGCCACTTCTTTGCTTAGGCAATTGGTTGATGCGGGCACTTTATCCAATCTTCCGGGCGGTTTAAAGACCAGAGGCTTGCGAATCAAGGGTGATGACACTCCAATATTTCCGGGCGAGTTCAGGGACGTTGATGTTCCGGGCGGAAGCATCAGGGATAACATAACTTTCCTTCCATATAAGGAACCTTCAGCTACTTTATACCAATTATTGGGAAATATTGTGGAAGAAGGTCGAAGGTTTGCTTCCATTACCGACCTAAAAGTGTCGGATATGAACAATCAGGCTCCAGTTGGCACTACATTAGCCCTCTTGGAGCGCAATATGAAGGTAATGAGTGCGATTCAGTCCCGATTACACGCCTCAATGCGCCATGAATTGCGTATTTTGTCCGAAATCATCAAAGATTACATGCCGGAAGCCTATGAATACGAAATTGATGGCGATCAGACCATAAAAGTGAGTGATTTTGATGATAGGGTGGACATAATTCCGGTTTCAGACCCAAATGCAGCAACAATGGCACAAAGAATCATGCAATATCAGGCTGCTTTGCAATTAGCACAGACTGCACCGCAAATGTACGACATGCCGAAGCTTCATAGGCAGATGTTGGAGGTATTGGGCATCCGTGATCCAGATGACATCATTCCATTGGAGGATGACATCGAACCAACAGACCCAGTTTCGGAGAACATGGACATATTGAACGGAAAACCAGTTAAAGCCTTCCAATATCAGGATCAAACTGCACATATAACAGTTCATATGTCTATGATACAAGATCCCAAGGTACAGGAAGTGGCTTCCAAAGCACCAAACGCTGATGCAATGCAAGCAGCATTGAGTGCGCATATAGTTGAGCATTTAGGTTTTGAATACAGGAAACAAATAGAGCAAGAATTGGGTACAGAGTTGCCTCCTGTTGGTGAGCCGCTGCCTCCTGAACTGGAAGAAAGGCTTTCTGCTCTTGTTGCCGCAGCAGCAGAACAATTACTTGGCAAAAATCAACAAGAAGCACAACAAGAACAATATCAAGAACAAATGGAAGATCCAGTATTGCAAATGCAAAAGCAGGAACTTGAAATCAAGCAACAATCTGCCGAATCTAAAGCATCCATTGATGAAGCCAAGATTGCTGCTGATATGCAAAAAGCAACCATGAAGGATGAACTGGAAAGAATTAAAATTGATGCAGAGAACGAAAGGGAAGGCGCTAGGATTGGTGCAGAAATTGCCAAAGTGTCTGCACAGGAAAGAACCAAGGCTGCTGAATTGGGAAGAAAGATAGCTGATAAACTACTCGATCAGGATTAAAAAATTAATGAAGCCTAGTGATTATAGTTTTACTGAATACTTGACAGAACGTTTAAACGATGAGATAACAAGAGTTACTGATGTTATCATTGACGGGGAACTAAAAGACTTAAATGAATTTTATCGACTCAGAGGTAACATTGAAGGGTTACGTATCGCTCTTCGGGAAATAACCGATAGTTTAAATAAGGTTGTTGAAGAATAAAGATATGCACGTTTCATGGTGAAACGATGGAGAAACATCATACTCCTTAATATATTGATGCATCATAGGGAGACTTATGACAATAAAGGCGGTAAAAACAGAAGTAGAAACAGAAGACGCTATTCAGCTAAAAACTGCTTCTCAACTTCCTGAACCAATTGGATATAAAATTCTTATAGCATTACCTGAAGCAGACAAAAAAACAGAAGGTGGGATCATTAAAGCTGAGTCCACAATTCGTATAGAAGAGACTGCATCGGTAACTGGATTTGTTTTAAAAATGGGACCAGACTGTTACAAAGACTACGCAAAATTTCCTACTGGACCTTGGTGTGCAGAAGGGGATTGGATTATTATGCGTGCTTTCAGTGGCACACGAATTAATATTCATGGCAAGGAATTCAGGTTGATTAATGATGATACTGTCGAAGCTGTTGTAAATGATCCTAGAGGAATACAAAGAGCATGAGTGAAGCAACACAAAAAGTTGAAGACTTTGAAGGCTTGCCTTCTCCGCAGGAAGTTCAGGTTCCGGAGCCAGCTAAAGACCTTGAAATAGATATTGTTGATGATCGACCCGAAGAGGATCAAAAACCTCGAAGGGTTGCTGTCGATAATGTTGACGAAGAAATAGAAGGAATTGGTGATCGCACCAAAAAACGTATTGATAAACTGAAATATGATTATCACGAAGAAAGGCGCGAGAAGGAACAGGCTAACAGAACGCGGGACGAAGCAATATATTTTGCCAAAAATATTCAGATGCAAAATGAAGCATTAAAGAATACTGTAGCTAGAAGTGAAGGAGCGTTGCTTAATAGCCTCAAGACTCGTAGCACTACAGAAATTGAAAAAGCGAAATCAGATTATAAACAGGCTTACGAGTCTGGTGATACTGATAAATTGTTAGCAGCAACGGAACAAATGCAAGCAGCATATGCTGATAAGAACTATGTAGAAAACTATGTTCCTTCTGCCCCTCAAGGAAATTTGCAACAAGCTGTTCCACAACAAGCTGTTCCTCAACAACCTACTGTTAATGGACAGCAACAACAGCTTGATCCTAAAGCTGTTGAATATATAAGGAGTAATACTTGGTTTGAACAAGAAGGCAATGAAGATATGACCGCATTGGCTTATGGCATGCATTCCAAACTGGTTAGACAAGGCGTTGATCCTGTAAGGGATGCTGACAAGTATTATAATGAAATTGATAATGCTATAAGAACAAGATTTCCAGAACGTTTCGAGACGACTACTGCAACGTCTCGGAGACCATCGACTGTGGTAGCGCCAGCCAATAGGACTGGGCAAAAACAGCGCAGAGTGCAGTTAACAAAAACACAGGTTGACCTCGCCAGAAGACTTGGACTTACACCAGAACAATATGCAACTCAGTATGCAAAGGAGTTAAGAAATGGATAAGTTAAATGAAAAGCGCACTCCACGCTCATTGGAGACAAGAGAAAAAAATGAGCGAAGTAAACCTTGGTCTCCTCCAAACTTGCTTCCAGATCCTAAACCTGAATCCGGATATGTTTATCGTTGGATCAGAACCAGCGCTGCTGGTCAATCTGACAACCTAAATGTATCTACAAGATTTAGGGAAGGTTGGGAACCAGTTAGGGCACAGGACCATCCAGAATTGGAAATAGTCACTGATAATGACTCTAAATATCCAAACTGTATAGAAGTAGGTGGACTTCTCTTATGTAAAGCACCTGAAGAAGATGTTGCTAAAAGATCGAAATATTATCAAGATTTAGCAGAACGACAGATGAGTGCTGTAGATTCAAACTACATGAAGGAAGAAAATCCTGCTATGCCAATGTTCAAAGAGAGGAAAACTAAGGTTACTTTTGGGAAGGGTGGTTAATAATTTATTTTATTAATTACTTTGAATATTAATATTGTATTTAAGGAAAGAAAAATATGCCTAGTTCAGCAACACCTTATGGTGCTAGACCTGTTGGGACTATAAGTTCCAGTGGATCTTTTTCTGCTAAAGTACGTCACTATCAAATAGCTAGTGCGTACGGAACCAATATATTCTTTGGAGACTTTGTTAAGTTAGTAACTGCCGGTACTGTTGAAAAAGACGCAGGGACTACAACAGCAACTCCTATAGGAATATTTATGGGCTGCACATATACTGACCCTAATACAAGCCAAAAGACGTTTGCCCAAATGTGGACAGCCAGCGTAGCAGCATCTGATGCCTACGCGTATGTTATTGATGATCCAGATGTTATTTTCGAAATGCAATGTGACGGCTCTGCCGCACAAACAACTCTCGGAAGTAACGTTGCGATTACTCAAACATCAGGTTCAACCACAATAGGTACTAGCAAAAACACTGTAGATATTTCTACCAGTGCTGCGACAACAGCAACACTCCCTTTAAGGATTGTTGATGTTGTACAGACTCCAAACAACGCATGGGCTGATTCATATACAGACATCGTTGTTAAGTTTAATGCTGGACACCTAATGGACAACACGACTGGCATTTAGGCTAAAGGAGAAAAATAAATGGCTATTTCAAGAGCACAGCTACTTAAAGAACTTCTGCCCGGCTTAAATGCTTTATTTGGATTAGAATATTCTAAATACGAAAACGAGCACCAAGAAATCTATGAGGCTGAAACATCTGATCGTTCATTCGAGGAAGATTTGAAGCTGAGTGGTTTTGGACAGGCTCCTGTAAAAGACGAAGGTTCAGCTATCACTTATGATAATGCACAAGAGTCTTTCACTGCACGTTATAACCATGAAACTGTTGCTATGGGCTTTGCTATCACTGAAGAAGCTATGGAGGATAACCTTTATGATTCTTTAAGTGCTAGATATACAAAGGCTTTGGCGAGAAGTATGGCTTATACGAAGCAAGTAAAATCTGCTAATCCTTTTAATCAAGGGTTTTCAGGTGGTTCATTCAATTCTGGCGATGGAGTTGACTTCTTTTCAACATCACACCCATTGGTGTCTGGTGGAACGAATGCCAATACTCCTAGTACGCAAGCAGACCTTAATGAAACTTCATTAGAGAATGCTGTTATTACTATAGCTGGATGGACTGACGATCGAGGATTGCTAATTGCGGCAAGACCAAGAAAGTTAATTGTTCCCCCTAATAGCATGTTTACTGCGACTCGTATTTTAGAATCTGATCTAAGAGTGGCTACTGCCGATAATGATATCAATGCAATGAAAGCGAATGGCACTATCCCTGAAGGATATTCCGTCAATCATTTCTTGACAGATACCAATGCATGGTTTTTAATTACTGATGTGCCAAATGGATTAAAACATTTTACACGTACACCATTAGAAACTAGCATGGATGGTGATTTCGATACCGGCAATGTTAGGTATAAGGCGCGGGAACGCTACTCCTTCGGGGTTAGTGATCCGCTTGGAGCCTATGGCTCCTCTGGCTCGTCTTAGAGTGTAGTTAGTGAAATATGGAACCTGTGATGCGGGGGTTTCTTACTCAACCCGCATCAAACTTTCTAGGGTAAACTTATCTATCGACTGACCTAGCAGACAAGCCAAGACGATAGACTTTTTTTTCGGGAGAAAAATTATGGCAAACACAACCTTTAATGGTCCAGTTAGATCGGAAGGCGGATTTGAACAAATCAGCAAAAATTCCACTACAGGGGCTATAACAACTAATCTGGACGTTGATAGCAGTGGTAATGTTACAACCACTGGCTATGTTTCTGCTTATTCTAATGTCAGTAGTATTACAGATGCTACTAAATCAGTAGAATCAACCGACTCAGGAACAGTTTTTACACTGAATAGGGCAGCAGGTATTGTAGTAACACTACCTACAGCCGTAGCAGGCTTAAACTACACCTTTATTGTTGGTACTACTTTCACAGGTGCAGGACAAATTACTGCGGATAATGCCAGTGACTTATTATCTGGTTTTGCCTATATATTCGATCCAGCAACTGCAACAGATAACAACACCTTTATTCCTGATGCCAGTGATGATGTCACTATTGATTTGGGATCAGCAGCACAAGGCTGGTTGGTAGGCGGAATAATCCGTTTGGTAGCAACTTCAGCGGCAATATGGCATTGTGAAGCATATTTGCATGGTGATGGCACTATAGCTACCCCATTTGAATAAGGGGTAAGTTATGGGTGGCTCAAACTTACAGGCATCTGTTCCTTTAACAAGCACAGGACAATTACAGGGTTATGTTGGATCAGGCGCGGGTTCGGCAACGAATCTTGGGTCTATCAGAATACAATCTGTCCAAGCTCAAACAAGCGCAG
>Ga0080013_1003619_pt1 | contig 16035 bp, 22 predicted proteins | sample ETNvirenome_6_85_FD_69236 | JGI IMG/M metagenome (GOLD analysis project Ga0080013, IMG submission 69236) | Marine viral communities from the Pacific Ocean - ETNP_6_85 (SPADES assembly) (version 2) | ecosystem: Environmental > Aquatic > Marine > Oceanic | place: Pacific Ocean | collected 2013-06-19
GGTTGATATGACCTTATAACCTTAAAATAGAATATATCTAAGTATGTAGACAGTTATACTGATTGTTTAATGGACAGGGGTTCGATCCCCCTCACCTCCACCAATAGGAACCTCTTTATAATAAATATATATGTGACTCAACAGTTTGACGAAGGTATGAGAGAAATTCTTTTAAGTCTTTTAGCAGTAGGTACAGCGCCGTTTTCAGCTCAAAAGATAGAAGATATTTTAGCTAAGGATCCAGCTCCTATTGAACAAAAGATAGATGCATTGGAGATTGCAGATAATAAGATATCTGCACCAGGGTTTCATCAAGCTGCACAAGAGTATATTCAACAGTATAAAGAAGTTGAAGACACTCCTCCTGAACCAAAAGAGAGAAAAGTAACAAAGAGCAGACCCACACAGGATATTCCTCCAGCTAAATCAGATTCTGAGATTAGAAGCCTTGCTGGTGATCTAATTAAACCATCGGAAATTTATGGTACAGATATTGGTCATCCACGTAATAAGAGATTCTTAAAGCCGTATCCAGATGACACTGGTGTATATACGATCGGCATAGGTCATAAAATTGGCGACGGTTCTAAAGCTGCTAGAGCAAAATGGATTAAGAGGTATGGAAATTCTATTTCTCCACAATTTGCAGAAAAGCTTTTTGACAAGCAGTTAAATTATCATCTAGATAGAGTTAAGGATATATTTGGGTTGACATTTAACGATCTAAACGATCAACAGGCCGCTGTACTAGTTGATATTAGTTATAGGGGAGATTTATTACCAAGTATGGATTGGGTAGAGTTATTACAAAAAGGTGAAAATATAAAAGCTGCAAATGAGTATTTGGACCATAAAGAATATAAGCGGAGAAAGTCAAAGGGGAGAGATGGTGTAGTAAAGAGAATGGAGCGTAATGCTGGTATCCTAGCAAATACAAAATAAATACATACATGGCTGTTACAAAAACATTAATTAAAGCTATACCGCATGTACTTAACGGTGATTTAAGAAAAGTTGTAGATTCGTGGGAATTAACAATGTCTTTTCAAAACGGAGTTTCTGCGGATTCAGATTATTTATATAAAGAATATACAGGTCACTGTCCTAATGGCATTATAATAGATAGACTAGGTTCATCTAAACCAGCAGCTGATTTTACAAAAGCAGAATTAGAAACTCTCTGTCTTGTTGAAGAATGGACGGCAGATTTTCTCACCTTATCTGCAGCGGAAACTATTATGCCAGACCCGAGCTATACAATTCCTTCTTGAATTTAAGAAAGTCTTAAAAATAAAAAAAAAGACGTTGCTATTGAAAATTCTGTAATTATAATAAATATGTATATGAAAAAAGTAACTACATTACTTGCTTCACTGGCCTTCGGTTGGTGTTGCATTGCTGGACCAGCTGCTGCAGCAACAGTGGCTGGTGTCGAAGTTGCTGATCTAAAAGCCGGTATCACTACTACTAATGGTGATGACCCGGCTCTTACGATTGGCGCAACTACTCCTATTACACTTGCTGGTGTAGATCTCGGCCTTGAGCTGGCTCTCGGAGTTAATGGTGATGACGTTCTCATCGATACTAATGTAACATATGATGCATTCACTTTCGGTGCTACTACGGTTTTTGCAACCGCTGGTGTTGGACTTAACTGGCTAGATACGGATAGTGTCGGATTTGACGTTCGCGTTGGACCTGGTGTTTCTTATGATCTAGGCGATGGTAAAGCTCTTTTTGCTACCTACACCTTTGGTTATGATTTCGACGCTGAGGATACTGATGAACAGTTCCGCGTCGGTGTTTCATTTAAGTTCTAATAAACTTAAATTAAACGTTTAATTCACAGCGCCCCTGGAAACAGGGGCGCTTTTTTATGCTAAGATATCTTTAATTACCTCGCCTTTATTAGCTACTTTAAACGGTCTTCCAGTTGGAGAAAATCTTTCTTTTTTAGCTTCAATACCCAAAAGGTGAGCTATTGTAGCGTTTATATCTGAAATAGTATAAGGGTCTTTAGTTACTTTAGAAGCTGTTTTATTTGTTTCTCCAGCAACATAGCCACCCTTAATACCTGCTCCAAACAGAACGGTTGAATAACAAGACGGGTGATGATCACGTCCAGTATTAACGTTTATCTTTGGCGTTCTACCAAACTCCGTTACAAGCGCTATAAGTGTAGTATCGAGTAGGCCTTCACTATCTAAATCTAATACAAGAGCACTTAATGCGTCATCTACCTCTTTAAGCTTATTATCTAGCTTAGTAAAGTTATCTACATGTGTATCCCAACCGCCATTATTAATCTCTATAAACTTAATATCTCCTTTAATTAAACGCTTAGCTAAAAGGCATCCTTGTCCAAGTTTAGTATTACCATATCTAGACCTTGCTTCAGGCTTCTCTTTTGTTAAGTCGAATAATTCTAAATCTTTTGACTTTAAAAACCGTACAGTGTTGTCGTAGAACTCATTATACTCAGAAGCTAAAGGTGCTTTAAATTTGCTATTTATTTCTCTAAGTATACGCATTCTTTCTTCAAGCTTATTGTCTACTTTTGAATTCTTTAATCCTCCATTTGGATCTATAATAGGAAGAGGAGATTTTACCTTAGGTAAAAATCCAGAATTAGGATGAGCAGAAGACCCAGAAATTAAAACATAATCAGGTATATCTTTCTTTCTGTCTTGTATATGGGCTACCCAAGAACCTAAACTAGGGTGCACTATACTACCTATTTGCCTATAGGATGTTCTATTTAAATACTGTGCTTGTTCATGAGCTCCTGTTTTAGAATGTGTCGATCTTATAATAGACATTTTATCTACTACTTCAGCTAGTTTAGGTAATCGATTACCCAATTCTATACCACTTACATTAGTGCTTATCTTTGTAGTATCGCCCATTACCTCTTTATCATCTTTAGGATCGAAAGAGTCGAGATGGCTCATACCTCCATCTAGGCAAATGTAAATAACATTCTTAGCTTTAGAAGCAATTGGTGCGTCTTTAGCATCTAATGTCTTGAGACCGTAAGTAGATGCTGCTAGGGTTTGTATAAATAGTCGTCTGTTCATATTAGCTTATAAGTTTAAATTCGTGTGAGTTAAGTAGTATCCATACCATATCTTCATAACTTGCGTCCTTTAATAATTCTCTCTCTCTATCATTAGGCGCTCTTCCAATATAAGATATAAAAATTATATTCATTCCCAATTCACGCTTCATATCTTTAGCTTGATTAGCTACATATCCATTTGTATCTTGAAGCGCCTGAGTTACGCTACCGTTCATTAAGTTTAATATTTGTGTTATGTTTGGCTGTTCGTTACCTGTTTCAATAAGCTCTCTATCTGATCTACCAAACTCTCTTAAAAAGTTAGCATTTCTTCCTTCAAATATATGTGAAGACCTTACAACTAATCCACCCTTTACCTTTGGAGCCCCTTCATAATAACTACCTCTTATTTTAGTATATTGGTTCCATTTCTTTAAAGCATCATCTACAGATATAGATTGTAGACCTGTAAAGAGATCTATGTAATCCTGCTTCCTATCCTTAGGCTGCCACTTGTCTGGATCACCTTGGTAAAGAGTTATTATAGAGTCCCATAATTGCGCACTGGTCATTCTTCTTAAAACAGGACCTTTAAACTCATTATCAGGGTCAATTTTAGCTTGGTAAAATCTCGTATTGTATAGAATATTATTAAATTTCTTTAAATCATAATCAACCTCTTTCATTACTTTGACTAAGTATTCTATTAATCGAGTATTACGACCATCTTTTACTTCATCAAATAAAGCTACTTCGTTTAAATTATCTATCAGTGGAAACCCAAATGATCTATCCCATAAACGATTTACTATATTAGCAGCAAATGTTGGATGAGAATCATTAGCTAACCAATTTGCAAAACTCTCTCTTAAGCCTTCTCTCTTGCGCTTTTCTTTAACTCTGTCTCCTACTGCTGTTTCGGCTTTTACTACTTCTCCTGGTTCAGCATCTCTATAGCTATAATCATGTGGAAGTTTTAATTTTTTATCTTGATCCTGTACTACAGTGTGCTGATAACCATGTCTATAAAATTGCCCTATTCTATTTGTAGAACCTTTCTGCTTACCAGATTTGTCTAGCTCTTCAGCTTCTTTTCTTAATCGCTGAAACTCTTTTCTATCTTCCTTGTTACCTCTTGTATTTAACTGAGTAAAGAATGCTGTCATATTATAGTAGTCCATTTGCGTCCAATCATCAAATGGGTGATCATGACATTGTGCACAACTAATATTCATACCTGCAAAAGCTTGAAATGTATTACTTACATTATCAAGTAACATTCCCTCATCTCTTAAAAAATAACCTACTTCAGGATTTTCCCATATGTTACCTTTTGCAGTTAAAATCTTTTTAATAAACTCATTATACGGAGTATTGTTTTCTATTTCCTGTCTAACCCAAGAGATATAGGTATCACCATCTATATTATTAGAAAGACGTCTTTTTATTCTAAGAAGGTCAGCATAAAAGTTAAACATACTCTCTGTATAACCTTTAGAGTTTTGCAAATCTGCAATTAATTTTTTACGATCTGGCCTTTTTGTAAATGTCTTCCATTCTTCATAAGTTGGCACTCTACCAGCAATATCGATATATGCTCTTCTAACAAAAATATAAGGGTTAACAACAACAGGTAATTCTATTCTTTTATTTCTTAAATCATTAGCAATAATTCTATCTATTTCTTTACTATGATCGACAGTTTGATTTGCTAAAATATTAGAGCAAAGTAGACATAAAAATATTGTTACAGCTTTAACCATAACAATATTTATACGCCTTTAACGTAGAAAACTACTTCTATTCTTGGTTTAATACAATCCAATCTTCCAAGTATATATGGCTTGCGTCTCTATAATTAAGCCACCTATGTTTAGGCGGGGCTATAATTTTTTTATTGGGATTTTTATTTAGGTAAGATCCCCACCAAGAAAAAGAACTGTTAGCTATAATATTATGTTCACATAATGACATTATATATAAATCAACGTATGGGTTGTTTGTTTCGGAAAAGACAATATTTTTACCATGAAAAATCGATTGCGCTTTACACCATTGTATATCATCAGAAAAAACAAAAAAAGTTACGTCGTCAAATAGAGACATTGCTTGTGCGTAATAGTGTAATGTAGGTACTGCTCTTACATCAGGGTGATGTAAGTAATCTGTTCTTCTAATATGTATGGATACCTTTTTTACGTCTCTATATTTTTCAACGATAGGATTAGATATTTCTTTAATGTTGTCTAAAAAATCAAACTCATTTATAATGTCCTTTTTAATATGATTAAAATATCTTTCATCCTGCAAGTACCCACCAATAGAAATATTATCTGAACAACGATTAAATAATTCTTCGCTGAAATATGGAGTCGGCTCCATAACAACAGGGCCGTCAATTATTTTCTGGTTTTTTGCCGAAACTAGTTTAAAGCAGTCATAGATGCTACGTATAATTTTGTTATGCCAGGTATCATATCTTGCTCCAAATTCCTCGCGAGGGGGTATAGCCCAATCAAAGTTTCTATTTTTTGCTATACCCATAAGGGATGCATATTGGAACATTTGATTTCCTATCTGCCCATAATTACCTAGCTCGTTATACCCGATCATAGTGTTATTTACAACACACCTATATCAAGGCTACTTTTTTCTTCTTTTACATGGACCGCCTTGACCGCGATATTTTTTATGACCTTTAGAATTTCTTGAAATTCCTTGCCTAGTTTTTTTAGGTTTTCTATCGTTAACTTTCCAGGTAGTGCTATTTGTCTTTTTTGCCATATGTAAATATTTTACCTTCTTCAGTTACAATTGCAACATTACTATTTTTATCCCAATAAGCGCTAGCAGAAATATTTTTTGTAGATAAAGCCTTTATTTTATCTTGCGCTTCTAAAAATTTACGACCAGCGCTTTTTGCCCACATCTTAAGATCTTGTGGAAATATATATTCAAGATTCTCCATCTACCTCATCATAATGAAGACCGTCGTTACCATTTCGCCCAATAATATCGATACGCTTTTCTGCTTCTAGTTCTTGTTCTATATCAGCTCCTAGACTGTCACAAAGTGTATCTTCTTCTGTTGTGTCTTCTTTTCCAAAAATAGCTTCGTAGTTATCACTATACTGTTTATAGGACACAGAAAGAGGTCGTGGTTTATCTCCTTTACCCATAGGCTTATATTATAACCTATATTATACTATTTGCCAGATGTAGGTTTAAAATAAAGCTGTCTTTCAAGCTTTCTAAAGCGCGCATCAGAATGCCAAACTTCATCAGTTTGCGGAGTATAAACTCCGTTTTTACTTTGAATTGGAATCCCCGCCGCAAGATTTAAGGTAGAAGGCTGATAGATGTTCAAGGTGCCGCTTTTCGTCGAGGAGCTCGTCCCGCAAGATGTCAGCCCTATCATTAGAATCGACGTCGCCAGCGCTGCGTAATGTTTCAATTTCATTGATTAGGTTTTTTTGTTTATCTCTAGATTCAGTAACTACACGGTGATAATGAGTTTTATTCCTTAGCTCCAAATAAGCAACTAAGGCACGTAAAACACCTTTAATTAAACCACCGGTCATTGTTACAGTTTATTTTTTATCTTTAGCTTCCTCTTCAGCCTTATCAGCAGCTGCTTCTTTAACAGCTTTATCGAAGTCAGCTTTTTCTTTAGCTTTTCCGATATTAAGGGCGAGGAATTCAACAACGCCGTAGATTCTAGCTTTCCAAGTCCCTGATTCAGGGGTAGATGTAGCAGCGCAAAAAGCTGCAGCAGCAGCAATAACAGCAGCTACTAAGCCAAACCATGGTTTGTCACTAATGAAGTCAAGTATCATATCCATATAATTATTTAGTTGATCGAGTCTAATTTACAACTTTTTAGATAAATACTTTTATGGCACTTAAAGATACAACGAAGAAGATACAGGAGGCTGTTGGGGCAACAGCAGATGGTGTTTATGGCAGAAACACCGCTTTAAAGATTATAGGTAAGTTAGGATTTACTAAAGAGGAGTTAACTAAAGTAATTCAGAAGAAGACAGATTCTCTAGCTGATGGAGCATATGGTCCAAACACAGCAAAGACTATTTTAGAGGCATTAGGTTTAAGCGAGCAGCCTGCTGCGCCGCAAGTAAAATCCAGCGCTGTTGATGGGACGTATCCGGAAGTTAGTAAACCATCTCCTAACATTTCTTCATCAAAAATAAGACCGGAAGGTGTTGTTTTACACCATTCTTCAGGATCGTATGGAGGGTCTGTAAGTTGGATATGCCAATCAAAATCCCAAGTATCATATCATTGTATAATTGATACAAATGGAGAGAGAACTATTTTTGCCGATGATGATCGTAGATGCTGGCACGCTGGTAAATCTAACTTTAACGGTAGAACAAATTGTAATGGGTTTTTATTAGGGCTATCTTTTAGTGGTAATACCAATACAAGAGAATTAACAGACGATGAAGTTGCTTCAGCTGTTGAGTGGTTAGTACCAAGGTTTGAGAAGTGGGGATGGCCAAAGGATCTATCTACTGTAACTACACATAGAGAAATTTCTCCAGGAAGAAAAGACGATGTAGATGCACGTGCAGAAGATAAAATAAAGAGTGCATTAGAGGCAGCTTTTAATAAATAATTATATGATTACAAAACTGACAGAAAATAGTGTTAAAATATGCTGCGGTAAAGCTGGTTGCCCTGTCGTTGAAAAAATTGATGAGGATCACTATAAGGTCACAGATGACGACGGTAATACTATTGTTGTCAAAAAAGAAGAGCTTAAGTTAATGGGTGACGCTGTTACTACAATTGACGGTGACGAAAAGTTACTTTGTGGCTGATTTAATATTTTACACTCTCGCTTCATATGGTCTCTGTTACATATTAATGGAGGCAAAGGTCTTAAACTTTGTTAGGGACAAAATTACAAAGATTAAATTCTTTAAAGATCTACTAAATTGCTCTCTTTGTACAGGGTTCTGGACAGGTTTACTAATTGGTACTTTTATACCTTATAACAATATACTTTTTGCGTTGTATAGCAGCGCTACTTGTTATCTTATCTACCTAATAAACTATATCCTGCTTAATCGCGTCTACCCTGAGAAAGAGAAATAATATGTTCTTTTAATTTTGACAACTGTAAAATTGCATATTCCATTTCATCGTTTTCAGCTTCGTCTATAAGTTCATGGACTTTGTCGAGAACATCCAAGTTTATAATTTCTGCAGCAGCAATTTCTTCATCTATTGGAATTGCTAATCCTTGCCCGGCACCTTCACCGCTAGCTGGTCGACCTTTTCCCGTATCAGGGCTTGCTAGAGGTAAATGACCAGGTATGTTAGATAGTGTATAACCAGGAGGCGCTTCGGCCGGTGTATACTTCATATTAGGACCATAACTTCTTAATATAGCATGTTGACCGCGAAAGCCTTCCTCGTAAATTTGTTGTATGTTTTGGTAGTCGTTCCCCACGTATATATTTATTACAACCGATTGAAAAATAAAAGGTTAATAATATAATTGTCATATGGAAGAACACGAGGTTTCATATAATGAAATAAATTTTTATGCGCGTATAATTGCCAACCGGGCGCAAAGTGAAAATAATATTACTCATGTAGTAGGTCTTGCAAGAGGTGGGTTAATACCTGCTACAGTAGTTAGTTATGCATTGGACAAACCGCTGCTATCTTATGGTATTAGTTCGTATGAAGGTTCTAAAAAGACTGAAAATTTTCATATAAATCAATCTATAAATTTTTATGAGATGTCTGAAAACGATGATAATGTGCATATATTGGTTGTTGATGATATATGTGATTCTGGTGATACTATGAAAGAAATTACTAAACGTTTGAGTTTAGGTAGTATTCCTTATACAACGGCGTGTATTTATACTAAAGAAAAACATAAGGAATGGCTACATCATTATGGGCTTGTAGTACCTGAAGATAAGTGGATTGTTTTTCCGTGGGAGTAGATTAAAATATAAGCAATGGCGAGCAGAAAAATTACATGCTTAATTACAGGTAAAAGTTATACCTACGGGCAAGATTATTATAATAAAAAGGTATCTGATTATGTTGATGAAACAAACCTTAAAAAGTATTTTATAACACAAAAAGCAAAAAATTATTTAAATAAAGGTTACTCTATACAGGAGATAAGAAACATATTAAATGTCAATGCAGACGATCTTCCAGAATCAGATTCTCCACAAATTGCAGAACTCATTGAGTTTCATAAGATTCAAGCTTCGCAAACTGCAAAAAAGATTTCAAATACTTTAAACTTTGCTACACATAAATCTGATCCTGAGGTAACCGACTTTATAAATAATATCAGACACTATGAACAACAGTAGACAATTTATTGCGCAGCAGGGCTCAAATAGTACCGTGAGGATATTTGAAGCAGGTACAGGAAAATTATATAGAGTTATTACTGTTGGTGGTAATATTGTTTCACAGCCTTATATGTCAGGTAATCTTATGACAGTAACGGTTGAAAGCGCTGGAGGACAAAAACAAGTAAAAACGTTTTCTCTACCCGGCGGTGGTCTTAAATCAACAATACCCGTTTAACCTTCAATACATAAAATAAGGAATGGACGGGAGTACTATATTCACAGAGCAAGTATCGAGAAAACCTAATCGCTATCCTTGGACTGATCAGTTCATTGAAGCAATGCATAATGGATTTTGGACAGACAAAGAATTTTCGTTTAAATCTGATATTCAACAATTTAAAGTCGAGCTTTCAGATCAAGAAAGAGAAATTATTGTACGAACTTTATCTGCTATTGGCCAGATTGAAGTAGCAGTAAAGACGTTTTGGGCTAAACTGGGTGAGAATTTACCTCACCCTTCTTTATGTGACTTAGGGTATGTAATGGCAAATGTTGAGGTTATTCATAACAATGCATATGAAAGACTATTACAAATTTTAGGACTTGAGGATATATTTGAAGAAAATTTAAAATTAGAATGGATACAAGGTAGAGTAAAATACCTACGTAAATATACACATAAGTTCTATAAAGATAGTAAAAAACAATATCTTTATGCATTAATACTGTTTACTCTTTTTGTAGAAAACGTTTCACTGTTTTCGCAATTTTATATTATTAATTGGTTTGCAAGAAATAAAAACGTTCTTAAAGATACTGATCAGCAAGTAAAATATACACGTAATGAAGAAAATATTCATGCATTAGTTGGCATAAAGATTATTAATACAATTAGAGAAGAGCACCCAGAGCTATTTGACGAAGAGCTTGAAGAAAGAATATTACATGAAGCAGAAGAAGCTTTAACGGCAGAGAGTAAGATTGTTGATTGGATGGTTAATGGTTACGAAGAAAATGGCTTAAACGCAGGTCTTTTAAAAGGATTTATTAAAAATAGAATTATAACCTCTTTAGACCAAATTGGATTCAAGGCTCCGTTTGATGTTGATAATGATGCGCTTGAGGCTACAATGTGGTTTGAAGAAGAACTAATGGGTAATAATATGGCAGATTTCTTTCATACAAGACCTACGGAATATTCAAAGAAAAACCAATCATTTGATGAAGAGGACTTATTTTAAGTATGAAAGATTATAGCTGGTTAAATGCAGATTCAAAAAAGTTTCTAAAGAGAGGTTATCTCGAAGAGGGTGAGACACCTGAAGAGAGAATAGAGACTATCGCAAGGACAGCTGAAACATATCTTAAGGTAAAGGGGTTTGCAGATAAATTCACTAATTATATGGCACGTGGTTTTTATTCTCTATCATCTCCTATTTGGTCAAATTTTGGTAAAGAACGAGGATTACCCATTTCATGTTTCGGAAGCTATATTCCTGATGATATGGAAAAAATTCTTACTAAAGTATCTGAAGTAGGTACAATGTCAAAGGTAGGTGGCGGTACGTCGGGATATTTTGGTGCAGTTAGACATAGAGGCGCGCCTATCTCCTCCGGTGGTACCGCAACTGGTGTTCATCACCAACTAACTGTTTTTGATGCTCTTATAAATTATGTCTCTCAAAGCAATGTACGTAGAGGGTCTTTTGCAGCTTATTTACCGGTTGATCATCCTGATATAGAAGAGTTCATGAGGATAAGATCTGAAGGAGATCCTGTACAAGATATATCGTTTGGTGTATGCATAACAGATGAGTGGATGCAAGCTGTGGTAGACGGGGATAAAGAAAAGCGTAAGTTATGGGCTAAAATAATTAAGAAGAGATACGAAACTGGCTATCCTTATATATTCTGGACAGATACGGCTAATAATAACGCCCCGCAAGTGTATAAAGATAAAGGTAAAAAAATACACGCTAGTAATCTTTGTACAGAAATATTTTTATCTTCATCTGAGGATGAGTCGTTTGTTTGTGACCTATCTTCTCTTAATTTAGTAATGTGGGATGAAATTAAGGAAACAGATGCTATCGAAACCTTAGTTTACTTTTTAGATGCTGTAATGTCTGATTTTATTAGAAAGACTGAGGGTGTAAAGTATATGGAAGCACCACATAACTTTGCTGTAAGGCAAAGAGCATTAGGTGTAGGTGTTTTGGGATGGCATACATATCTTCAGTCTAAAATGATTGCATTCGAATCATTAATGGCAAAAGGTATTAATCAGGAAATATTTGTCCTAATAAAAGAAAGATGTGATAACGCTACAAAAGAATTAGCAGAGTTATTTGGTGAGCCGGAGCTATGTAAAGGATATGGTATACGAAATGCTACCACAATGGCTATTGCTCCTACTACTAGTAGCTCGTTTATTCTTGGTCAAGTTTCACCTTCTATTGAACCTCTTAATTCTAATTATTTTACTAAAGATTTAGCTAAAGGTAAATTTACATATCGTAATCCACATCTCGTAAAGCTACTAAAGGAGAAGGATAAAGACAGCGCAACCACATGGAAGAGCATTTTAAATCATGGAGGCAGTGTGCAGCATTTAAAGTTTTTATCAGATGAGGAAAAGGATGTGTTTAAGACCTTCGGAGAAATATCACAAAAAGAAATTATTATACAGGCTGGTATGAGACAAAAATATATTGATCAAGGACAGTCTCTTAATTTAATGATACCACCTGAAACAAAGCCAAGAGAGGTTAATGAACTTTTAATATACGCCTGGCAAAGTGGAATTAAGTCGTTATACTATCAGAGAAGCGCCAACCCGGCTCAAGAGCTAGCGAGAAGTATTTTAAATTGTGCTTCATGTCAAGGTTAATATCAATAATTATGAAATGGAAATATATTAGTAAGGAAGAAGAAAAGGAACAAGAGGAACAATCTTCACAACAACAATATTTTATTAGTGCTGCTTCTTCTTCTAGTGGGTCGGTAACTAAAATTGTAGAAAATAATATATATTTTTATGGGGATGTTACAGAATCAAATGTACTCGAATTAAATGCAGCGCTTTTTGAACTTGATAAAAAATTATCTATTTCGAATGTATTTTTAGATATTAGACCGGTTATTAATTTAAGAATTAATTCTTTTGGCGGTTCATTATTTGCTGGTTTAGCTACCGTAGACGTAATTAGAACTCTTAACAGTGAGGTTCATTCATACGTAGAAGGTGCAGCTGCTTCTGCTGCAACGATTATCTCCGTGTCATGTGACAAGAGATATATTGGTAAATATTCTAAAATGCTTATCCATCAATTAAGCTCTGGTATATACGGTAAGTATAACGAGCTTGAAGACGATATGGAAAATAATAAGCATTTAATGGCGACTATTAAAGAAATTTATAAACAATATACTCGAGTACCTATGAAAAAGCTAGACGAAATTCTTAAACACGATTTATGGTTTGATAGTCAGACGAGCTTAAAATTAGGTCTTGTTGATGATATTATTTAATTATTTGTTAATATCTTCATGTGCGGCGCGCCTCGCATCGAGAATACCTTGATCTGTATTACCTTGGTTTTGTGCCCGAAGTTGCGCTCCTCTTTGCTGTTCTTGAACCCTTTCAGCCATCAGTAAGGTTTGAAGTTGTTGATCATTTAAATTTGTGTTGTTTAGCAGCGGGTTTTGTGCCCGAAGTTCTGCAGAACTAGGTAACGGCACGTCTCCGCCGGTGATGGTTTCTCTTGTTTCATCAGATGTGTCTTGTGTTCTATAGTCTCCAGAACCTCCACCTGCTAGAGGATTTGTAATTGATGCTTCACTCGAGCTATTAGGGTCTAAATAATCTTCAATAACTGCACAGATATCGTCTTCACCGGAATATTGTTCTGCTGGGCAGTCCTTTTCCTTTTCAGTTAATTCGCATCTATCATCTGCAGGCTCTCCACCGGTACTTTCATTCATATTAGGATGTATAAGAACCGGCTTACGCTCGTGATGTTGTGGTTGAGCTGCCACAGGTGTAGGGAAGTTTATACCTTCACACTGCGCAGCTACTCTAACATCTTTATTTGAGTCCATCATATGTAGAGGAATATTCTTAAAATGGTGCGAGTGCGGATAATTAAATATTAAGTTTTCAGCCTTTTCACCTTCTCCGTATGCATATACTGTATACCAAACACCCCCAACATTACATTCGCCAATAGGCAGTTCTCTATCACACTTACAATTAAATCTTCCAAGCGCAACTGTATCTTCTGTTTGCTGTATTTCTACCGGAGCTGTTATATGATTAACATACAGCTCACCCTCCACATATGTTCCTCCACCTACAACTAGATTATCTCTAATACCCAAACCGGGTTCAATATAAACCTGTTGCCGTTTTGTTCTTAATGAAATATACTTATCACTTTCTAGCTCGATTATATTTTCACTCGTTAAATGCATGCCTTGAGACGCCATTACATTTAATTTTGTAGCTGCTACTTTAACTGCAGTACCTCCTATCTCGACAGCTCCAGTTGTTTTAATCTGAACACCTCCGGATCCTACAATTACATTATACTTATTACCGACATTTAACGTATATGATCCTACCGGAAATTGACTATCACTATTAACATCTTCAACCACCGGTATAGAGTCAAAATTTGTATATGTTGTTTCTTCACCTACTGCTACTTCTATAGGCTGAGATCTGCCTTCTAGATCTATTCGAACCGAAGGAAACGAATTAACCGCGCCGCCTACAGTTTCAAATTTATTTCTTTTTAAAAATGAAATAGTATCGCCTCCGTTGCCCATTTTCTGCTCTATTTCATTTAATTTTTCTTCTTGTAATTCTACTAATTTTTCGGCTAATTTTTCTTTCTCTTCATTATTTTCCCAAGTACCGCCCTCAGTAGCTGCATTTAAATATGTCCCATGTTTTAACACGCCAAAAGCATTAGTACCTAATTCACCCGAACCGGTTCTAATATCCAGTTCTGAAGGCCCGGTTGATTTCGCTGCAGGTAACTGAAGAGGCTCAGGTACAGGCTCGTAGTCCGTTACTTCGTCTACATCATTAGATCTTATAGGCACCGGGCAATATGAAGAAAATTCGTTGTTTAATACACTCTTACGTTGATTTAATGTAGGATTCGAATTTCTATTTCCTACTAGTCGTGTTACAGAATCTACTGCTGGGGGTATAGCAAAGCCTCCTCTTAAAATAGAAAACTGTGAATTTAAACCAGGTATACCAGATTGACCCATTTCTTCATTCCAAGAAGATAATGATTCTATTTGAGTATCATTCATATAACCTCTAAGGTCATATGTATTTTCTACTACACGTGTTATTTTATCTTTACCTACAAACGTATTTTTATCTTTACCTACAGACTCAAAGCTATCATTTTGAACTTTTAACTGCTTATTATTAGTTGCAAGTTCACTGTTAACCACATTATTTAAAGCTATATTCGATCCTGAATATTGTGATAATTTAAGCTCTTCCCTATCAGTAGAATTAGTTATTTCTACAGTAGCTCCTCTTTGATTTATTACAGTTTTATTTCTATAATTTAAATCAATACCTTTTGGCTCTTCAGGGTAGTCAGTAGTATAATCTTTTTCGTGTGACATATTATCAATCGCGTTTTATTTCGTCGTCGGTACTAGGAAAGTTTTCAAACACCCCGGGGTAATCCATACTATGATTTATATTTCCCTCCGGAGGACCGTTCTCTCCTCCTGGTGCATCTTCATTGTAGATCAAAGAACTCATTCTTCTATCAGATCTACCCCCAATATAAACAGGAAAATTATAATCACCTCTATAATGAAATAACCACACTTGACTTCCAATAGACGGTACACAAAATAATCCCTTACTTTTATCTACATGGTTTGATGGTCGAAAATGAAAACTATAAGGATTATTATTTACAGCATAGTTATTCTCTTCCGTTGGGCTCCAAAAATAATCTGATGTATTGGTTTCTTCTTGCTCGTATAAAAACGACGGTCCCCATACTCCTTTAGCATCATCCGGAGTTTCATCAGGGCTATTAAATTGACGTGTAAAAGCTTCTGCATAATTAGAATCTGTAGTTATAGCTGTACCTAATTGTGACCAATATCTACCAGGACCGCTTTCCCCTAATAAAGACATACACGGCTCTGCCCACGGTAAAAATTTAGATATGTCTTCATATATATCTGTATCTCGCCAGGTATCTTGCTTGTTGTTTTTACCGGGAAATCTGACGTTAATGTTTTTATATTCTTGAAGCCAGTCTTCCAATGGTTGATTAGAAAGTTCCGGTACGTATATTTTTACTCTTTGTAGTTTATGTGGATCCCAGTTTTTTACAACTATACCTTTATAAAATGAATTATCATTTCTTTGATATTCACTCCCACTATTTGTACCTCTAGCAAACTGTGCCATTATTATTATTTAATCATTGAATTTAGAACACAACAGGCTATAATAAGGTATGCTTGTAAGCCACGAAACGCCAGTTAGCTTTTTAGAAACATCCCGAAGATATAATGATTATGATTATGCTTTAGTTCATTTGTTTGAAACTAACCCAGAATACTATTCGT